>Ga0074199_1000835_pt1 | contig 37411 bp, 34 predicted proteins | sample EPASupsiteSAE347_FD_64528 | JGI IMG/M metagenome (GOLD analysis project Ga0074199, IMG submission 64528) | Bioremediated contaminated groundwater from EPA Superfund site, New Mexico - Sample SAE3-47 | ecosystem: Environmental > Aquatic > Deep subsurface > Groundwater > Contaminated ... | reverse complement strand
CTTCATAAATATTGGAAAATTGGTGTTCATTGGCTTATCAAACTCAGAAATCTTATATTCGAAGAACCGAGCCAGCATAACTTGCGCCTGATATGTTAGCAAAGAGTGTGCCGAACGTTATTGTATTTCATAATCCTTTTTGCATAAAAAATCGAGCTTCGCAAGCTTATTTTGCATATTCTATATAGAATATGCAAAATAATTTCAGGTCTCCGATAGAGTGATTTTGGGGGAGCTGGCTCGCAGCCAAGGAGGGAAAGGGATCGGCATGCCTACTGTCGTCTGCATCAAGCTTACCGATACTTAGATCTGCACGGTTTTGGCCGTTCTTTGGCCACCATGACCATGAAGCCTTTGTTCATGCGGGTGTAAGACGGTTCAACTCCCGCCGCCTCCACCAATTTTTCGTGAGCAAAATCAATAGGTTGTATTTTTAAACCTCTTACTTTCCCTGGACTTTCCCCAGTCTTTGTAGGGAAAGGAGGAGGTTTTGCTTTTTTAAGCCCAAGAAATCCTTGCCAAAATACTCTAAAATCTTGCCCGCGTCTTCTTCTAGACCTTCTACATAGTTTCCAGACACCTCGTACACCTTAATGGTCACGATGCCAGTGGCAGCGCAACAAAGTAATCCACTTTGGAATCGATTTCCTCTTTTCTCAAATTTTTCCGCAACTGCTCAACTGTCATATCACTGATAGTCGCCTCCACTGCATAGGTCAATCGCACCAATCGATCAGTAGATTTCGACGGCTTTTCATGGTCATTTTCCCATCTGGAAACCGTCACTCGATCCACCCCGAGCAATTGAGCAAATTCGTTTATCTTCAAATGGAGATTCTTCCGAAGGAACCTGATTTCCGCACCATTAAGATTGGTAGGTTTTAGCAGGATACTCTCACCGATTGATTTCATCAGTTCCGTCGAATGAGGAATGGAAACGATCTTCTCGCCGCAAGTGTTGCACATTCCAACTTCAACATTGGTCAGATGAACGTTGTCCAATCCGCTCTCAAGAAAGTGGTGGTGCGCCTTCTTGAACACATAATCCGCACTGCCGCATGTTGGACATTTTTCAAGATGATCCAAAAACTGCCTCCTTAAAAAACGGTCACAACAAGAACCGACCGCATACTAACGATGACGGTTATGGCTACAGATGAATCACCATCAATTGTGCTCCCGTCCACTCGATATTTGTAATGATCGTGCTTTAAATCGTATTCAGGCTGACTCTTCACACCTCCATTCAGCAACACTGAAAGGAGATCCTGAAAACCAAACCCTCTTTCAGACATTCTCTGTCGACAGTGTTCGGTTGTCTGGATATTCCCGAGCTTGGCGATTTGTCGAATGTGTTTGATCGCTTCTGAAGAGGAGAACAGCTCACCCAATGTTAATCCTTTGAAGGGTAGGTGGTCAATAGAAACATAACACTGTGTTACCTGGAATTCAAGAATGGCATTATAGCACCATACAGATCCAGTTGAAAACTTTCCCCGGACTTTCCCCGAACTGAAACGGACTGAAACTGGGTAGAAATTTGGTCTATGCCTTTGTAAGTATTAGAAGTTGCTGCCATTTAGAAGTCGAACCTCAAAATCGCTCCTCGGCTTCAACTCCCGCCTCCAATAATTTTTCCTTAGAAAACGTATAGTTAAAGCGCCTTGCCCTGCCCGGAGCGTTGGCCGAAGCCTGGCCAGAAATCAAGTGTCGTTTTTGGGGTTTTTCCCTTTGAATCTTAGAGATTCAGAAGAGGCTTTTCCTGCTTCGCTTAGGGCGTTTTGTGTATCCCTCCCCTTCTGCCAAACATTCCTGATCGATTCAGAGCTGTAAACGGCAATCAAGGTGAATATCTGACAACTCCTCGGTAAATCGAGACACACTGGTTCCCGTGTTGACTTCCATACGCCTAAGGCGTAAATGAGAACAGGGAAGGCGCGAGCCATCGGGAGCGGCCAAAACGCTCATCAAGATCGCCGAATCACGCCCGGAAATCCTTAAAGAAATTGCTTGCCGGTAGACTATGACCCTCTCATCGATGAGGCTCTGCGTGACCACATCAATATGGAAGAAGACAGGCTCGAAGCGACTCTGCGTGAAGTGATCAGGGAAGAGCTGCGCCAATCCACGGTTTGAAGGGAGCAATTGCCTTGTCCTTGCCTGACAGAGCTTGCCCGGGAGGCACCTAACCTAACAATGAAATCCATTGAAAATTATTCCCATCCACCAAAAGCGGACACCGTCGCAGGTGCAAGCCAGCCGGACGTGGTCAGGTTGGCCGGTTTGATTAGCGCTTATGCCCCCCATGACGGTTGCTTCGAGCTACACATCCCGGGGGTGCACGCCGTTCGACGCTCACGAACGGACGCGGAGTTGGTACATGCCCTGGCGCAACCGGCCTTTTGCGTCGTCGCGCAAGGGGCAAAGAGCGTGATGCTTGGTCAGGATGTCTATGAGTACGACGAATCGCGTATGATCGCTTTCTCCGTTGATCTGCCGGTGGCTTTCCAGATCACGCGAGCCAGCTATTCCAAGCCTTTCCTCGCTTTCAGGCTGGATCTCGATCCGCACAAGGTCGCCGAGCTGGTCTTGAAGGTGTATCCGCACGGTCTGCCTCGATCTCCCGAAAGCCGCGCCGTGTACGTCGCTCAGACCAGCTTGAGCATCGTCAACGCAGCAACGAGGTTGATGGAGTTGATGGCGCAGCCGGATGACGCTGAACTGCTCGCCCCACTGGTGATGGATGAAATTCTGATCCGTCTGCTACGCAGTCCCATTGGTGTCCGGGTGGCTCAGATCGGCCTTGCGGAATCCAATGTAAACGGAATCTCAAAAGCTGTATCCTGGCTGCGCGCGAATTTCTCCCAGCCTATGAAAGTCGAAGAGCTTGCCGAGTTGGCGCACATGAGTGTTTCCTCTTTCCACCAGCACTTCAAGTCCGTCACCTCGATGAGCCCCCTGCAGTTCCAAAAGGCGCTACGTCTTCAAGAGGCGAGGCGTCTCATGCTATCCACGATAACGGACGCAAGTAGTGCGAGCTGGCAGGTGGGGTATCAAAGCGCTTCGCAGTTCAGCAGAGAATACAGCCGCTTCTTCGGGAGTGCACCAACCAAGGACATTGCCAGGTTGCGTGAGCACCCGACTCTGGATCTGACCGATTTCGGATCGTAGGTCGCTCATCCCTCTGTGCAGGACGGAGGAGTCCCAGCTAACCCCGCTGGTTTTTTGGCGGCGCTTCGCGCCCCGACATCACAAGCCTGTTTGCCTGGAGATACGTAGACGATGCTGGAGCAAATCTCGTCGGAAGACGACTTTCAAGTAATCGGGAGACTGGCGGTCATATTCAAGTTAACGGGTGAGGAACAAATCCTCGAGGCACTCGCTTGCCAGAAGAAGGAAAGAGAGCGTGGAAGACACATATTCCTGGGAGAAGCTCTCCTGGAGTGTGGGGCCATCACTCGGGAGCAACTCGACACTCTTCTTCTGGCTCAAAGCTTTTTGAAAACCAGGGCTCGAGATCGTCGTCTGGCCCGGATGCTGCCGTACTGGGGGGCTGAGTGCAATCAGGAATTGGACCTCGCCTTTCAAAATCAACTGGAGCAGTTCAAAGGGACAAAAAACATCCAACCGCTCGCTCATATCCTGGCAACCATGGAAAACATGCCGGGAAGCGCCTTTCCGGGCAATCACCGTAGCCAGCCGGGACAGGGCTTTATGGATACGCTTCTCTCAAGATTTGTCTTTGAAAGACTCATGGCCACTCTCCTGACCGATTTCCTCAATGCGGAAGGAGACGAAATCGATCTGAGCATAGATCGAGCGCTGGAAACCATCGGAGGGTTCGCCAATGCAGACCGGGGGTTTGTTTTTCTCATTTCCGAAGACGGAAGACAGATCGACAACACCCATGAATGGTGCTCGCAACGAGTATCCCCCCAAAAACCTCATTGGCAGAAGCTGCCGACGACGGCATTCCCGACATGGATGAAGAAGCTCAACCGGCTCGAAAGCATCATTTTACCGTATGCAGATGCCGGCAGCTTTGGCACGGAAGACGAAATACGGTTTCTCTCCTCACGCGGTGTGGAATCACTGGTCCTCGAGCCCATCGCCTGTGCCGAGTCCCTTATTGGATTTGTGGGGATGGAATCGGTGCTGGAGCCCAAGGACTGGTCTGAAGAGATCCCAACCATTCTCGAGGTTGCAGCGGGGATCTTCTCTACGGCATTGGAAAAGCGTCAGGTACAGACAGCCCTGAAAAGCAGCAAAAAAAGGTACCGCACCCTGATCGAAGCCATTCAGGATACCATTTTCACGCTGGATCAGCAGGGCCGGTTCACCTATGTCAACACGGTAATGGAAAAGACTACGGAGTATAGGACAGATCAATTGCTGGGACACCATTTCACCAAGGTGCTTTCGCCTCCCTACATCCCCATTGCCCTGGAGCGGTTCGAGCAGGGACAGGCAGGAGAACGGGTGCCCCTCTTTGAAGTGGAGCTTCTTTGCTCAAATGGATTCCGGGTGGCCGTGGAGCTGAACCTGGCAACTATCCTGGACGCCGACGGGCAACCCGCCGGCCGTTTGGGAGTCGCCCGCGACATTACCGAGCGTAAGCAAAGCGAAAACGCTCTTCGGAAAAGCAAAGCGAGACTCCGGCACATCTATGAGAACGCTCCCATCATCATGCATTCCATCGACGAAAATGGCTTCATCCGCGATGTAAACCGAAAATGGACGGAAGAAACCGGTTATGAGAAGCATGAAGTGATCGGCAGGCGGTGTGACTTCCTGCTTGCCGATGAGGCCGCCGGAAACGAGCTCGGAGAGCATTTGGCCCGGATGTGGAGCACCGGTTCCATCCGCGACGTTCCATCGCGATATGTGAAAAAGGATGGCTCGCTTATGGATGTCCTTCTGAACGGAGCCGCCGCGGAAGACGTCTTCGGACTGAAGACCAGCATCATTACCGTTCGGGACGTCACGGAAAGCAATCGCATCCAGAAAAGGATGGCGAGACGGCTCGAATACGAAAAAACCATCGCCGACATATCGTCGCACTTTGTCGGAGTACAGGAAATCGATCAGGCCATCGACGTGGCCCTGGCCGGTATGAAGAAGTATCTGAGCGCGACGGCCGTCTTCCTCTATCTTCCCAGCCATGACACGGAAAGGGTCTACTGCATTCACGACCTGCCATCCGATAGGGTGGGCGCCGGGAGGGAGAAGCTCACCGACCTCTCCAGTCTTGGCCATCTGCTGAACGATCCGTCTTTTCAGCAGGGGGAGCCCCTTGTCATATCCGACATCCATCAGATGAGCGATGATGCCCTCCGGCAATTCATGGCCGTTCGGGAGGTTCAGTCGCTGCTCCTGCAACCGGTGATTATCCGGCGCAAGGTGATCGGGTTTCTGGGAGCGATGATCCTGAGCAAATCCCACCGGTGGTCCCCCAGCGAGTCTGAGCTGCTCGGCCTCTCCTCGGTATTGATAGCCAACGCCTTCGACATCAAAGAAACCGAGCAAAAGACTCAACGAGCCTATCAGGAGCTCGACTCCATCTATCGAAGCTCTTTGGGAGGATTGCGGGTGGTGGACAACGACTTCAATGTCATTCAGATCAACGACTCACTGGCCAAGATGATCGACATGCCCAGGGAACAGGCCATCTATTCCAAGTGCTTCGAGATCCTTCCCGGTCCGCACTGCCACACGGAACAGTGCACGCTTGCCAGAATCAAGAGAAACGAAGTCCTCAAGGGCGAAGAAGTGGTCAAACGCAGCGCAACCGATAGAGAGCTCATCGTTCTTTCCTCGGCTGCACCCTTCTATGATTCGGAGGGTAAGCTGGTGGGAATGGTGCAGGATCTCCACGATGTCACCGACAGGAAGAGATTCGAATCAATCGCGGAAGCGGTTGATTCCATGAACAATATCGGCTACATATTTTCAGGCATAAGACACGAGATAGGCAATCCCATCAATTCCATCAAAATGACACTGAACGTCCTCAGGAACAACATCGACAACTTCCCGCAGGAAAAGATCCTCAAATACATCGACAGGGCCAATTGCCAGATTTTCAAAATGGAATCCCTTCTCAAGTCGCTCAAGAGCTTCAGCATGTTCGAAAAGCCCTTCATTCAACAGGTAAGCCCGGCGGCGTTCGTGGATGACTTGATCGATCTGGTGAAAGAGGACTTCTCCCTTCGTAATATCGAAGTGAGCAGCACAATCACGCCCAAGGCGGACCTCGTACAAGTGGACCCTCATGCTCTGCAACAGATATTACTCAACGTTTTGACCAATGCCAGCGACGCCCTGGAGGGCAGAGCCTCACCCAAAATCATTTTCAGCTTTCAGAAGATCGGCCAACTGGGGCGGCTTTCCATCGAGGATAACGGGCGGGGCATGTCCGAGATGGAAAAACAGAGCCTGTTCAAACCGTTTTGTACCTCAAAGCCACACGGCACCGGTCTGGGCCTCGTCATAGCCAAGAAAATGCTGGCCGCCATGGAATGTGCTATAAGCATTCAAAGTCGCGAGGGCCTTGGAACGACGGTGAGCATATACATACCCGTGGAGAAAAATCATGGGCAATAATTCGACCAAAAGGATTCTGATCATCGATGACGACAAAGCCATGTGCGAGACGGCGATGGATTATCTCTCCGGCGAAAAAATGATGGTGCTCGCCGCGCACACCGGACGCGAGGGCCTCGCTCTGTGCTCTCGAGAGCCCATGGACGTCGTATTGCTGGACCAAAAGCTGCCGGACGGGGAAGGCGTGCACTTGTGTGAGTCCATTCTCGAGTATAATGACGGAGCCAAGATCATCTTCATCACCGCATACCCCAACCTGGAAAATGCCATCAAAGCCATCAGGGCCGGAGCCTATGATTACCTCTCCAAGCCTTTTGAGCTGGAAGAGCTCTCGCTGATCATTCAGAGAGCCTTGAGAACCGTTCAACTGGAGAAGATCGAGCAGTTCGAGAAATACAAAAGCCATCAGGAGAACAAAAGAGTACGGCTGCCCCAGACCCAGGAGGGATTGGCCGACGTCACCAGGCTCATCCAACTGGCCGCTCATAGCGATGTCAACGTGCTGATCACAGGTGAAACCGGCAGCGGAAAAAGCCTCGTTGCCAAGGCTATTCACTATGGCGGAGCACTAAAGGACGCTACCTTTGTCAGCATCAACTGCGCCGCCTTACCGGAAAATCTCATCGAGGCCGAGCTCTTCGGCTTTGAAAAAGGGGCGTTCTCCGGTGCCCTCAAGACAAAGAGGGGAATTTTCGAATGGGCCGACGGCGGAACACTGCTCCTGGACGAAATCGGCGACATACCCCTGCACCTTCAGTCCAAGCTCCTCAGTGTATTGGATGAAAAAAAATTCATCCGCCTCGGCGGAGAAACAGTGCGGTATGCCAATGCGCGAATCATTGCAGCGACCAATGCAAACCTGGAGGAAGCGGTCCGGCGGAAGGCTTTCAGGAGTGATCTCTACTACCGCCTGGGAGTCCTCACCATTCATGTGCCTCCTTTAAGAGAGCGCAAACAGGACCTGAAAGCCCTCTGCCGGCAATTTGTCGATGAGCTCTCGAAGGGAGCTGACATACGCATCCCGGAAGATGAATTCGAGCGGCTGTGTGCTCATGACTGGCCCGGAAACGTCAGGGAATTGAAGAACATCATCGAACGGTCCATTCTCATTCAGAAAGGTCCCGTTATCGAGCCATCGAGACTGCTTACAGGAAGCCCGAGCGCGGCGGCAAGCCCCCCTCCCCTTTCGGCGGAATCCATATTGACGCTCGATGAAGTCGAAAAGCAGCACATCCAACAGGTCCTGGCCCTTTGCGAGGGCAACCTTGCCAGGTCCGCCCGCGCTTTGAACATATCCCTGTCTACCCTGAAGCGAAAAGTCAAAGGATACGGCATGTCGAACAGCTCAATATGAGCCGCCGATCATCCTGACCCGTTCAATTTGACCCGATTGCCTTCCGCCAATACTTCCCCAAAATCAATAACCATTAGAATTTACATAATAAAATTCAACATGGCACTCATGGTACGATTCCTGCGTTCTAAATGCGCGAGTGGAATAAGGAGTGACTGATGAAATACGTGCTACTCGTCGATGACGACGCATCTTTCCTGCTTAGCCTTTCCGACGGTCTTGGCGGTTACGCCGACCAGTTCAAGGTCCTGACAGCCTCCAATGGCAGCGAAGCCATCGCGGTGCTCCAGTCACAGCACATCGATTTGATCATCACGGACCTCAAGATGCCGGTAATGGACGGCTTCCTGCTCCTGGCTCACGTGAGCAGGAGCTACCCCTATATTCGGGTCATCGTGATGACGGCGTTCGGCACCATGCAAATCGAGCAGAAGGTCAGGGAGCTGGGTACTTCTCAGTACCTGGAAAAGCCGGTCGATCTCGATGAGCTCACGGAAAAAATCTTCCAGGAGCTGGATGCCTCCGAGAGAGGCTTCATCCACGGCTTCAGTTTGCCCACCTTTCTCCAGTTGGTTGAAATGGAAAAGAAGAGCTACATCCTGAAGATCAGCTCCAAGGGGCGAATGGGCTTGCTGTATTTCGTGGACGGCAACCTGGTGGAAGCCCGGACCGATGAGGCCGAAGGCATCGAAGCGGCCATCGATATCGTAAGCTGGGAAAAGGCCGGCATTGGTATCGAAGGCTGCAGTGAAAAGAGAGAAGACCGCATCAAGAAGAGCATCGCCTTTATCCTGATCGAAGCCGCTCGCCTGAAAGATGAGTGCGAAGAGGCTGAACGAGAGAGCAGCATTCAAGCACCTGAGCCCGTGAATGAAGAAGATGCTTCTGACGAACAGGCTGAAGAAGCGACCGAAGTAAAAGACGGCATATCGATCGACACCACTCATGTTGAGGAAAAGCTCAAGGAATTTGGCTCATTGGCTGGATTTCGAGGAGTCGCGATAGTCAATGAGCACGGTGAGCCCCTTTCTGTATGGACCAGCGAGGAAATAGACTTCTCTCCCGTCGGATCTCTCATCACCGAGGTCATGGCTGATGCCCATGCCATGGCTGAAAGGATTGGAGTCGGAGGCTCCAGGTTGGTTCACATAGAGACCGCCGAGGCCCAGATATTTGTCATCAACCCTGGATTGGAGGAGGAAAAGACGGGCTCTTGCAAGCATTCAGGCAAATGGCGCCTGATTCTCGTTTGCTCCTCCAACGTGAGTATCGGAATGGCAAAGGTCCGATTACTGTCCATAGCGGCTGTGATCCGTACCTCTCTGATGGAATGTTTAGTCGGACAACAGGTATGACAGCGACACATCACATCCCAAAAAAGGAGATCGAGCAATGTCGAGTGAAATGGAAAAACCATTGGCAAAATTGAAAGACATCGATGGATTCGTTGCGGTGGGCGCTTTCACGTCACAGGGCGAAATGGTGGCCAGTCTTTCCACCTCATCGACGAAACTGGAGGAGATCGGAGCACTGGCCAACGATGTATTGCTCAAGGCCCAGAAAGCAACCGATATCATGGGTGTCGGCCGTGGCCAGATGGTGCACATCGAGGCTCCCAAGGCTCATGTTCTGGCGCGCTGTTTGAATGAAGAAACAGACTTCTCTACTTCGACGACCGGCAGGGCCCACGTGCACATGATCCTGGTCCTGGAGCAGGAAACGAACCTGGGATTGGCGAAAATGAGGCTCTCTTCGGTGATTCAGGAAATGGCGCCTTTCTTTCGGTAAAAGGAGCTGAAGGCTTCGTATAGATTTTCAGATAACAGATTTCACAAAACTGCTCATGAGGGGCAGGCTGGAAAGCCTGCCTCGCGAATTTTGAAGTTATTTTCCTGAAAATCTATAAGACATGGCATCGTGCAGGATGCGGAAAAGTCTCAGTCGGCTTCCTTCTTACATGTAAAAGCAATCCGATAGAACATGTCTTCTTCTTCCCGCTCTTCCTGGGGCACCAGCCTAACTTGCCTGAAGCCTGTTTTTAGAAAGAGGTCCGACATAGACCCCTCCGTGCAAGCTCCGCTCATGCACCAGGCCCAGGCATCCGGTTCTTCCTCGAAGTAATCCGGTAAAGATGCCGTGCAACAAAGATCGGTACCAACCAGAGAACCGGAAGGCTTCAGAACACGCTCGATCTCCTCCAGGATTGATGGTTTGTCCGGGAAAAGATTGAACACTCCGTTCATTATGATCCAGTCGAAAGAACCGGCTTGAAATGGAAGGTGCTCACCGTCTCCGCACACCCATTGGAGCTCCGCCCCAGGACTCCTCTGAGTTATCTGAGTTTTATAAGTCCTATGAGACGCTGATGAGACGGAGAAACTGGAGGCCAAAGGCACGTTCGAAGGCATCGGCATGGCGTGCGCCAGAGCACTGGCATCGTGCAGCACGCCGGCAACTACATCGAGACTCACGATGCGAATGGATGCCCCATATTTCAAAAGAAGAGTGTATGTATCGATACCGGCGCCGCAGCCTAAATTGAGAACCCTGTCTCCCGCGGAAGGGACCAGGAAGGGAATGGGGTTGCCGCATGGGACAAACCGTTTCCAATAATCTTCAGGAATGAAATCCAGAAGCTCCACGGGATAGCCAAGAGACCGGGCAAGAGATCTGCCCGTTTGAATCGGAACGCGGCAAGGATGTCCGCCTTCATAGAGGAGCCTGTAGTGATTCCGAATATGTTTTTTGATTTCTATTCCGTCCATGGGCATCCTTCATTCGGTAGTTGATGCCCCTGAAGGGATTCCTCAGATGTTTTCTTGTTCTTATGGAAGCGTTCCTTTTCGCTGTAAATGCACCCGCAATACTGTTGTCGATACATCCCCAGGAGCTTCGCCGTCTCCTGTCCTTCCTTCCATCCTTGACGAAAATCCTCGTAGTGGAAAGGAATACCGAATTTGCGGGATGCCGCCTCCGCGAGAGAACGGGCAAGGTCGTGCTTCTGCTGTTTGCTGTAGAGCAAAGTTGTAGTGAAGGCATCGAAGCCGCTCTTGTGGGCAAGACGGGCTGCCGCTTCCAGGCGAATCGAATAGCAGTATAGGCAGCGCTGCTGCTCTCGAAAGGCCACGTTTCGAAAAAAGGCTTCCGGATCGTAGTCCGGGCGAACGATGAGCTCCAGGCTTTCGCTCCCGGCGAAGGTCCGCAGGGCATCCAGGCGCTTTTCAAACTCCTGATAAGGCTGGATGTTTGGATTGAAAAAGAAGCCGTGGACCTGCCAGTCCTGCTCACGAAGTCTTCGGAGTGGATAAATAGTGCAGGGGCCGCAGCAGGTATGCAAGAGTATTCTGGGCATGTCTTTCGATCTTTATAAATCCATTAAACATTCAAAGAATTTAACTCTGCAGTGCTTTCAACAGTCTTTGTGGAAATCCGTCGAAGCTGCCGTTGCTCATGCTCAGGACAAGGTCTCCTGAAGTGCAGTGCTTCGCCATATATTGCAGGAGGCTTTCGGTTTCGGCGAAATAGAATACTTCCTTTTGCCGTCGGCGAATGTTTTCGACCAGTTGAGCGGCGTCGAGACGCTCGGCCTCGGGAATGGCTTCCAAACCGGGAGGCTGCTTGATGCAGATGAGGTCGGCTTCGTCGAAAGCGGTGGCGTAGGCGTCCTGAAAGACTTTGCGGCGGCTCGAGTTGGTCCTGGGCTCGAAGGCGGCAATGATGCGCCTGTCGGGATAGAAGAGACGTATCGCCCGAATGGTCTCGTGCACTGCCGTGGGATGGTGGGCAAAATCGTCCATGATCAGGACCCCTCCGGCCTCTCCAAGGATATCCTGGCGGCGTTTGACTCCGCGAAAGGACAACAGGCCGTCTTGAACCTGCCCCATGGACAGGCCGGCGATGGAGGCCGCAGCCATGACACCAAGCGTGTTGCTCACGTTGTGACGGCCCGGCAGCTTGGAAACCATGGTCTCGAGCTGCTTCGAACGAGGATCACGGTAAGTGAAGTGAACTTCCTCCGGCTGGTAGCTTGTCTCGACCAACTGCCAGTCCGCCGAGTCCGACCGGCCGTAGGTGAAGACTTGTCCCCGGCATTCCCGGCTTAGCTCCACGCAGTGAGGATCGTCGGCGTTCACGATGAGGTAGCCATCGGGCTCGATAAGGTGTACGAAACGCCGGAAGGCTTCCCGCACGGCCTCAAAATCCGGGAAAATGTCCGCGTGGTCGAATTCGATGCTGGTGATCAAGGCGACATGGGGCTGGTAGTGAAGAAATTTAGGTCCCTTGTCAAAGAAGGCCGTATCATATTCATCCCCTTCAATGACCATGTATCGGCCGCTTCCGAGCCGGTAGCTCCGCTCCCAATTTTTCATGAAAGCTCCAACGAAGGCACTGGGGTCCCCCCCTGCATTGGCCAGCACCCACGCGAGAAGGGACGAGGTCGTGCTCTTGCCGTGAGTCCCCGCCACAACCATGCTTTTATGGAAAGGCAGAAAAAAACGCCCGAGGGCTTCGGGCATGGATAAATAGGGGACGTCTCCCTTGAGCACGGCCTGGGCTTCAGGGTTGTCCCGGCGGATGACGTTTCCAACGATCACCACATCCGGCGAATACCGGTCAAGATTTTCCGTCCTGTATCCCTGGCAGACGGGAATGCCGATCTCCTCCAGGTGAGTGCTCATGGGAGGATAGAGGTTGACGTCCGAGCCCACCACTTGAAACCCTTTTTCCCTCAGCATCGTTGCCAGGGTTCCCATGGCGATGCCGCCGATACCCATCATGTAAATCGTTTTGACATCCGGACAGGACATGAAATGCTTCCATCACGAGGTTATGCATCAAAGGGCGAAACGCCTTGAGTCTGTCGTTTTCGCGTGTCGGATGGACACGGTTCGTCAACAGAACGACCATGACTTCCTTCTCGAGGTCGATCCAGAAGGAAGTCCCCGTAAAACCAAGGTGCCCGACACTGCGGGGTGAAAAATGTATTCCGGCGCTTGAACGCTCCGGGCTGGGCGTATCGAGCCCGAGAGCCCACGAGCTTCCCGGCACGGCATCTTGTTTCTTCCAAAAGGTGCTCATTACTTCGGCGGACCAGGAAGGATCTTCGACAGCTCCCCGGTAGATTCCCCACAGGTAGGAAAGCAGCCGGAAAACTCCATGCGCGGTTCCGAAAAGTCCCGCATGTGGAGCCACTCCACCGAGGCTGTAGGCATTTTCGTCATGCACTTCGCCCTCGAGAATTCTTTTTCGCCAGGAGCAGTATTCGGTGGCGGCGAAATGATGCCTGTTTTCCGCCAGTCTCTCAGGAAGGAGCGTCGGGTCTTGAAAGACCTTTAGACGGCAATAGCCGAGCTCATAATTGTGCATGGGCTGCAGGAGCAACTGCTGCGCCAGGGAATCCAAAGGACTCTCAAATACCATTTCCAGAATGATTCCGAGCAGAAGAAACCCAAGGTCGCTGTACCGGCATACCTTGCCGGGAGGATCGACGAGGGGGGTATCGAGTATTCGACTGAGCAGCACGGCAGATCTGTGTGCGTACGGCGTCTCGATGAGTGTGCGATAGAAGGGCTCATAGGCCGGTAGTCCCGAGCAGTGATTCAGGAGCCGGCCGATGGTGATGGCTTTCTTTTCCACGGGTAGGAGCGCCGTGGGAAAAAAACGGCTTAGAGGATCATCCAGATCCAGGCTTTTGCGGCTGATTGCTCGCATGTACAACGGAACCGTTATGAGGGGCTTCGTTAATGAAGCCAGATCGAAGCGAGTGTAAGGAGTGACCGGAGCTCCACCCGAGCGGGTGTGCCCCCAGGTTCCTTGAAAGAGTATTTTCCCCGGAGTGGCCACCAGCAGGCTCGCGCCCGAAAAGGTCTTTTCCTTCAAGGCATTCTGGAAAAGGTCTTCGATGGGAGAGGCGAGGGAAGCAAAAGATGCCTTTCTGAAATGCGATGCCGGGCGTGGAGAAGAAGGAACGTCTAAAACAACCGGGGAGATCCCTGATGAAGGCGTCGGTATCAGGTCGAAAGGAAGACCGGAAGACGCCGGCAGGTGGCCTTTTCGGCCCGTTTCGCCCTGGAGGCTTCCCGCTGCGGTCGTCCTTTCTCTGTCCTCAGTTGGTGAAAAAGGGGTTTGAAGCGCCTTCAGCGTATGCTGGTGAGTATTGAGCAGGAAGGGAGCCCCGAAGAGGATTACCTGATTTTCCGAGCCATGCCCGAAGGGGAGGTTTCCGATGACGGGAAAGGGAAGGTCCTTCACCTGCTCCAGGACCATCTCGCGGATCTTCTGGGATTCTCCACAATTCTTGAACCGCCCCAGGATCAGTCCGCCCAGCCGGGGCAGCACGCCGGCCAGTTTGAGGTGTGCGATAAGCCGGTCCAGTCGATAGAGGCCTTCTCCCGTGTCTTCGATCAGGAGCAGGGCGCCTGTCATATCGGGAAAATAGGGTGTTCCCAGCAGATGAGCGAGGCAGGTGAGGTTTCCTCCGACCACGACGCCAGAGGCGACTCCAGGCCTCAAAATCTGGGAATCTTGAAGCTCCCAGGAAAACGGATTCTCGCCGCGAAGAGTCTTGAATACGTTTTCAGCGCGCTCGGGGGCATCAGCCATGTCCAGGGCGTTAGGGCCATGAAAAGTCGGCCATTCCATCTGCCTGCGAAAAGCGAGATGGAGGAAGGTGATGTCGCTGTACCCCATGAAAATTTTTGGATGTTTTCGAAGGAGGGAAAAAGGTAGCCAGGGGAGCAGTCTCCCGCTTCCGTAGCCGCCTCGAACGCAGAGAATGGCTCCAACTTCCGGGTCTTCGATAGCCCGGATCAGGTCTTCGGCCCGTTCCCCCTCGCTTCCCGCCAGGTATCCTTTCCTGTTGAAAAGGTGCCTGCCCAGCGAGAGCCGGTAGCCCGCACTCTCGATCATCTCGCAGGTGAGGCTCAGCTTTTCCGGCTCGAAAGGGCTCGCAGGGGCAATCAGCGCAACGCGGTCACCCGGCTTGAGAGGGCTGAGCATCATAGGGGCTTCCGATTGCGTTCAAAAATAATCTTGAGCCCTTTCAAAGTCAGGTAGTCATCCACTTCATCGATTGCCGGGCATTCATCGGCGATGAGCAAAGCCAGTCCTCCGGTGGCCACCACCTTCATATCGATTCCAACCTCACGCTTCATGCGCGAGATAATGCCCTCCACCAGCCCGGAGTAGCCATAGACAATGCCGGCGTTCATGGATGCAATGGTATTCTTGGCCAGGATGGAGAGGGGACGGGCGAAGATTTCCACTCGAGGCAGCTTGGACGCCTTCTGGAAGAGCGCTTCACAGGAAATCATGATTCCCGGAGTGATGACGCCCCCCAGGTATTCGCCGCGGTCGGAGACGTAATCGAAGGTTGTGGCGGTGCCGAAATCCACGACGATGACGGCTCGTTTGAAGGCCTCATAGGCGGCCACCGCATTCACGATGCGGTCCGCCCCGACTTCCTTTGGATTGTCATAGAAAATGGGCATGCCCGTCTTGATCCCGGGGCCCACGTTGAGGGGGATCAGGTTGAGATACTTCCGGCAAAAGCGATCGATAGCGTTGAGGACGGGCGGAACCACGCACGAGATGATCACGTGCTTCACCTGGTCCATGGGGTACTGACAGGTGCTGAAAAGGCTTCGAATCAATATTCCGAATTCGTCCACCGTGGCGTTGACTTCGGTGCGAATGCGCCAGTCCTCGATGAGCTGGTCCTCTCTGAAAAGGCCGAGGACCGTATTCGTGTTGCCAATATCTATGGCCAGGAGCATTTCACTCTCCTTTAGGACATGTATTTCTTGATGCAGGCAGCCATTTCCTGAGCTGTCTCCTCGATCAGCTTCTGGTCGGCGCCTTCTACCATCACGCGAATGACCGGCTCCGTACCCGAAGGCCGGATCACCAGTCGCCCCTCGTTACCCAGGCGTTGCTCCATGTGCTTCTTCAGGTTGACGAGCTCGGGGATCTCTTCCATGAGGCGCCGGTTGACGATGGGAACATTCAGGAGTATTTGCGGGAAGCATTCCATGACTTTCTTCAGCTCGGAGAGAGGGCGCTTTTCCTGTAGCATGACCGCGAGCACCTGGAGGGCTGAAAGGATGCCGTCTCCCGTCGTGCTGCAATCCAGGAAGACCAGGTGGCCGGATTGCTCGCCCCCCACGTTGTAGTTGCCCTGCCGCATCCGTTCCACCACATAGCGGTCTCCGACCGGTGTTCTGAGAAGCGTTCCTCCCTGCCGGCGCAAAGCCACCTCGAGCCCGAGGTTGCTCATGATGGTTGCAACCAGGGTCTTGTCCCTGAGGCAATTGCACTTCATCAGGTGAGTGGCGCAAATGGCCATCAGTTGGTCCCCGTCGAGGACTTCTCCCTTTTCGTCCGCAAAAATCACCCGGTCCGCGTCTCCGTCGAGAGCAAATCCGGCGTCCGCTCCGTGCTCGCGTACCAGAGCCGCCATGCGCCCGGGATGGAGGGCGCCGGAATCCTGGTTGATATTCTTTCCGCTGGGCCTGTCGCCCGTGATGATCACTTCCGCTCCCAGTTCCTCGAAGACGGTCGGAGCGACTTTGTAGCCGGCCCCGTGGGCACAGTCGATAACCAGCTTCATTCCCTCCAGGGTGAGGTTTCTTGGGAAAGTGTTCTTCAGGTACACGACGTAGCGGCCCTGGGCGTCATCGATGCGCCGTGCGCGCCCGATTTCGGAGGCTGAAGGCAGGGGAATCCGGTCGATCTCACCGGTCAGGATGAGCTGTTCGAGGAATGTTTCCGTTTCGTCCGGCAGCTTGAAGCCATCGCTTCCGAAAATCTTGATGCCATTGTATTCATGGGGGTTGTGAGAGGCGGAAATCACGATACCGGCGTCAGCCCTCATGCTGTAAGTGGTAAAAGCGATACCGGGCGTGGGAAGAGGCCCCACCAGCAGAGCGTCCACTCCCATGGAGCAAATGCCGGCGGTGATGGCGTATTCAAGCATGTATCCGGAAAGTCTGGTGTCCTTGCCAATGATGATCTTGGGCTTGCGGTGGCGGCTTTTGAAAACATGGGCCGCGCTCGATCCTACCTTCATGGCAAGATCAATGGTCATAGGAGGTTTGTTCGCCACTCCGCGGATGCCGTCCGTCCCAAAAAGCTTGTCCATCATGAGCTCCTCAAAAGATTGCATGTCCTGATTTCAATGTCGATGTTGGGTTTTCGATCTGACCGGTGTGATCTTCCGGGCCAAAGATTTGTTTAGCCTTCAGCATCACGGAGCGCATCGGCCATGGCGACCACCTGCAGATGAAGGGGCACGTCATGCACCCGGATGATGTGGGCTCCAGCCGCAATGCCGAAGCTGTTGGCAACGGCCGTGCCCGTTTCCCGGTCTTCCACCGGACGATCCAGAATGCTTCCGATGAACCGCTTTCGCGAAGCGCCCAGAAGTATGGGACGATCCAGGCAGTGGAAAGCTTCAAGATTTCGAATGATGAGCAGATTGTGCGTGACGTTCTTGCCGAAGCCGATTCCCGGATCCACGATGATCTGCCGACGGTCCACGCCATGTTCCGTGGCGAAGCGTATGCGCTCCTCGAGAAAGGCGACGATTTCGGAAAAAAGAGAGTCATAGGCGGGCTCTTGCTGCATGGTTTTGGGGGTTCCCTGCATGTGCATGAGGATGAGAGGGGCTCCCGAGCCTGCCGCGACCTCTACCATTTCCTCGTCAAAGCACAGGGAGCTGACGTCGTTGATGATGTCGGCGCCCGCCGCGAGTGCCTGTCTCGCCACTTCCGCCTTGGTCGTATCGATGGAGATGGGAATATCACTGCTCTCGCGAATACTCTCGATGAGGGGAATCACCCGTTCCAGCTCTTCGTCCGGTGAAACGGGATCGGAGAAGGGGCGCGTGGATTCGCCGCCGATATCGAGCAGGTCCACCCCCGCCACGATCATCTCCATGGCCTGCTGCATGGCGTCATGGAAACCGAAGAATTTGCCTCCGTCAGAGAAAGAATCCGGAGTTACATTGAGGATTCCCATGACCAGCGTGCGCCTGCCGAGATCCAATTGCCCGGATTTCAGGCGGAGACTGAAGCATTTTCGCGGAAAAACGCTCATCCGTTTGTTTCTCCAAGTTGGTGTTGAGACAACGGGCTCACTCCCCCGGCTACCAACGTTAGCCGGGACATATTACAGGTAGGCCGGCCCGTGAGCATTTCCAACGCAGAGACGCGGAGGCGCGGAGCAAAACGAGCTCTTTCTCTGCGCCTCCGCGTCTCTGCGTTGGAAATGTCCCGTACCGAGAGCGGCGCTTCTTTATGCCTGGGTGGAAACGCCGGCGCCGGCAGCCTGAGGCCCTTTCTTGCCGATCTTTACCAGCAGGTCCGGGTGAAGCTCGTTGATGATGGCGTCGACGTCGCGAAGATCAAGGGTTTCCTTTTCCAGCAGCGCATGAGCGATTCCGTTGAGGATGTCCAGGTGCTGGGTCAATATGTCGCTGGCGCGCCGATAGTTGTCTTCCACGATGCGGCGCACTTCCTGGTCGATCTGAATGGCTGTCTGCTCGCTGTAGTCACGGTGCTGCGCGATATCGCGGCCCAGGAACACCTGCTCTTCCCGTTTCCCGAAGCTCAGCGGACCCATGGTTTCACTCATACCCCACTCGCACACCATGCGGCGTGCAAGCTGCGTCGCACGCTCGATATCGTTGGAAGCACCGGTCGTTCGCTGATTGAAAATGATTTCCTCGGCCACTCGCCCTCCCATCAGGATGGCAATGCTATCCAGAAGGTAATCCCTCGAGTAGCTGTGGCGATCATCCTGAGGCAGTTGCTGGGTGAGCCCCAGGGCGCGGCCTCGGGGGATGATGGTCACCTTGTGGAGCGGGTCCGCTCCGGGAAGGAGTCTCGCCACCAAAGCATGACCGCCTTCGTGATAGGCGGTGTTGGTTTTCTCCTCTTCGCTGAGAATCATGCTCTTGCGCTCCAGGCCCATCATGACTTTGTCCTTGGCTGACTCGAAATCGGACATTCCGATGAGGTCCTTGTTTTTCCGAGCGGCCAGCAGAGCGGCTTCATTTACCAGATTCTCGAGATCCGCGCCGGAAAAGCCGGGAGTTCCTTTGGCCAGCACTCTGACATCCACGTCCGGGTCCAGAGGCTTCTTTCGCATATGGACTTTCAGAATGCCTTCACGGCCGCGAATGTCCGGAACCGGCACCACCACCTGGCGATCGAAACGGCCGGGGCGCAACAGGGCGGGATCGAGGACGTCGGGACGGTTGGTTGCAGCGATCAAAATGACGCCTTCATTGGATTCGAAGCCGTCCATTTCGACAAGGAGCTGGTTGAGGGTCTGTTCGCGCTCATCATGACCCCCACCGAGACCGGCGCCACGGTGGCGGCCCACGGCGTCAATTTCATCGATAAAAATGATGCACGGAGCGTTCTTTTTTCCTTGCAGGAAAAGGTCACGCACGCGTGAGGCCCCGACACCCACGAACATTTCCACGAAGTCGGAGCCGCTTATGGTGAAGAAGGGAACGCCCGCCTCGCCGGCAATGGCTCGCGCCAGGAGAGTCTTACCCGTACCGGGGGCACCCACCAGCAGAACGCCCTTGGGGATTCTCCCGCCCAGCCGCGTAAACTTCTTCGGGTCCTTGAGGAACTCCACGATTTCCTGAAGCTCTTCCTTGGCCTCCTCGATTCCGGCCACGTCATCGAACATGATCTTCTTAGAGCTCTCGTTGAGCAGCCGCGCACGGCTCTTCCCGAAGCTCATGGCCTTCCCTCCTCCCATTTGCATCTGCCGCATGAAAAAGATCCATACGCCAATGAGGAGAAGCATGGGAAACCAACTGATGAGAAGGGTCATGTACCAAGGCGATTCATCTTGGGGCTTGGCCTGGATGTCCACGCCGTGCTCTCTCAGGATACGTATGAGATCTGAATCTCTGGGCGCAAAAGTCCGAAAAGGTTTTCCGTTCACATAGGTTCCGAGAACGCTGTCTCCCTGCATGGTCACTTGAGACACTTCCCCTTTTTGCACTGAAGCCAGGAACTGGCTGTAGGTGGTCTCAAGGTTGGATTGCTGCGGTTGATGAAACATGTTGAAAAGGAGAATCACCATGAGACTGATGATTAACCAAAGCGCCAGGTTCTTGTAAAACGGACTCAAGAGGAAAGCCTCCTTGCACGGTGTGATTTTAGAGAAGGGGGGCGGAAACATCCGCGATATCCCGCTACCTTCTCGTATTCCCAGCTATTAAAAGATAATTGGCGAAGAGCATCGGTGTATTCGATCTTACGCCCCAGTCTATATCAGATTCCTTCCCAATGGAAAAGGAGCAATCGTCAAAACAGACTACGAATCCTGATTTTCCACGTTTCAGGCGCTTCATTCAACGGACCTCACATCGCCTGTGCGCGTGCCTTGAAGAAATTTGCGGCCAGATCTCTGACCATCTCATCGAGAATCTCCCGTATCGCTCCCGGTGCAGTCTTCTTGGAGCCGTGCCCCAGGATCTCGTCCGTCCAGATGGCGGGATTGTCAAAATTTCCAGCGTCGCATTTGATGTGGTATGCGACGGGAAAATCATCACCCACCACCCAGACCCGGAAGGTTATGTTGCCCACCTTCTTGTCCCGCGTGGAAACGAGGTCCCAGAACTTTTTCGAGTTTTTCGAGACATCGTCGTAGGCTATGCCCACAAAGTACGTTTTGAACAGCTCTTTGACATGGGCTGTCAGCTCATGCTCATCGAGACCGATCTTTTCGGCATCTCCCACAAGAGAAAGGGCTATCATGCCGAAGCTCCGGATTTCCTTGAAATCTTTCTGAAAGAACACCGCCTCTTTGCCCGCAAGGCAGAACGATCCACCTTGATTGGCGAAGACCATGGCACATGACGCCATGAAAAAGACAAATGTAAGAACAATCTCTGCAGCCCATTTCATACTCGGAGCCTCTGAAACGAAACCCTCTCGTTCCCACGCCAAATCCCACGCTTCATCGTGACGGGCACCAATCTCTTCCTCCGCCCCATTGCTTAGGAAAGAGCACCCTCATCTTTGCCTCCCGTTTGTCCTCAAATTCCCGAATCATAAACGGCAAGGAGAATTTTCGGGGGATCTCGGAAACTTTCCTGCGAATACCACCTACAATAAGCATCGGTGCGGAGCGGATAAACTACCGGGAGAGAAGATTAAAACAGCGACCCTGTCCGTGCGGACTAATTGTAACCTCACCGGATATGAATTCCTACTCTCCGCGGGATGACAGAGGAGGAACCACCGTTTTGGCTTCGGAAGAAAAACATGGGATCGAGCGGCGCTGACCTCAAAATTATTCCCAAAAAGGTGAGATCGCAGCAACCAGTCGATGTTCCAGGGGATCGTCGTCGGACGACGCAACCTTTTTCGACGTCCTTACGGCTTGCCGGGCAACAGCTCTTGAAGTCCATGGGCAACAAGGTGCCAGGCCTTATCGTCCTGTGAGAAAGCCCATCGCTGACGTACCGTTTTGGTCTGAACATTAGGGTTATCAGGATAATAGAAGCGGTAGCGGATAAAGGCCAGACCCGAAGAGGAGCCATCTTGAACAGAGACGTTTCTAACCTGGCACTCCATGAAGCGAACGTGGCCCTCCAATACATCGCATTCTGTCCAGAATTTATCCTGGAGTGAGGGAGCGATCCATTCGGACGCCTTCTTGTAATCTTCCCACCTCATCGAGGTGTTGAAGCTCTCAGCGGCTGCCAGAAGGCCATCTTCACTGTTCTTATGACCCATGATGCCGGCACAGGAGAACATAAGGGGCAAAATCAGACAAAACAGGCCCATCCTCAAAAAAATCTTGCACTTCCGTAAATCCGCATGCATCGAACAATACCCCGTAAACATCTCAAATTTGTTCCCGCTCCCGAACACACCCGACACCCGGACTTGTAAACGGTCGGTCCCGGCAACATCTGTCGAGATGGTATTTTCATCTATAAACGAGTTTCAATCAAGAGTCATTTGCGTTCGATACGATGAGGACCTCGACATACTTTGAACGATCATGATCCGTGCTCTTTTTTGAAGGCACCCTTCATTTCACTGCGGAGACACGGAGGACGCAGAGAAGGCGCGGAGAGTCGTTAGAATTCTCGTGAAATTCATCAGGGCTCTCTCTGCGCTTTTTCTGCGCTCTCTGCGTCTCCGCGGTGAGATGAAGGATGCCTTCAAGAAGAGCTCACTATCTGGCCCTGGACTTCTTGCTATCCATAAGGGAGCAGAAGTATGCAAGGGTCACACAGCGAGCATAGTCTTCCTCCCAATGGCGCCGGTCCAGGTTTTCCCGCTCATAGCCCTGGCATTTTTCACAGGAAAATCCGTCCCAGCCCTTTTGGATCGCGTAGTCCAGGCAATCACCATAGTGTTGACAGAATACCTGCCGCCTCACTAACTGGCAGCTATCTACGGTACCGGACGGGATAGGCATAGCCTGGCGCATGACTTTCCTCCTTGCTGTCGGATTGGCATTAACAATGTACATTCCTTCGTATCATGCAAATTAGTACATTCAGACAAGAATGAAATCAGGTGGATATTGTATTTAATATGGGAAAAGGCTGTATCTGAAGATACATACGGCATTAGTATTCGGTGGACGCTGGAAGCGGTATGCTCCTTGACAGGATACGGTCGCGTTGATAACCTGATGATGTCACCTGGGAGATACCGGATTTGCAGAGAAATCCTGCCTGTTTCGCCTTGAGACGATGACTATTGAGGAGAATACCCGATGATAGACCTTTTGGATGCATGCTGTAACTGCCCGGAATTGTGGGAAGGCATCCTGTCGTCCATCCAGCAGATCATACTTCTTGCGGATACTGACGGAAGCATTCTCTTTATCAGTCCCGCCGTGGAGAAAATCCTGGGGTTCACCTCGGATGAGCTAAAAGGGAAAGCGTTCTCGGCCATCTTCACCGAGGAGGATCTCATCTGCATGTATCCCAATCTGCTTTACATGGCTCAAAAGAAGAACGTGTTCGAAGGCGAGATCATGGTCGTCCGCAAGGACGGAAGCCGCATGATGGCTTACATGATAGCCCGGCCCTGTCACGACGGAAGCCGGAACAAGACGGTTCTCGTCATCTGTCTTCAGGACATTCATAAGGAGAAGGAGCTTGAGAAGGCTTACACTCAAACCCGCTACCAGGATCTTCTGAAAATTGCCAACGGCATAGCCCATGAAATCAGGAACCCTCTGGTGGGGATCGGCGGCTTCGTAAATCGCCTCTTCAAAGCGTGCGGAGGGGTTAAGGACCAGCGGCAATACTACGACCTTATCATGAACAACCTCAACAAAATCGAAAACCTGGTCAAGAAAGTGCAATTTTTCGCGCAGCTCCCCAAGCCCACACTGAGGCAATCGAGCGTCAGCGAATTGATCGATGAGGCTCTGCACTCCTATCGCCAGGAGATGGAGAAGCGGGGTATCGAGCTCGTTCTAGACCTGGAGGAAACGACTTTGCGCGCGGACAGGGATCTCGTCATAAGGACTCTGTCGATACTCATAGATAACGCCATGGATGCCCTGTCTGGAGGCGGCAGGATCGCCATCAGCGTCGAGGAAGCGGAGAATCAGTGCATTTTCTCCGTTTCCGATACTGGCACGGGCATCGCCGATGAGGATATTTCCTACATTTTCAATCCTTTTTTCAGCACCAAATCCAATGGAGCAGGCATTGACCTGGCTGCGGTAAAGCGGATCATGGAAAGCCACGGCGGCAGGATCGAGGTCAAGACCAAAAAGGGAGAAGGGAGTACCTTTACCCTGGTATTTCCCATGGAACGGCGCCGCTCCATACGGGTCTCTCGACTGCAGGATATGGAAAAGGCTCACCGTGAGGAAACATGCCCCGATGTTCCGGACGAGACCTCAATCAAGAGTATGCTCCAGTAGGGACGAATCTCAATCCCGAAGAAGGATAGTGTAGATGTCCATGTCCCGGCCCATGCCGGCATTAGGGAACTGTCCCCTGGCCGCTGCCTCCAGTTTTTCAAGCTCATCTTCTTCGTAACGCGGGCTGATGTGAACGAGAACGGCGCGCCCCACGCCCGCCCGTGCGGCGATTCGCGCACCTTCCTCGACGGTCATGTGCCCCTTCTCGTCGGCATGGGCCGCGTGCTCGGGCAGAAACATGCCTTCCATGAAAGCCATATCCGCCTTGTCGCAAAGCCGGTAAATCCCTTTGGTCGGCCGGGTGTCCACAACAAAGGCCACACACCTACCCGGCCTCGGCGGCCCAAGCACGCGCTCCGGCGTGACGACTTTGCCCTCTTCCCCCACAACACTCTCTCCCCGCTGCAGCTTCCCCCACAGGGGGCCTGCCGGAACACCCAGAGCCATGGCCTTTCCGGGATTGAACCTTCCGGGCCTCTCCCGCTCCTCGAGTCGGTACCCCAGGCAAAAACGGGTGTGCCGCAAGGGATGCCAGAAAATGCGCACCTGATCGTTTTCATAGGCCAGTTCGGAAGATTCCTCCGACCACTCGATGAATGAAAGCGGGTAATTGAGATAATATTCGAGGATTCGCTGATTTTGCCTGATGAATTCCTCTATCCCGGGAGGGCCGAGAATCGTCAGGGGCCCGGCCTCTTCCATCTGGGCTCTCATCATCATAAGGCCGGGAACCCCGAGGCAGTGATCCGCATGGAGGTGCGTCACGGCGATTAGGCTCAGCCCGCGCACTCCAAGCCGCAGCTTCTTCCAGTTCAACTGGGTCCCCTCGCCCGCGTCGAAAAGATAAATCTGTCCGTTGAGCCTCACCGCCATCGAGGTGAGCATCCGATAGGGCATGGGCATCATGCCGCCTGTTCCAAGAAGAATACATTCCAAGATGCGACTCCCTGTTGAGCTGGTCTGTTTTCGCCGGACATGCGCGGCTAAAAGAGCCTCAACTGCTGGCCGGAGCGGAAATTGATTCCCAGGTGCTCGTAGGCCAGGCGGGTGGCTAGGCGGCCGCGCGGAGTCTTGTTCAAAAATCCTTCCTGAATCAAGTACGGCTCATAGACGTCTTCCAGAGTGTCCTTTTCCTCGGAAACGGCCGCCGCCAGCGTTTCAATCCCGACCGGACCTCCGTCGTATTTTTCGATGATGGTGCTCAGGATCTTTCGGTCCATGCGATCGAAGCCCCTTTCGTCCACATCGAGCATCTTAAGGGCCTGGTCGGCGACGATGCGCGTGATGACCCCGTCGGCGCGCACTTCGGCGTAATCCCTCACGCGGCGAAGCAGGCGGTTGGCTATTCTGGGGGTCCCGCGGGATCGTTTGGCAACCTCCAACGCCCCCTCCTCCTCCATGCGAATTCCCAGAATACGGGCGGAGCGGCTCAGAATGGCCTGCAATTCATCGACTTCGTAGAATTCGAGCCGCAGCGTCACCCCGAAGCGATCCCGAAGGGGAGGAGAGAGCAGTCCGGCCCGTGTCGTGGCTCCCACCAGGGTGAAGGGGGGTAGATCCAGTTTGATGGTCCGGGCGGACGGCCCCTGGCCGATGATGATATCCAGTTGAAAATCCTCCATGGCCGGATATAGGATCTCTTCCACAACGTGGTTCAGGCGATGAATTTCATCGATAAAAAGAACGTCCCCGCTTTCGAGGTTCGTCAGAATAGCCGCGAGATCCCCTGCCCGCTCGATGACGGGACCCGAAGTGCTCCGCATGCTGACGCCCATTTCGTTGCTGATAACGGCCGCAAGAGACGTCTTTCCCAGGCCGGGAAAACCGTGGAAAAGAACATGGTCCAGGGGCTGGGAGCGCTGCCTGGCCGCTTCGATGAAGATCGTCAGATTCTCTTTGACCGTTTTCTGGCCGATGTATTCACTCAGCCTCCTGGGACGGAGGCTGTTCTCCAGAGGTAGATCCTCTTCCTGCTTCTGAGCTTCGGTCACTCGATCGGCCATTGCTTCACACTTGTCTTTCTTGCTTCACTTGCTGCTTTCCTGCTTTTCTCTCGTGGATTCTAAACCACGAAATACACGAAATACACGAAAAAGAGAATAATGACTTCCTAAGCCAGCAGACGCAGAGCCTCCTTGAGAAGATGGGTAAGAGGCGGGTCTTCGGCTCCGAGGCGCTGCTGGGCGCTTTTCACGGCTTTTTCCGCTTCCACCGGGCGATAGCCAAGGTTCAGAAGCGCGGAAAAGGCATCGGAATAGGCACTTCCGGAAGAAGCGGCGGCAACGGGCTCGGCTTCCTTGTGCGGCTCTATTTTCAGCTTGTCACGCAATTCGAGGAGAATACGCTCGGCGATCTTCTTGCCGACCCCGGGAAGGTGCCGCAGGCGTTGGTGGTCTTGCAGCACCACCACCTGCCGCAGCTCGTCCGGGTTGATTCCCGAGAGAATATTGATGGCCAGGCGCGGGCCGACGCCATTGACGGTCATGAGATGCAGGAACATCTCCTTTTCGGAAAGCGTCCGAAACCCGTAGAGCTGGAGGATGTCTTCCCGCACGTGGGTATAGATGTTGAGGTGTGCCGTCTGGCCGAGCTCGGGCAGATCGTAAAAGGTGCTCAGGGGGACCTGAACTATGTAGCCTACCCCGTTGACGTCGAGAATGATGTAATCGGGTGACTTGTGGCGCAATTTTCCTTCGAGGTAACCGATCATGGGAGGTAGCCGATCATGGATCGAAATTGTCCGATCAGGAAATACATGGAAATTATTTCGGAAGATTCCAGCGCGCCTTCGAGGAGCGCATGTTCAGATGGCAGACGGCCACGGCGAGGGCGTCTGCGGCGTTGGGATCGAGCCCTTCGTGCAGTCCGAACAGGTACTGCATCATCTGGGTGACCTGGTCCTTGCCCGCCCTGCCGTATCCCACCGCGGCCTGTTTGATCTCGAGGGGGCTGTATTCATGGATGGACAGCCCCGAGTTGATGCCCGCCAGTATGGCCGCTCCCCGGGCCTGCCCCAGCTTGAGAGCACTCTTGACGTTCTTTGCGAAAAAGACATCCTCGATGGCCATACAGACGGGCTGTGACTGGCCGATGATGACCGTCAACTGCTCATAGATAATCTTCAGGCGCTCCGGCAACGAAAGCTGACCCTGCATGCGGATGATCCCATTCAGGATGTGGCGGAGTCGATTTCCGTCGCCTTCCACAATGCCGTATCCCGTAAACCGCGAGCCCGGATCGATCCCGATGGCGCGGATCACGGGTCGGGGCGCGTACGTGGTGTCGTTCACCGAGCCTCCCGGCGCTAAGCTATCTGATCGAGGATTTCGTCAGGGATGTCGAAGTTTGCATAGGCGTCCTGGACGTCGTCGGCATCATCGAGTGCATCCATGAGCCTGAGGACCTGCTGGGCGAGCTTTTCATCTTCGATACGAATGGTGGTCTGAGGCACCATGGTGATTTCAGCCACTTCGTACTTCATGCCCTTTTCGTCAAAGGCTCCCTTGACGGCGAGAAAATCTTCCAGGCTCGTGGTCACTTCGAACTGGTCGCCCTGATCCTTGACATCATCGGCGCCGGCATCCAGAGCTATTTCCATGACTTCTTCTTCGGTGACTTTGTTTTTGTCGAAAACAATGCTTCCTTTTTTGTCGAACATCCAGGCAACGCAGCCGGCCTCACCGAGGTTCCCGCCGTTGCGGCTGAAGATATGCCGTATTTCGCTGGCCGCCCGGTTGCGGTTGTCCGTCATGATGTCCACCAGAACCGCAACTCCGCCGGGGCCGTAGCCTTCGTAGTTGAATTCTTCATAGGTGGCTCCCTCGAGCTCTCCCGTGCCCTTCTTGATAGCCCGCTCGATGTTGTCCTTGGGCATGTTTTCCGTCTTTGCCTCGACGATGGCTGCTCGAAGTCTGGGATTGGCCAACGGGTCTCCGCCCCCCATGCGGGCGGATACCATGATTTCCTTGATAATCTTGGTGAAGATCTTGCCGCGCTTGGCATCCGCGGCGCCCTTCTTGTGGCGAATCGTGCTCCACTTGGAATGACCGGACATAAATAATCCTCCTCGTTACGGCTTCTTAAAACGCATGGCAAGGATATAGATTTCTTTGCTCTGTTTTCTCGATGCGTCGGGCTTGACCACCTTGACCCACTCGAATTGCTTTTTCACTTCCATGAGAAGATCGTGAAACTCCGCTCCCTGAAATATTTTTGCCAGAAAATGCCCCCGGGGCTTGAGCGCCGAACAGGCAACGTAGAGAGCACGCTCGAAGAGCAGAGCCGACCGGGCGCTGTCCGCAACCCGAATGCCGGAAGTCGAGGGAGCCATATCGCTCAAAACCACGTCGAAGGGAGCATGGCTTCGAAGCATCTCCTCGAGAAATTCCGGTTCGAAAACATCCCTTTGCAGGACAACCACGTAATCCGGAAACGAGTGCTCGATCTCCTTGAGATCCGCTCCCACCACCAGTCCCGTCCGCCCCACAACCCCACTGGTATACTGCATCCAGGAACCGGGATACGCTCCCAGGTCAAGGACGCGGTTTCCATGATGGAGCAGTTTGTATTTCTTCTGGATCTCTTCCAGCTTGTAGACCGCCCGCGCCAGGTAGTGCTCTTTTTTGGCCCGTTGAAAATAATGATCCTGCAATGGATAGACTGACATCAATTAACCACCTTAAAACACTTTCTTTTTTTCAGGAAGCTCCCTATAGCACAACCACCGGCTCCTTGTAAACAAACGCATTCTAGCCGCCGGGGCAATCAGTGTAAAGACATAGAAGGGATAAAATTTGACGACTTCCGGATTCCGGCCGTCCTCTCACCGCCCCTTTCACTGCCCCTTTGAGCTTTTCCACGTTGTTCCTTATAATTCCCGGTGGGAACAAAACAAGTCATCTGAAAGGAGGTAACAAATGAGCATCATGAGAGACTATCGCGAGGAGCTGGATGCATCGGCGGAGCTTGCCGGGAGGATCGAGAGGCGAAAGTCCGAGCTGGCGGAAGCGGCGGCCATGGACGCCGGTTTTCCGGTGAAGATCTCATTGCTGGAAGCGGATCTTGCCATTGATTACCTGCGAGCCATGGAAAAAGAAATCCCATGGGTGGCAAACCAACAGCCGTATGGGACGGTTGCGGCCATCTTTCCTTATGACGCTCCCGTTATAATGCTCGGACGGCTGGGGGGCGGAGCGCTCCTGACCGGCAATCGCCTTCGCTTCAGCTTTTCGTCATGGACACCCCGGTGTGCCCGGCTGCTGGCCGAGATCGCCGGCCCTCTCTCCCGGCTCGAGCCCGTTGTCGGCATGAACAACCGGGAATACGGCCAACGTTGCGTGGCCGACGCCGATGTGCGGGTCCTCTTCATTTCCGGGTCTTCGGAGGTGGGAGAGACCTATCGGCGCCATCATGAAGCCTTTGACAAGCTCTTCTTCGCCGGTCCCGGCGGGATGCCCGCCGCCGTCGTCTTCGAGGATGCCGCCCCGGACGTCGCCGCCCGTTTCATCGCTCGCCGGGCCTTTATCAACGGCGGCCAGTATTGCACGACTTTGAAAAAAGCGCTCATCCACAGAAGCCTCTACAGCAAAATCAGGGATCAGGTTCTACAACTGACCGAACAGCTAAAGGTCGGAGACCCGCTGGATACCGATACGGACATCGGCCCCATCCGGGTGGAGAGAACCATCGACATCCTGCGCAATGCCCTCGATCAGTGCAAAGGCGCCAGGCTCCTCACGGGAGGAATCGAAGAAAAGTATGCCCATCCAATGATCCTGGAGATGGATGACATCCCGGATCTCGAGCTTTTCGGCCCCTTCCTGGCTCTCAAACCCTTCGACGATGCTCAACAGGCAGTCCAAGAGCTCACCCGCTCCCGCTACGGTTTCCTTCTGGCCTATTTCGGAACCCCACCCGAGGGCTCCCCTGCCCTCTTCAATGAACACTTCGGAATGGTCTACGATAATCCCGACTTTTTCTTCACGCCTCTGCGCCTGCCCTTCGGAGGCAAAAAGGCGAGCGGCTGGATTATGGAGCGCAAAGGAAGCGAGTGGGTACATCGGGATGGAGGGTTTCTCTATAGCAAGGAACTGGTGAGAAACGATTGATCGTTTCGAATCAAAATGGAAGATGGAGTATTGCTTCCGGGATTTGGACGGTGGCGAGAAATGGGAGGAGAGCATCGGGGCTGGAGAGCTCCAGCCCCGTGGTTGTGCTGTATTCGGAATTATTTCTTCTTACCGGGCTTCTTTACAAGAATAGAATCCTCACCTTGAATCGGGGTGACTTCATCCACGAGGGTCCCTGTCAGAGTCAAAACTACTGTATCTCCGTTCTTCACGGTAGGATCGAGGACAGCGACGATATCCTGCGTCCGAAACTTGAGTGCAAGGTCCGCAAATCCGTCAGGTCCAAGCTCTTCACAACCAATGGCGGGGTCCGGAGGCGTTGCCACATCCACTACCTTCGAGCGAATGGGCTTCACCCCTGCCAAGGTAATGGACAGCGGATCGATTTGGGTCACATCGACATCCGTGGAGCCAAGAATCACGACGGGCACCACTCCCTTGCTCTTCACATTGAAAGGGTTGATACAGCTACCCGGCTTGATATCGACCAGTACATTCACCGTGGCGGGGGGCTGCGCCCATGCCGCGGAGTATGAAACGAACATCAGAGCGATTACCGCCAAAGACAACTTACCGGAAAGTAAACGTTTCATCTGCATTCTCCTTGGAAATAAGTTGAAGACTCATGTGATTGGTAACTGCTGACTCGACACCGGAATCGCAAGCCGAGCACTCCGGACGCCCCCGGCAAGCCGGGCAACTGCCATCCGGATGAAACGAGGACTCAGCCTGATAAGAGGGGGAATGACGATACCATAGCACCTCCTTTGCCAATGCGGCTCTTTAAGGTTTAGCGATAAGCAGCTAAAGAGGTACTGCTGCGTTCGCCCGGCAACCCGGCTACCATATCCCGGAAGGGACTTAGGTCCTTGGCTTTGCGTCCCACCCTTTCAGGTGGTTTGCCCTTTTCAAACAGAACGTATGCTGGATCGACGAATACTACCTGTGAGAAGCCGCTGTCAACTTCTTTTTAAAATTGATCAGAAGTTTTCAATATCTATGAAGAATATGCCTTGCTTCACCACTGTCTCTCATCGCTCTCCACCTGGCTCGCCAGCCGGTCTTTGACTTCGTCGGGTAAGGGTGATAAATCTCACATTGTGGTTGCTGATCAGGTGCTTAGCTTCACAGCGCGCTCATGTTGCCAAAAGCGGATCGCTGAATACTTACGAAAAAACCGATCAAGGTGTTTATGACCGAAGCTCTCAACACAACAGTCAAGACTCCGGACAATGTTTTCGCAGTAGCGGACCAATTCAGAGCACAAGGCATGGTTCTGGATATCCGGGCATATGGGAATGGCAATATCAACCGGACCTTCCTGGTGACTTTGGATTCCAACGAAAGAAGGCACTTTATTCTTCAACGCATCAACACTCGAGTTTTTCGCCGGCCGGAGCTTGTAATGCTGAATATGCGCACCCTCACCGAGCATGTCGGCAATCGCCTGCGGAGCTTCTCCACCGGCGGAGACCGCCGCTGGGAGGTGCCGCTTGTGCTGTCGACACGGGACGGTCGGGACCACTGGATTGATCCTGGCGGATCATTCTGGCGCGCAATGAGCTTCATCAAGGGCTCCCGGTCTTTTGACACCATCCGGAATATTGATCATGCAAGAGAAGTCGGCTATGCCCTGGGTATGTTCCAGAGCCTCATCAGCGACCTGCCCGCGGAAAGACTGGCTGACACTCTGGAAGGCTTCCACATTACACCGCGCTACCTCCGGCACTATGATGAAGTGCTGGAAAGAAACGATACCGTCCCATCCCCCGAAATGGATTACGGCTTTCGCTTCGTGGAGAAGCGAAGAGCCTGGGCGCACGTTCTGGAAGAGGCAAAGGCTTTGGGCCGGCTGCCTCTTCGCCCGATTCACGGCGATCCCAAGGTCAATAACATCATGATCGACGTCGCCACCCACCGGGCTATCAGCATTATAGACCTCGATACCGTCAAGCCCGGTCTGATTCATTACGACATCGGCGACTGCCTCCGCTCGTGCTGCAACCCTCTTGGAGAAGAAACGGAGCACTGGGAGCAGGCTCGCTTCGAGCCCGACCTTTGCCGGGCTATCCTGCAGGGTTATCTCCCACTGGCAAGAGATTTTCTAACCGAAAACGACTATGAATATCTGGGTGACGCGGTGCGTCTCATTGCTTTTGAACTGGGACTGAGGTTCTTTACGGACTATCTGGAAGGCAATGTTTACTTCAATGCACGGCACAAGGAGCACAATCTCGCCCGCGCCCTCGTTCAGTTCAAGTTGACGGAGAGCATCGAAAGTCAAGCAACACTGATCCACGCGATCATCCGGGATATGCGGTGAACAGCCTGCTCCGCACGGGCATTCAAAAATGGCGGGCTGGAAAGCCTGCCCCACATGAGAAAGCCCAACCTATGCGCGCTAACAATTTTTTTCCGGAAGGAATGAGCTCATGAATATTTTCAAGAGCATTGCACAATTACTGGCGGACGGTGAAAGCTTCGTCCTGGCGATGATCGTAAGACGCTCGGGCTCAGCGCCTCGCGCTGCCGGCACGAGGATGGTCGTTCGCAAAGACGGCTCCATTGCCGGAACCATCGGAGGAGGCATACTGGAAGCGCAGGTGCGGGATCTGGCCAGGGAGGTCTTCCAACACGGAGGAAGGCCGGTGCTCAAAAAGTTCCTGTTCAATGCTGAAGATGCCGGCCAAATGGGTATGATCTGCGGAGGACAGGTACAGGTTCTTGTCCACTTCGTAGATGCTTCCAAACCCTCTAACCTGGAGCTTTACCAGGAAATTTCGACAACTATCGGATCTCGGAAACGGGCATGGTTTATTACCGGGATTCCTTCAGACTCGGGCTCAGCCCTGGATTCACACTCGGACACAATCCAAGGTGACGATGGCCGTGAGCCGCTCGCCCAATGTCTCGTGAGAGATGACGGAGCCCCTGTCGGTCACCTGGATCACGCCTCCATTCAGGCACTGACCGCCCATGCCGACGCTGGTCGGCCGGAAGTGATCACGCATCACGAGAAGAAGTATTTTGTCGAAGGCCTTTGCCATGAAGGCACAGTCTACATTTTCGGAGCCGGCCATATTTCCCGGAAGCTGGCATCGTTGACAAAACTGGTCGGGTTTCAAACGGTCGTGCTCGACGACCGGCATGAATTCGCCAACCGGGAGCACTTTGACACCGCAGATGAAGTCCTGGTGCTGGATTCTTTCGAACGGGCGCTGGAGGGCCTTGAAATCAATCAAGACAGCTACCTGGTGCTGGTGACACGGGGACATGCTCACGACAAGACGGTTCTCGGGCAGGCATTGAGAACGAAAGCAGGATACATCGGAATGATCGGAAGTCGCAGGAAGAGGGACGCCATTTATGACGCTCTATCCGGGGAGGGTTTCACTTCCGGCGATTTTGAGCGGGTCCGCTCCCCCGTCGGTTTGGACATAGGAGCTGAAACCCCCGAAGAAATTGCCGTCAGCATTGTGGCTGAGATGATCCGGAGGAGGGCGGAAAAGAGCCAATGAGAAGAGAAGGAAAAATTTCAGCGCTGATTCTCGCAGCCGGCTATTCATCGCGCATAGGGACCTTGAAGCCGCTGCTTCCCATCGGCGGATCGACCGCAATGGAAGAGGCGATAAAGCGTTTTCTCGAAGCCGGCATCGAGGACATAAGAGTGGTGGTTGGCCACAGAGCCGATGATATCACGCCCCTCCTGGATAATCTTGGAGTCCAATGGGTCCTCAATGAACATTTCGACAGAGGCATGCTCTCATCGGTTCTGACCGGAGTGAAGAGCCTCGAGCCCGACGTGGAGGCCTTTTTTCTGCTCCCGGTAGATATTCCGCTGGTCAAGTCCCGAACGCTGGATGCCCTCATCCAAGCCTACCAAAGTAATCGACCGAATATCGCCTATCCTCGCTTTCAAGGACTCAGGGGACACCCCCCTCTCATCGCCACTGCCTGTATGGCGCAAACAGCCCTCCACTGGGATCATCCCGGAGGGTTGCGGGCTTTTCTCACCCGTTACGAAAACGAGGCCTGCGATATAGATGTCGTGGACCAGGCAATCCTCATGGATTGCGATACCGATCAGGACTGGCGAAAGCTGCGGGCCTACGGCCGGAGAGAAGACATTCCCACCCAAAGTGAGTGCGTGGCAATCTGGGATAGATTCAAACTGACCGGAGAAGTCAGGCTTCATTGCCGCCTGGTTGCGGAGCTGACCGGATTACTCGCGATTCATCTAAACAGGGCGGGAGTGCCCCTGAACCCGGACCTGGCTCTGGCCGCCGGCTATCTCCATGACCTGGCGAAGGGCCAAAAGGACCATGCCCGAGCCGGAGCCGCAATACTGGATGAGCTCGGCTATCCCCGAGTGGGACAAATCGTGGCTTCCCATATGGACATCCACGTCAAGAGGCGATACCCGGACGAGTCGGACCTCGTCTATCTGGCCGACAAATGCGTTGAGGATGACAAACTGGTTACCCTGGAAGAGCGCTTCAGCAGATCGCTGGATAAGTTCGCCTCAAAGCCCGAGGCACTGAAGGCAATTGCAAAGCGGCTAAAGGACGCAAGAAAGATCAAGGAGCGCCTGGAGACCTTCCTGGGGCAGCCCCTGGAAGACATCCTTCAAAAATACAGGAGAAACATCCACGCCACATCGCTGAGCGGGCCAAGACGGATCTATCTTGCAAGACACGGAGCGCTCCGCCTGCCCAAGGACGGTAATGCCCCAAATCAAGGCAGACGCTACATCGGTCAGTCGGACATTCCCCTCAGTGATGAAGGAATCCAACAAGCTCTCAACTTGAGGGAAGAGCTCCGCCACGTCCACCTCTCAGCCATCTACTCGAGCGACCTGACACGTTGCCTAAAAACAGCCGAGATCGTCGGAGAGCCCCATCAGCTTCGACCCACCCCGAGGCGGGACTTGCGAGAGATACTCCTGGGCCGGTGGGAAGGAAAAACGTTCAACGAGATCAAACACCAATATCCAGAAGAATTCGAAGAGCGCGGCCGGGACATTGTCCATTTTCGCCCCCTCGGCGGAGAAAGCTTCCTGGATTGCACTCACAGAGCTCTTCGGGCCTTCTACGACATATTGCACTCGACCGAGGGAAACATCCTGATTGTGGCCCATGCCGGCGTCAATCGCATTCTGCTGTCCCAGGCAATGGGAAAATCCCTGGAAAATCTTTTCGAGATCCCTCAGGACTACGGATGCCTAAACCTGGTTGACTACAGCGACTTTACTTTCGAGCTGAAAGCATTGAACGAAACCTCCATGCCCGTCTGCTCAACTCTGCCGGATCAGTCGCCCACGGCGGCATTCATACAAAAGGAAGGCGAGACGCCGTTGACTCGTTAGGTAACCCAAAGCAAATAGTATGGCGGCAATCAGTGAAAGGAAGCTCACCAATGTCCTATCGCTAATCCCAGGCCCAGCGTTGCTCGCCCTACGACTATACGATCACGCCCGCGACCAGGAGGACGACAATCGTCATTTCGTCCACTGCAGGGTCACTCATGCCGAATGATCAGGCATTCATCCATTACTCGGCATCTCTCTATTTGCCGGCAAATCAATTCATTTAGAACTGCCTTTCACCACTGTTCATCCCTTTGCATCCGCACCGGTACCTGATGCCGACGTCTTCTTCCGCTGGAGCACCATTTTTGTTCTGGACACTGCCGATGAATTGTGATTATAAGGAGCATACTTTACTATTCCATCTCGCAACAAAGAAAGCTCCAAAAAAATCACCACACACGCGGCAAGGGGTACGTCCATGGCTCCGACAGTCCCGACAAATACCGATATTAAGAAGCCGAAGAGGCTGCCCGAGGCCTATACCAGAAAACAAGTGAAGCAGGTAATCGATGCTCTCTCCGGCGTGAGCTGGATAATGGGCAATATTCTGCACAGTGCCGGGCTGCGCCTCATGGAGTGCATTCGCCTCAGGGTGAAGGGCGTCGATTTTTCCTGCGACCAGATCCTCGTAAGAGAAGACCAAGGAAACAAGGATCGGGTAATGATGCTGCCTCAGACGGTAAGTGAGCCGTTAGCGTCGCTACTTGAATACTCGGAAGTGTCGGTATGTAAAGTAAGAAGAAATCGGAGACTTACCAGATAATATAAAGCGATGAGAGCCCATCATGAAATATAGAACTGATTGTGTAAACTAGATAATGTTAGATGTAAATTTTATCGTTCGATATCTAATATATGTAAATGTTGTGATTTTATCTATATAGATTAGTTGAAAGTGGAGATCTGTATCGATGAAGAAAGCTGTCTATATCGAGATATCGATTATTTCATATCTAACGGCTCGACCATCCAGTGACTTGTTGGCCGCAGCTTGGTAAAAAGTTACCACTGATTGGTGGGACACACAACGGTGCGGGAAATACGGGACGTCCTTATTTTATTAACTTTACACACGTGGCTGCAAACAAGTCGGTCGCCAAGGAGTCGAGATCTGAAGAATGGTGAGCTGAACCTGCTTTAGGTCAATAAGTTAAGGGCGCTTTCCAGGGCTCTAACGGCAAGGGCCGGAACCACCGACCAGGAAGCTAACTTTGTGTGTGAGCGGTGACCGTCATAGGGGGCGGACCAAGCCGTGACCGGTCGGACCGGAGTCGGCCAAGTCGAGCAGTTGGCTCGACGTTTAAATGAAGTTTCCAGACGGGTTTTTCCGAGCCCACCCTATGAGAGGCAGGATAGAATGGTCGATTGGCATCGTTTTACACCATCAGACTTCGAATACGACTTCGAGCAGGATAAACTTGCCGCTCATGGTGTGACGTTCAACGAGGCTGTTGACTGTTTTTTCTCGGATTTCGAGGTGCGCAGGAACAAGAAGTTCAAAGATCGCTATCAATTGATTGGGGAAACAAGAGGTGGACGCAGTCTCAAGATTATCTTTCAACTCAAGGCCAAAAGCGTCGTACGCATTATCACCGGTTGGCCTGTATGACAGGAACGAGCAAAGTCATGAGGAAGAAACTGTCTGAAGATGAAGTCGATAAGTTCGTGGTGGCACAAGCCGAAGATGACTCGGCATGGGAGGAGCCGATTCGGGTTCGAAAGGCCAAATCGGCCTCTTTGTCCATTCCCGCTGAACTTGTCGAAAGAGCATCATTTCTAGCCATGCTCCATAGGGAAAAGGGGGCAAAAGAGTGGCTTACACGCATCATCCGGGAACGAGTCGAACTTGAGGAGATAGCTTTTGCTGAAGTAAAACGAGAGCTTAAAGAAAAGCAGAGCCTGCCTAACGACTAAGGATTGAGCTGAGCCGACGCGTGCGTGGAGCGTCTTTTTGCTCCACGCACGCGTCGGCTCAGCTCAATCCATTGTTCAAGAAGCCCGGACTGGCACGAATTTGGCTATAGGGTA
>Ga0074199_1000833_pt1 | contig 37477 bp, 36 predicted proteins | sample EPASupsiteSAE347_FD_64528 | JGI IMG/M metagenome (GOLD analysis project Ga0074199, IMG submission 64528) | Bioremediated contaminated groundwater from EPA Superfund site, New Mexico - Sample SAE3-47 | ecosystem: Environmental > Aquatic > Deep subsurface > Groundwater > Contaminated ... | reverse complement strand
AACGCCCCCGGCTACAACGAAAAATGCCATTTTACGGTCTGTAGCCGGCCGCGACTTGTCCACCATAGCCTTGGGGCGACGGCGGATGAGGCCGGATTCGATTTGGGCAACACGCCCTCAACATTAACTATGAAAAATCACCTCAAGACAATCGGCGTCATTCCGGCGCGCTGGGGCTCGACCCGTTTCCCGGGCAAAAGCCTGGCGTTGATCTGCGGCAAGCCGTTGATTCGATGGGTGATAGAAAGAGCCTTGCAGGCAAAGACGCTCGACAGGGTGCTTGTAGCCACGGATGACCAGCGCATAGCCGAAGCCGCAAGGAAAAGCGGGGCTGAAGCGGTCATGACGCGTTCAGATCATCAGTCCGGCACGGACCGCGTCGCCGAGGCCGTGAAGGATTGCCCGGCGGAAATAATAGTCAACATCCAGGGCGACGAGCCGGCCATTGATCCGCTCCTGATAGACAATCTGGTCAAGGCCATGCGCTCCGGAAAAGAATGGGACATGGCCACCGCCGCCTCTCCATTGAACTCGGCGGCCGAGGCTGAAAGCAAATCCATCTGCAAGGTCGTTTTCAGCCGGAATGGTCAGGCGCTCTACTTTTCGCGTTTCCCGATTCCGTTTGTGCGCGACCAAACATTTTCCGCCAACAAAACCTTGTTTTGGCGCCATATCGGCATATATTTATACCGGAAGCGCTTTCTGGCAAAATTCGTCGCCCATCCGCCCTGCCTGCTTGAAAAGGCCGAGGCACTCGAGCAGTTGCGGGCGCTCGATATCGGCGCGCGGATCTTCGTATTGAAAACCGGACACTGCGGTGTGGGCGTGGATACGCCGGCCGATATCGCGGCGGCGGAGGCGGCGCTGAAAAGCGGGAAAAAACGGCTCACCGCAGGTTCGCCCTCCAAAAATGAGCGTGGAGGGTGAGGCTGCGCCGAACCGGAATGGTTTACCGACATACATAAGGCGAAGGACATAAAAATGGCACATTCGGTCAAAATTGGAAATGTGGTCATCGGAGGGAAAAATCCCCTGGCGCTGATCGCCGGTCCATGCGTCATTGAGGGCCGCAAACAATGTCTGCAAATGGCCGGACGGCTCAAGGCTCTGGCGGAGCGGGAAAAAATTCCCCTGATTTTCAAAGCCTCCTACGACAAGGCAAACCGGACTTCGCACCATTCATTTCGCGGCCCCGGACTGGTCAAGGGCCTCGAGATCCTGAGGGAAGTCAAGGAGCGCTGCGGGCTCCCGGTTTTGACCGATGTCCATAATGAAAACGAAGTGCCGCTGGCCGCGGCCGTGGCCGATATTCTGCAATGCCCCGCCTTTTTATGCCGGCAGACCGACCTGATCCTGGCTTTGGGAAACAGCGGCAGGCCGGTCAACATCAAGAAGGGGCAATTCCTGGCGCCGTGGGACATGCGCAACATCATCGCCAAGCTTGAGAGCACCGGCAACAGAAAAATATTGATCACGGAAAGGGGCACAACCTTCGGCTACAACAATCTGGTGGCCGACATGCGCAGCCTGCTCATCATGCGCGAATTCGGTTACCCGGTGATTTTCGACGCCACCCACAGCGCGCAATTGCCCGGCGGCGCCGGCCACGAAAGCGGCGGCGACTGGCGCATGGCCGTTGCCCTGGCGCGCGCGGCAACCGCCGCGGGATGCGAAGGCATATTTGTGGAAACGCATCTCGCCCCGCAGCAGGCACTTTCGGACAAGGCCGCCATGATTCCATTCGCCCGTTTGCAGGCGCTGTGGCGCACGCTGAAAAAAATTGACGCGGAGGCAGAATGACTTTTTTATCGGCATGAAGTCGTTAATATCACACGCCTTATTGTTCCTGTTTGTTCCCCTGGCGGCTCTTTCCGGCGCCGATGACTTTCCGGGGCAGACCATCAAGGGATTCCGTTATCCGGATTATGACCAGCAGGGTCAATTGAAAATGGAAATAGCCGGCGACCAGGCCAACATGCTGTCGGGCGGCATCATAAAGATCGCCGGCCTGAAAATGAATTTTTACGAAGAAGGCAAAAAAGTAATGAACGTCTCGACGCCGCTCTGTTTTTACGATCGCGTCAAACGCACAGCCGCTTCCACGGCCGAAGTGCGCATAACGAGATCGGAAATCGTCATTACCGGCCGCGGCTTTGACCTTGACGAAAAAAACACCCACATCCGCATCAACAAGGACTCCAGGGTAATACTCAACAAATCCGAATCAAGAGCCCGGCCGGACCAAGCCGCGTTCCGTTCCGCTCCGGAACACGACACCAACAACACGAGCATCACTTCCGTCCGGTTGACGTTCGACCAGAAAAAAGCGACCGCCGTCTTCGAGGGAAACGTGGTCGTGACCGACCCGGCCTTAAAAATCGAATCAGATCGTTTGACTGTTTCCTTTTCTAGTGATAAAAAAGTGGAAGCAATCGAAGCGGAGGGCAATGTCGCGATAACGAGGGATGCCATTGCCGCCAATTCCCAGAAAGCGATTTACAGCGTGGGGAACGGCAAGGTAACCTTGTCCGGCAATCCCTCGGTTACGCGCGGCCGGAACCGCCTTTCGGCCGAAACAATTGTCTATTGGCGCGACTCGAACAGGATTTTATGCGAGCCCAGCGCGCGTTTGACCGTTTATTCGGAACACGAGTTGCGGAACAGGGCCGGCAGGAACTGATAAAAATATGAGCGCAGAAGCTCCGCTTATTTCAACCGACAACCTGGTCAAGATTTACCATCGCCGCAAGGTGGTGGACGGCGCGAGCATCCGGGTGAAAGCCGGCGAAGTGGTCGGACTGCTCGGTCCGAACGGCGCGGGCAAGACAACCACATTCTATATGATCGTCGGCCTGATAACCCCCAACGGCGGGCGCGTCATCTTCAACCGGCATGACGTCACCAGGGTCGCCATGCACCAGCGCGCGCGCCTGGGGATGGGTTATCTCTCCCAGGAGCCCTCGATTTTCCGCAAGCTGACGGTCGCGGAAAACGTCATGGCAATCCTGGAAACCCTGCCGCTCACCGCGGAGCAGCGCGCCAAAAGGCTTGCGCAACTGCTGAACGACCTCAGCATAAGCCACCTGGCGAAACAAAAGGCCTACACCCTGAGCGGCGGCGAACGGCGGCGCCTGGAAATCACGCGCGCCCTGGTCACCAATCCGCGCGCGCTGCTGCTGGACGAGCCCTTCAGCGGCGTCGATCCGCTTGCCGTTTACGACGTCCAGGAAATAATCAAGGGACTGAAGAGCAAGGGCCTGGCCATCCTGATCACCGACCATAACGTGCGCGAGACCCTGACCATTGTGGACCGGGCCTATTTGATCTGCGAAGGAAAAGTGTTGCGCGAAGGGACAAGTTCGTTTTTAATTGACGATCCGTTAAGCAGGGAACTTTATCTCGGACCGCGATTTTGCATGTGAACACACAGGAAAGGAAAAAAATCATGATCATAAACGTCACGGCCCGCCACGCTGAAATATCAGAAGAAATGAAAGCGCATGTTTACGACAAGCTCTCCTCCGTGCTGGGCGCTTATCCCAACGTTGAACACGCGCATGTAATTCTTGACATCCAAAAATTCCGCCATAGTATCGAAGTCGTTGTGCAGGCAAAGCGCCATAAGCGCATCGAGGCCAAGGACGAATCGAACGACATGTACCGCTCCATCGACCGGGTGATCGACAAACTGAACCGCCAGTTAAGGCGCGACCGCGAAAAAACAGTCGATCACAAGACCCCCAAGCACCGCGTCAAGCTCGCGGACCTGGACCGGGAGGACGGCGCAAACAGATGATGAACAAATCGGCAATTACCGTAAAAAATTTTTTTGACGCCGCAAAGGAGAAAGCCCTGCTTGAGCCCGTGACCGGCGGCATCGGCATGGAAAGGGTCATTCATGAGGCGGCGATCCACAGACCCGGCCTTGCGCTGGCCGGCTTTTTCGAGCATTTCGCGTTCCGGCGCATCCAGGTCCTGGGCATGGCGGAAATGGAGTACCTGGCGTCCATGCCGGCCAAAAACCGCCATGCAAGTCTGCGCCGCATCTTTGAACACCATATTCCCTGCATCGTCGTCTGCCGCAACCGGATAATTCACGAGGAAATGCTTGAACTGGCGCGCCACTACAAAACGGCCATATTGCGTTCGCCGATGATCACGGGAAAATTCGTCAACGCCGCCACCATGGTCATGGAAAACCTCATGGCCCCGCAGACGACGGTCCACGGCACCATGCTGGACATCATGGGCATAGGAGTCCTGATCGAGGGCAAACCGGGGATCGGCAAAAGCGAGGCCGCGCTTGTCCTGGTGACAAGGGGGTATACGCTGGTGGCGGACGATTACACCATCCTGAGGCGGATCGCCCCCAACACGATCATCGCCTCCTCTTCTCCCATTACGCGTTATCACCTGGAAATTCGGGGTATCGGCATAATCCACATACCGAGCCTGTTCGGAGTAGCCTCGGTGCGCAATGAAAAGGAACTGGACCTCATCGTCACCTTGAAACATATCGACCAGTCTTCGGACCGGAGAATCGACGGTTCCGGACAACCGCGCGACCTGCTTGGGGCAAAAGTCCCCAACCTTACCATTCCGGTCGCGCCCGGCCGCGATTTGGCAAGCATCATCGAGGTTGCCGCCCTGAACGAGAAGCTCAAACGCCTCGGTCATGACGCCGCCAAGGAACTTGATGATAAAATCAAGACATATTTAAGCACGAAAGCGAACCATTAACCTGAGATCCTGGTCAAGGATACCTGGAAAAAAAATGTCAGATAGTCAACAGAAAAAAACGGGATCGGTTTCGCGTGAAGTGGCCGTCCTCAATCAATACGGCATCCACGCCCGGCCGGCCGCCATGTTCGTGAAAACCGCCTCGAAATTCGAGGCTGATGTCACGGTCGAAAAGGACGACGTCAAGGTGTCCGGCAAAAGCATCATGGGCCTCATGACCATGGAGGCCAGTTGCGGAACAAAAATTAAAATCACCGCCGAGGGCAACGACGCCGGCCAGGCGGTCGACGAGCTCCAGAAGCTTGTCGAACACAAATTTTTCGAAGAATAATTTTTGCGATGCAAACCCCAACGACACCGCCGCCGGAGCGCGAGGAAATCACTCTCAAGGGAATCGGCGTTTCCTCCGGCATCGCCTACGGGCACGTTTTCCTGAAGCTCAGTCACGAGGAAAACCCGGTTGAAAGAAGCATCGCCGACGAGGAAATACCGCGCGAAATCGCCCGCTTCGAGACCGCCCTGATCGAAACCAGGCGCCAAATCAAGGACATCCAAAAGGGCTGCGACGCGGCCGTCTCCAGCATTTTCGACGCCCACCTGCTCATCCTGGACGACCGGCCCTTCATCGAGCAGGTTTTTGCCGGCATCGAAAACCAGAAAAAAAACGTTGAAAGCGTGCTGCACAACGTTTCGCGCGGCTTTATCCAGAACCTGAACAAGGTCAACGACACCTACGTGCGCGAACGCGCCGCCGACGTTCAGGACGTGACGCGCCGCATACTTCTCAACCTCACCGGGCACAAGGTCGAGCTTGCCGACATCAAGGACAAGGGAACGATCGTCGTGGCCGTGGATCTGACCCCTTCGGAACTCGTATCCCTCAACCGCGATTTTGTGGAAGGCATGGTCCTCGACCTCGGCAGCCCCACGGCGCACACGGCCATCCTCGCCGCCAAGCGCGGCATTCCGGCCGTGGTCGGGCTGCACGACGTCACGCGTTCGGTCAAGAACGGCGATGCCATCCTCATCGACGGTGGCAAGGGACTGGTTGTCATTCATCCCTCAAAAGAAAGACACGAACAGGCGCTCCGCCAGACCGAACATCGCAGAGAACTCGTAAGCAGACTGGCCAGGCTCAAGGATCTTCCCGCTGAAACCCGCGACGGCTACCGCATCACGCTTTCGGCAAACATCGAGGGCCCGCAGGACGTCGATATGGTACTCAACAACGGCGCCGAGGGCGTGGGGCTCTTCCGGACGGAATATTTTTACATGGAACAATCCTCGCTGCCAGGCGAGGACGAACAATATCACGCCTACCGCGAAGTCGCCAAAAGACTCGCCCCGGCGCCGGTCATCATCCGCACCCTGGATATCGGAGGCGACAAATTCATTCCGGACATGGATTCTTCCTGGAAGGAATCGAACCCCTTCATGGGCTGGCGCGCCATCCGATTCTGCCTTGCCCAGCCGGACCTGTTCCGCACCCAGTTGCGGGCGATCCTGCGCGCCAGCATCTACGGCAACGTCAAAATCATGTATCCCATGATCAGCAACCTGGATGAACTGGTCCGGGCCAACGTCATATTCGAGCAGGCGAAAAAAGAACTCCTGGAGCGCGGAGAACCGCTCAATCCGCACATCGAGGTCGGGGCCATGATCGAAGTGCCCTCCGCGGCCGTGGCCGCGGACGCCCTGGCCGGCAGGGTCCGCTTCTTCAGCCTGGGCACAAATGATCTCATCCAGTATACGCTCGCCATCGATCGCGACAATGAGCGGGTGGCCTATCTCTATGAACCGACCCACCCGGCGATTATGCGCCTGATGAAACACACCATTGATGTCAGCCATCATTTCGGCATCTGGACCGGCGTTTGCGGCGGCATGGCCAGCGATCCGCTGCTTGCGCCCCTCCTGATCGGGCTCGGCGTTGATGAGTTGAGCGTCACCCCCTCCGCCCTGCCGATCATCAAGGACGCGGTCCGTTCCGTGACTTACACCGAGTGCCGCGATATAGCGGAACTGGCCCTGCATACGCAGGGCGAAACGGACCTGGAGGATGTCTTCCGCAACCTGGCAAAAAAAGTTGCGCCGGAAATCCTGGAACTGGTGCACTGATAAAGAAGATTTTCTGAACGGGAGGGACTCCGCTCCCGGCGCAAAATCTGTTTTGAAAATGCTTCGTTCGATTCATTATTTGGAATTTGGTGCTTGGTTATTGATATTTAATTTAGTAATGGTATTACCCGTTTAGTTCAACGACAGCACAGAAAGGAAATTAATCATCATGCAAAACTCATATGTCTTTACCTCCGAATCCGTGACCGAAGGCCATCCCGACAAAATCGCCGACGCCATTTCCGACAGCGTCCTGGACGCCAACCTGGCGCAGGACAAGCACAGCCGCGTGGCCTGCGAAACGCTGGCCGCCACCGGCATGGTCGTCATAGCCGGCGAAATAACAAGCAAGGCCGTCGTCAATTATGCGGATATCGCCCGCGCCGCGATCAAAAAGATAGGCTACACCGACGCCGCCTTCGGCCTGGACGCAAATTCCTGCGCCGTGCTCGTCTCCATCGACCGCCAGTCGCCCGATATTTCGCAGGGGGTCACGGCCGGTCAGGGATTGTTCAAGGAGCAGGGCGCCGGAGACCAGGGCATGATGTTCGGCTACGCCTGCGATGAAACGCCCGAACTGATGCCCATGCCGATCATGTGCGCGCACCGGCTGACCCACGCTCTGGCGCGCGCCCGGCACACCGGCAAACTGAAATTTCTCCGTCCGGACGGAAAATCGCAGGTGACGGTGAACTATGAAAACGGCCGGCCGGCCTGGATCGACACGATCGTGGTGGCGGCCCAGCACAACCCCGACATAAAGTATAAAAAACTGCGCGAAGCCATCATCGATGAAATCATCAAGAAGGAAATCCCGGCCGAATTTTTGAGAAAAAACACGCGTTACCTGATCAACCCCACCGGCAGGTTCGTCGTCGGCGGGCCGCAGGGCGACACCGGACTCACCGGCCGTAAAATAATCGCCGACACCTACGGCGGCATGGGCCGCCACGGCGGCGGGGCATTTTCGGGCAAGGACCCCTCCAAGGTCGACCGCAGCGCCGCCTACATGGCGCGCTATATCGCCAAAAACGTCGTTGCCGCCAAACTCGCGGAACGCTGCGAAATCCAGTTGGCCTACGCCATCGGGTTCCCGGATCCCGTTTCCGTGCACGTCGAAACGTTCGGCACCGGCAAGGTCGAGTCATCCCGGATTGAAAAGGCGATCCGCCGCGTGTTCGGGCTTAAACCCGCCCAAATCATCAGCCATTTGGATCTGCTGCGGCCCATCTATCAGTCCACCTCGGCTTACGGACATTTCGGGCGCACCAGCGAACTCTCCACCTTCACGTGGGAAAAAACGGATAAAACGCGGGCGTTGAAGGAGGCGGTGTAGCCGCTTTTCACGCGCAAGCGCGTGAAAAACAGAAAGCCATCAATGGCGCGCATAAAAAGGAATCGAAGATCATGTCCATACACAAAAAAAGCGATCATGTCGTAGCCGATATCGGCCTCGCCGACTGGGGGCGCAAGGAAATCCGGTGGGCCGAAGTTGAAATGCCGGGCTTGATGGCCCTGCGCCGCAAATACGGTCGCAGCCGGCCCCTGGCGGGAGCGCGCATTGCCGGATCATTGCACATGACCATTCAAACCGCGGTGCTCATTGAAACGCTGCAATGCCTGGGCGCGCGGGTCCGCTGGTCAAGCTGTAATATTTTCTCCACGCAGGACCACGCCGCGGCGGCAATTGCCGCAACCAGGACGCCGGTCTTTGCCTACAAGGGCGAATCTCTGGAAGAATACTGGGACTTCGCCGACCGGACCCTCGATTGGGGACATGGCCAGGGGCCCACCACCCTGCTCGACGACGGCGGCGACATAACTCTTTTTACCCATCTGGGTTATGAGGCGGAGGATAACCCGAAAGCCCTCGAACGCCGCGCTGAAAGCCGCGATGAGGAGCTGCTTTTAAAGCAGCTTAAAAAAAGCATAAAGAGAGACCCGCGCCGCTTCCATAGAATAGCGCCCCGCATCAGGGGAATTTCCGAGGAAACAACGACCGGCGTAAAGCGCCTCTATCAAATGCACGGCTCGGGCAAACTGCTGTTTCCCGCTTTTAACGTGAACGACTCGGTGACAAAATCGAAGTTCGACAATCTCTACGGCTGCCGCCATTCCCTGGTGGACGGCATCATGCGCGCAACGGACGTGATGCTGGCCGGAAAAATAGCGGTCGTGGCCGGCTACGGCGACGTCGGCAAAGGCTGCTGCCAGTCCCTCCGCGGCCAGGGGACGCGCGTTATTGTGACGGAAATCGACCCAATTTGCGCGCTGCAGGCCGCCATGGAAGGTTATGAAGTGATGACCATGGACGAAGCCGCGGCCCTGGGCGATATCTTCGTGACCGCGACCGGCTGCTGCAACGTACTCACCGCCAAACACATGCTGCGCATGAAACACATGGCCATTGTGTGCAACATCGGACATTTCGATTCGGAAATTGAAGTCGACGCCGTCAGAAAATACAAGTGGGAAAAGATCAAACCGCAGGTCGACAAGGTCACCTTCCCTTCCGGACGAAGCATAGTGATCCTGGCGGAGGGGCGGCTGGTCAATCTGGGCTGCGCCACCGGGCACCCCAGTTTCGTGATGTCCAACAGTTTCACCAATCAGGTGCTGGCCCAGCTCGAACTTTACAACCAGGATAAAAAATATCCGGTCGGAGTCCACGTGCTGCCGAAAATTCTCGACGAGGAAGTGGCGCGTTTGCATCTTGCCAAGATCGGCGTCCGGCTGGAAAAATTGACCCCCCAACAGTCAAAATACCTGGGCGTGGACGTCGACGGACCGTACAAGTCGGAACATTACCGGTACTAGAAAATGCAGAAGGCAGAATGAAGAGTGCAGAAATAAAGGCGAATTTAATTCTGCGTTCCGCCTTCTTACTTCCGCCTTTCTGACAAGATGCGCATCATCAACGCCTACATCTCGCGCGGGTTTCTGACGACCTTCGGCATTACGCTGCTGGTCTTTCTGTTCGTCATGGCCATCGGCAACATCTTCCGGGTCATCGACTTGTTTTCACGCGGCGTTTCCGGCACCCTGATCCTGAAAGTGTTCTCCTATGGCATACCCTTCTCGCTGATTTTCGCCATTCCGATAAGCGTGCTGTCGGCCGTTTTTCTGCAATTCAGCCGCCTGGCGAGCGATCGTGAAATAACCGCCATGCGCGCCTGCGGCATCAGCCTCTGGCAGGTAATCCGCCCTCCCTTTGTCATCGCGCTCCTGCTGTGCGGGCTGTGCATTTACATCAATTGCAACGTGGCGCCGGACAGCCATTACGCGCGCCGCAAGGTTTTAAGCAAGCTCGGAATCGAAACGCCCATCAGCCTCCTGGATGAAGGCCGTTTTATCCGCGATTTCCCCGGCCTGACGGTCTATATCGGCAAAAAAAACGAGAATGTGCTTAAGGACATCGTGATCCATCAAATTGAAAAGGACGGTCTGAAGCGCACGATCCGCGCCGAGTCGGGCAGCGCCCTTATCAGCACGAACGATCCGGGTAAAATCAACATCCGCCTCCATCGCGTCCGGATCGAACAGCCGGATGAAGAACACCCGGAAAACCTGGCCTTGACGAAGTACCTGAACGCCGACGAGTATCCGCTGGTCATCGACGTGCAGGGGCTGATCAACCGCGAAATTGTCTGGAAAAAACGGGCCGACCTCACGATCGGCGAAATTATCGACGCCCTGCGGCGTTCAACCCGTTTCACTTCCAGGGAATTGGTGGACCCGGACCGCCTGGTTGCGAGGCTGAACGACCCGGGGGACGCTTTTGCCTCCTATATTTATACGTTGCTGTCGGACGAAGCCGCGGCCGCGGTCGAGGCCTACGACAAGTCCGCCGGCCAGAGGAAAAAAATATCGGCCGTTCTTGCAAAGGAATTCACCCGCATTACTGCCGGCCCCTGCATCTACGCGCCCCGCCCCTTTGCGCAAGCGAAGCTCAGCGAGTCCACAACCGAATATATGCACAACAGCCGCCTGAGCCGCGAAACGGTCACGCAGCTCAACAGGATGCTGCTTGAAGAGGGTTTTCCGGATCTGCTCGTGAAGAACGCCTCCCTTGACTTTTATCGGAATGATGTTGCGATTTCGCGCACGTCTCTGCTGGTGGAGGCAAACACCCGCATCGCGCTTTCCTGTTCCTGCTTCGCCTTCGTGCTGCTGGGGGGGGCGCTGGGGTTAAAAATTCACCGCAAGGAGTCGTCAATCGGAATCGCCGTGAGCCTTTTGATGGTCTTTATTTTTTATTTTTTCATCATCATCGCCGACTCCCTGGTCAATCGTCCCGAATATTTTCCGCATTTGATCGTCTGGATCCCGGTGCTGCTGTCGCAGGGATTGGGCGCCATCCTCATTCAACGCGCGAATTAGCCGGACAAAGCAATTCATAAATGATCGTGTCCGGGTCGCGCGGCAGAGCGGTTTCCAGGAAACGCAGATTCAGGGGTAAAAACTTTTTCTTCAAATCCTGCGGCTCCACGAGCGCAAACACGCGACCGGCCGCGCCTTTCAGAAAGGCATTCAATTCGCCGGCATTGTGCAGGGAAAAATCCCGCTCCGGCTCCATCTTCATGCCGTAAAACAACTCATTGTCCTCCTGGTAAGGCGTATACAACCTTTTCGTATAAAACGCCAGAGCGGGACGGTATGACCAGAAAACGATTATTTTATCGTCAGGTTTGAGCTCGCGCGCCAGACTTTTGTAAACGTGCGAGGAATTCATGTGAAGCAACACATTGAAATCCTTGCCGGCCAGGGGCGAAAGCAACAGCGCAACGGCCAGCAAAATCCCGGAATTGAGCAGAAGCGCCTTTCCAAAATTGACCGGCCCTCTTTGCAACCAGAGCGATCCAAAAACAATCATCACAGGCAAAAGCGCAAACGCGCTTTTACCTGTGATCGGATATATTTTTTCAGGCCAGACGCGGAAAAACGAAACAGGCCAAATAACAACCAGCGCGACGGCAACCAGCCAGAAGCCGGCCAGTCCCGTCTTCCAAAACCGGTTGTCCCATTTGTCAGCCGGGTCCACCGGCTGAACCACGCCCCAACGGCCGATCAAAAGCCCCAGCGGCGGCAGGGCCGGCAAGATATACGACATCAACTTGCCGGTACTGGCCGAAAAGAAACCGATCACGAAGACGGCCCAGACAAGAAGAAAGCGCGCAAAAGAATCCTGCGCCAGCGCTCTCTCTTTCCAAATGACGCGCACTGCCCTGAAAATGAAAAAGATCCACGGCAACAACAACAGAGGAACGACTTCCAGGAAAAACCAGAACGGCTCGGGATGCAGTTGCATGGCCCTCGTGCCCTGGAAACGGGCAATATGCTCCTCCACAATGAAGTGCCTTATGAAACCGGGATTACTTTTTTCTATAAGCCACAACAACGGCAGAACCAGCAATACTCCAAATAACAGGGCCGTTGGGAGGGAAAAATCAGGCATTCGACAATTCTTAGTACGCCAAATGCGGAAACTTTCAACGCCCAACGTTGAACTTCCAACATTTAACTCAGACATGATCAAAGCCTGCAATCTTTTTTCCCAGAGCAGCCAAAGCATGAGAATGCATGCCGGCAAAACAACCGCCAATGCCCCTTTGGTGAAAAATCCCAAGGCCGCGGCAACTGCGGCAAACAGAAGGAATCTCCAGTGATTTGCGCGGGAAACGTTTTGTTCGAAAGCCAGAAAGAGAAAAATGCAGGTTGCCGAAAAAAATGTCAGCAGGAAGGAATCGGTCAAAAGCAATCCGTTGCCCGCCATAAATCCCACGGTCGAAGCCATGACCAGAACGACGGAGGCGCCGAGCTTGCGTCCGAACCTGGCCGCGGCCATGCGCCAGAGGAGATACAACCCCAGAAGGCCGGAAAAAAGCAGCGGGATGCGGACTGACCAGTCATGCGAGCCGAAAATTTTTATGGCCGGCGCCACAAGCCAGTAGGCCAGCGGCGGTTTTTCATAATAGCGGTACCCCAGCATCCGCATTTCCAGCCAATTATGATTGGCGACCATTTCCCTGGGTATCTCGGCGTAACGTCCCTCATCGGGGTCATTGAAGCCGCGATAAAACAAAATAATTAAATACGCCGCCGCCAGGGCCGCCAAGGCCGCGGGAAAAAGCCAATGTCTGTTGTCGGTTTTCATTGATCAGGAACCTTCCGTGTTTGCCTCCACAGGAAGATTGCATTCATTGCAAAATCAACCGCCAATAAAGGCCAGACCATACCGGCGGTGGAATATCGGGAGAATGAAAATGTAGTGAAGGACCCTGTCGCGGGGCATCTTTTGTAAAGCGACGGCCTTCGAGTCTACTCCGCCGGAGCAAAGCTCCGAACTGCAATGGCCGGAACGCGCAACGGCAGCGGGGACGCCATACCTTGTCGGCATTCATCCCTGTGTCAAGCCACACGTAGTCGCCGCACAATATTCCATCCGCCGCGGCAGCGCAAAATTACGGAGCACAGCACACCGTGTTGGAGGCTGCGATGCCGTTCTCGCCGACAAGAGTGAAGGAATTGGAAATGGAGGGCACGGTTATATTATTGGTGGTCATATCCGAGTTGTTGGTTGAATCCACCCACATGCCCGAACCGGAACAGCGCACGAAATTGCCCCCCTGCCCGTCATGATTCCCGCCCCAGGTTGATTTGACTCCGCCGACCGAGCCTCCAAAGTCCACCTTTCCAACGCCGTTAATATCGCACAGCAATAAATAATTACCGTCCACATCCTTACGGCCCATTATATAATGATAACTGGTGTTGTTTGTCGTGATCGCCGCGAGAGAAGCGGCCGTTTTATGCATTTCTCCCTTCGAATTTCCAGCCGCGGTGGGACATATAAAAATGTTCGGTGAAAGACTTTTGTCTTTAACCAGCGCGCCGTTGGTTCCGACCAAGTAAACATCCGGAAAAGCCGGCCGGAATGAATCGCGCGGATCCAATCCCCAAGCCGCGCAGGCCTTGTAAATGCCGTTCAGGTTCGAGAGGCAGTTGACGCGCCTCGCATTTTCCCTGACTTTTCCAAGGTTGGGCAACAGCAAGCCGGCCAGCAGACCGATGATGGCCACCACCACCAACAATTCCACCAGCGTGAACGCCTTTTTATGAAGTTTGCGCCAGACATGTTTCATCTTGAGCCTCCTGTTTGATTGCAACAGCGTATTCGACGTAAAACGCTACTGTCTTTAAATATATAAGCATTTATTCAGGCGTGTCAACTTTTTTCCCAACGTTTTTCAAATTAAGATTGTCTTTTCCTGCGGGACAAAGTAGTATTTTTTGCATCAAACGGCTTTATTTCTCTCAAATCCGGTAAGGAAAAAACATGAAATATCTGTCGCTATCGGTTATCAGCGTTTTTTTTGCCTTGAACTTCACCGGAACCGCGGCCACGGTTCTTGAACAAGTGGATTTCTACTGGGGGGCCGGAGTTGCCACGGCCGTGTCCGCCGATTATGACGGCGACGCCTATGCCGACCCGGCGCTTTATATTGAAAACGCCGGCACATGGAACGTCCTGCTCTCAAGCCAAGATTATGCCGAGCAATGGACTGCGTTCGGAGGGCCGGGCTGGAACCCCGTGGTCGGTGATTTTGACGGCGACGGCAAGACCGATCTGACGGTCTACAGGGAAGCCACGGGCGAATGGATTTCTTCTCTCTCCGGAAACGGCTATCAATCCGTTCTGATTGTTTTGGGCGGATCAGGATTTGCCCCGGCGACGGCCGACTATGACGGCGACGGCATAACCGAAGTTGCCGTTTACAATGCCTCGCAGACAAAATGGTCGGTCTGGGAGCACGTGCTGCCTGAAGTGACCGACACGAACGTCCTTGCCGCGATGTACGCCGCCGCCATGATAAACGCTTCAAACGTTGTGGCGAGCAAAATCAGGAAGGACTTGGCGTCCATCACGGACGACAACACCAACCTCGTCTGGCGCACCAATTCCCTCACTGGCGTCCGCGAAGTGCTGGTGGCATCGTTCATGAACCGCGCCACGGCCACAAACTATTATCGCGTGGGCCAAAGCACCGCCATGCGTTACGCCGAATCATGGGTTACGCTTGCACCGGACGTAAAAAACTCCTGCCGGAATTATACCGGCACCAACCTGCTCCTGCGCCTTAAACAGCTTCTGGGTCTTCCGGCCACAAGCGCAAACGATACCATCGTGGAATTCTATGTGGACCCCATATATCTGTTGCGGCCCTCGCGCGACCCGGAAATAACCGACCACGAAGCCGAAACGGCCTTCCGCACCAACACCCCATTCTGCAGCATGGTAAACACAAATTATCAGAGCTGGTTCCAGAGCACAATCGCCAGCCGCAATTACGGCATGACCAACGGAGTCTGGAACGCTTATCCCTGGACGCAGCTGGGTTACACCTACGACTGGCTCAAGACCGGCAACAACGTCATGGGCTACAGCGAGTTTGTCCTGTCTGGTCCCCTGATATACACGACCTGGAGCGCAACCGCGCTCGTGTATGTGGTCACCTCCACGAGCGCGTTGGAGTACGCAACCTCTCCCGACAATCCAACTATTGTGCCGCGGGACGACAAGATCAATATCGCCATGCCGGAAGAACGGTGATTCGTTCATAAAATGACATCCAAGGTCGGCATCAGGCTCTACATGGAGTTCGAGCACAACCGGCGTCTGCTCGAAGGCATCCTGCAGTATATCCATGGCGGCGCCGACTGGCAGATCACCGCCAATCCCTTTTTCATTCATCACTGGCCCGGAATTTTGAAGGAATGCGACGGCGCCATTGTCCAGATCTACGAAAAACCCCTTGCCAAAATAGTCAACGCCCTGCGCATCCCTGCCGTAAGCGTAGTCAACAGCGCGTTCACGCCGGACCTGCCTGCGGTCATCAACGACGACCTGGCCATCGGCAAGACGGCGGCCGAGTATCTGCTGGGCTTGAATTGCCGCTCATTCGGTTTTGTGGGTTTCTATTATCCGCGGGCATGGTCGCACGAACGCGGCACCGCATTTGTCGAACGGCTGGCGGGGGCCGGCCATAGCTGCAGCCTGCTTGCGCCGTTCGGGAATTGCCGGGCGCCCTCGTTCAGATATTCCTGGAGTCCGGCCGACTTGAAATCATGGCTGAAATCCCTGCCGCCGCGCACCGGCATTTTTGCCGCCACCGATTTCGTGGGCGTGATGGTCATCGACGCCTGCCGCGAACTGGGCCTGGCCGTGCCGGAGGATATGGGCGTCATCGGCGTGGATAACAACGTCATACTCTGCGAAATGGCCTCCGTGCCCCTGACCAGCATCTCCACGAACGCGCGGCGGCTCGGCTACGAGGCTTCCAAAATGCTCGACCTGATGATGCGCGGCAAGAATCCGCGTCAATATCGCATCAAACTGCCGCCGCTTGACATTGTCGTGCGCCGCTCAACGGAATTTTTCGCGATAGACGATCCGGTCCTGGCAAAAGCCATGCAGTTCATCTCCCTCAATTGCCAGAAACAAATCAACGTCCCCGACGTTGTCAGGGCTGCGCCGCTGCTGTGCCGGCGCAACCTTGAAAGGCGGTTCCGCGAAAAACTGGCCTGCTCGATCCATGACGCCATTATCCGCGCCCGCATCAACAAATCCAAAAGGCTCCTGGCCGAAACTCACCTGGACATGGAGACCGTGGCGGAACACGCCGGCTTCTCCGACGCAAAAAAGCTGAGCGAACACTTTCACCGCGCCACCGGCTTCACGCCCGGCGCCTATCGTCGCCGCAGTTCCCTGCCGTGAAGAGTCAGAATGTCTCTTTCCCCAGCCGTTGACATCATCCTTCAACCACCGCTTTCCGGTTTCTATCCCTGTCGCAAATCGGGAAAAAATATTCGCAAACCGCGGTAGCGCCCGCCCGCCCGTCATGCTAAGAATTACATAAAAACAAATAACTGCGGACTTTACTTCATGAAAAATACTCGGATTTATAAAGACGACGGCCGGTTTGCGCTGAGCATCGGAAACCTGAATTTCCGCAATAATTTTATCGTGGCCTCAGGCCCCACGGCCAAATGGAAGGAACAGTTGGTTCTGGCCGAAGAAAGCGGCTGGGCCGGCGCAAGCCTTAAACTGGCTTTCGAGCCTGAACCCTATATCAGCCTCCCACCCCGCTACCGCTGGTTTAAGGAAGAACAATATCATGCCTTTACCGCTGAAAAACGCCTGACTTTTGACCAGTGCCTGAAGCTCCTTGAGGACGGCAGAAAAATCACAAAACAGCTCATTCTTTTCGCCAATATCACCTACACGGGCGACAAGCCGGGCACAACCGGCTGGGAAGACATGGCCAAAAAGGCCGAAGCGGCCGGCGCGCACGCCATCGAGCTTAACATGTGCTGTCCGAACATGTCCTTCAATGTCGCCCTATCCGAAAAAGAGGCAAAAAACACCGCTCAGACCGGCGCCAGCATGGGACAAAACGCCGTCATTGTCGGCATGATCGCGGAGGCCGTGAAGAAAGCGGTTAAAATTCCGGTCTTCGCGAAAATCACTCCCGAAGGCGGACGCATAGCCGACGTGGCCAAGGCCTGCTTTGACAAGGGCATTGACTGCGTGGTCTCGGTCGCCAACCGGCTGGCAATCGCCGATTTCGACATTGAAAATATCGACCAGGGCCCCTACCGCCTGCAGGATGAACCGACCCTGGCCTGCTTCTCAGGCCCCTGGATCAAGCCGCTTGCATTGCGCGACGTCTATGAAATCCGTAAAAAAGCCGGCGGCGAAAATTTCATTCAGGGCACCGGAGGCATTGCCTCGGCCAGGGACGCGATTCAATTCATCATGTGCGGAGCTGATCTGATCGGCGTCTGCACCGAGACCATGCTGCGCGGCTTTGATTTCCTGCCCAAGTGGCTGAAACAGATGCGCGAATTCATGGATTTTCACGGGTTTAAGAGCTACCGTGATTTCCGCGATCTTGCCCTGCAGAAAATCACTTCCGCCGATAAATTGACTTTGCGTGGCGGCTATGCCGAAGTGGATTCGGCGAAATGCAACGGCTGCGGGCTATGCGAAAAAATAGGCCACTGCCATGCAATTGAAATCGTCGAACGCAAGAGCCGGATTGACCGCGAAAAATGCCTGGCCTGCTCAACCTGCGTGGACATCTGCCCGCAGGGAGCGATAAGCATGAAGAATACCGGAAGATGGAAAAAACAGGTTCAGGGTTCACCGTTCAAGGTTGAAAAATTCAGTCATCCTGAACGTCACGCCGCAGGCAGATCCGCCTGTGGCGGAAAGTGAAGGATCTCCGCCGTATTGATTGTTTAGCCGAGAATCCTCGCTACACTCGGAATGACCAGCAAAGCATCATGAAAACATTAATCAAAAAGTCTCATCCTGAAAAAGTGGACGAGATCGTTCTCGGCAAGGACAAATACGTCGACACGCTTTACGGCTGCTTCCGGGTCAATAATCCAAAGGGAGATCCATTCACGACAAAACGTGATGTTGAAATCGTGGCGCGCAGCGGGAAAAAAATTCGGATCAAAGTGCCGGATAAAATGCGCATCGATTTGCCGCCTGACGGCAAGGCGACAAACAGCCCTCTCTTCAAACTCGAAAAGATCGGCAAACACAGCGACGTTATGCACCTCCTGACCATGCGCGCGGGATGGAACCAGACCGAGCGGGACATTAAACGCATGATTGGCCTCGATCCCAGCGGCACATTTGTGGCAAAGCTCAAAGGGAAAGGGTTCGATATCCCGGTGGGCACCTGTTCGACCCTGCCGCTCGGGAAAAACAACACCTGGATCGGCATGATCCTGGTCCATCCCGAGGCGCGCCGGCAGGGCATCGCCAACGCCATGATGCAGCATTGCGTCAAATACGCGATTGACAGCGGAAAAATCATCAACGGTCTTGACGCCACGCCAATGGGCAACACGGTTTACGGCGCGGTCGGTTATGTGAATTCCTACCGCATCTGGCGCTCGATTTTCGAGCTGGCAGAATTCGCCGGGCAAAAATATGACGAGCGCCACGTGGCCGCCGTGACCAGAAAAGACCTCGATGAAGTCATCCTTTATGACGCCTCCGCATTCATGGAGCGCGCCGAGATTATGCGCGGCCTTTTTGCCGACAGCCGCGGAGGCTGTTTCGTGTATCGCAACGACAGCGGCAGAATCAAGGGCTATTGTTTCACGCGGCCCGGACGCATCCGGCCTTTTGTCGGCCCATTTATCGCGGATGACGGCAAAATAGCGCGCGAACTGGTCATTGCCGCCAGCCAATTTTTAGCGAAAGGAAAAAATGCCAAGACCGCTTTTATTGACACCCCGGAAAACAAATTTGCCGACAAAGGCATTTACATTGACCTTGTTTTTGATCAGGAAAAGAAACCCGGCGAACACCGCTTGATCAAAACCGCCAAACCGGCGCGCGATTTCACGCGCATGTACCAGCTCGTTCATTACACGGCAGCGGAAAAAATGGTTGAACAGTTTACAGAGGCTGAAAAACTTGAGAAGTCGTCACCTCGGGTAAAATCGTTCCGGGAAACAATTTGCAAGTCAACCATGAATTACACCGAAACGGCCTCTTTCATGGAATACGAACGCGAGAAACTACAGGAAAAATTCTGGGGCATCACCGGTCCGGAAAAAGGATGAAAGAGACGATGGTTCTCACAGAGCGCACGGAGTTCTCAGAGAGCAAGGATTGAATAAAACCAACTTGTTTTTTTGTGTTCTCTGTGAACTCTAGTGTAGAGTAACTAAATTAACTGAACTTATGACAATGAAAAATGCCTTTAAAACGTGCGCTGTCGTTCCGAGCCAAGGCGAGGAATCTCGTTATTATTGAGATGCTTCGCTACGCTCAGCATGACAAGCCATAAATACATATCTGAGTGAAACACTACACTAGCGAGCTTTGCGAGTGAGTGAGAAATGTCTTTCTGAAAGGCAAAGAACATGAACAGAAAAATCAAGGTCGGAATAGTGGGCTCAAAATTCGCGGCGGATTTTCATGCGGACAGCTACCGCCGCAACCCCATGATTGAACTGACGGCTGTGGCGGCCATTGACAATTTACTGCCGTTCGCCAAAAAGTGGAAAATTCCGCGCGTTTACGAGGACTACATTAAGATGCTCAAGACGGAAGACCTTGACCTCGTATCGGTCTGCGCTCCCAATTTTCTGCACCATGACGTTGTCATCGCCGCGGCCAAGGCCGGTAAACACGTCTTTTGCGAGAAGCCCCTGGCAACCACCGTAAAGGATGCCAGGGAAATGATTTCCGTTTGCCGGAAAGCCGGGGTAAAATTGTTTTACGGCGAGGATTGGTGCTTTGCGCCGGCCTTGAAACGCGCCATTGCCGTTGTCAGGGAGGGCGGTATCGGGAAAATGCTTTATGTCAAGGCCAAGGAATGCCACAACGGAACCCACAGCCCGTTTGCCAGGAATAAAAAGACTTGCGGCGGCGGATGCCTGATCCACCTTGCCATTCATCCCATCGGCTGGGTACTGCACTTGCTGGCCGACGGCGGCAAAAACCCGGTTGTCGAGGTTTTTGCCAAATGCAACGGCGGACTAAAGGATAACTATGTTCACAAGGAAAATAGTGGCGAGGATTTTGCCGTGGGCATCATGAAATTCGCGCATGGCGAACATGCCTTGATTGAAGGCAACTACATCACCGTTGGCGGAATGGAAGACAAGGTCGAGATTTACGGTTCGGAAGGAAATATCAAGGCTGATTTGACGTTCGGTTCCTGTCTGAACGTCTACAGCCGTCCCGGCTACGGCTACGCCATCGAAAAAGCGGACAACACCCTGGGCTGGACCAGGCCCGCCGTGGATGAATTCCATAACCTGGGTTATGTTGACGAACTGGTCTATGCCGTTAATTGCGTGATTGAAAATAAGGAACCGATCTACGGATGCAGCGGAAGACTGGGATTGGCCTGCATCGAAATCATCGAGGCAATGTATAAAGCCAATGCCGCAGGCAAGGCGGTGCGCGGACGGTGGGGCTGACGGTAATTTTCGATTTGCGATTTCTGATTTTCGATTTCAGACAACCGTGAACTTTGAACATAAAAATATCCATGAATAAAAAAGTCGTAATTATCGATGACCGTTATCCTCATTATCACGAGGAAACCGAAGTGTTAAGAACTCTCGGCATTGAGCCGACCATTACCAAAAACGTTAATCCGGAAGAATTGGCAAAAATTTGTGCGGACGCGGACGCTATCATAGTCAACCTTGCGCCCATGAATGCCATGGTGATTGACGCACTGAGAAAATGCAGAATTATTTCACGATACGGCGTGGGCTATGACAATGTTGCTGTCGCGGAAGCCACGACCAAAAGAATATGGGTGGCCAATGTTCCGGATTACTGCGGTGAAGACGTCTCCGATCAGGCCTTTTCCCTCCTTATGAGCTGTGTCCGCAAGGTCGCCCTGCGCGATAAACAAGTAAAGGCCGGCGTCTGGCAAACCCTGGCCGACGGGCCGCAATGGCGCATCAAAGGCAAGACTTTCGTGTTTTTCGGGTTCGGACAGATCGCCCGCATTTTCCACCGCAAGATTTGCGGTTTTCAATTGGGCCGCGTACTTATTTTTGATCCTTTTCTCGATGAAACGACCATCCGCGCAGCCGGAGCCGAAAAGGTTGATTTTGAAACGGCGCTGCGCGAAGGTGACTTTTTCTCGGTCCACATGCCGTTGAACGACAAAACCCGCGGCATGTTCAACGAGCAGGTGTTTAAAAAAATGAAAAAGACCGCCATAATCATAAATACCTCGCGCGGCCCGATCATTGATGAACGCGCCTTGCACAAAGCCCTTTCCGAGCGCTGGATCAATTCTGCCGGCCTGGACGTGTTCGAGACCGAACCGGTTAGACCCGATAATCCACTCCTGAAGCTGGATAATATCACCGTGTCCGGACACGTCGGCTGGTACACGGAAGAGGCGCAAAGCGAATTGAAACGCAAGGCGGCGGAAAACGTCAGGGACGTGTTGAGCGGCGGAAAACCGAAGTATGCGGTGAACAAGATTGAATGATGGAGAAAGGCTCTCGCAAAGGCGCAAAGAACGCTAAAAATAATACTTTGCGAACTTGACGGCTTGGCGAGAAAAAAATCTGGAGGTCATTATGCAAGACATATTAAAAACAATTCACGACCTGGGCATTGTGCCGGTCGTCAAAATAGACAATGCCAGGGACGCCGTGCCCTTGGCAAAAGCCTTGGCCGCGGGCGGACTCCCCATCGCGGAAATAACTTTCCGCACCGCGGCCGCCGAGGATGCCATCAAGGCCATCTCTTCTGAATGCAAAAACGTTCTGCTGGGCGCGGGCACGGTGGTCAATGTTGAGCAGGCTGAAAAGGCGTTGAAGGCCGGAGCAAAATTTATCGTCACCCCTGGGTTCAGCTCAGCGGTCGTCAGGTATTGCGTTGACCGCAAAGTGCCCGTCACACCAGGCATTGCCACGCCGGCGGAAATCCAGATGGCGCTGGAACACGGAGTAGACGTGGTCAAGTTTTTCCCCGCAGACGCCCTCGGCGGTCTCAAAACATTAAAGGCCATGAGCGCGCCCTATGCCGCGGTAAAATTTATCCCCACCGGCGGAATAACCGCGGCCAACCTGGCGGAATACATTCTTTTCCCGAAAGTGTTTGCCTGCGGCGGAACCTGGATGGTCAAGGACGACCTGATCAAGACCGGACAATTCTCCGAAATAACCAGACTGACCGTTGAGGCGATCAACGTCATGCTCGGTTTTGACCTGGGCCACATCGGCATCAACATGAATGCTGCGGATTCATCGTTGAAGTTGAGCAAAGATCTCTGCGCCATGTTCAATCTGCCCTTAAAGGAGGGCAACAGCTCGAATTTTGCCGGAAAGGGCATTGAAGTCAATAAAGCAAAGGGACTTGGCTCAAACGGCCACATTGCCATTGCCACCAATTCAATAACGCGGGCGGTTGCTTATTTTGAACGCAGGGGAATTGCGGTCGACATGCACACTGCCAAAAAGGACGCTTCCGGAAATTATGCCGCGGTCTATCTGAAAGGCGAATTCGGCGGATTCGCGATTCATCTGTTGCAGAGGAAGTGAGAAGAAGGCATGTTCAATGAAGTTTCGGATACAAAAATGAAAGGAAAACAGAATAGTGAGCAATAAAGTCATCACATTCGGTGAAATCATGTTGCGCTTAAAATCGCCCGGATTTGAACGTCTGTTTCAATCGCCCGTCCTTGAAGCCACTTTCGGCGGAGGAGAGGCCAACGTGGCCGTTTCGCTCGCCAACTTCGGGTTGAACGCAGCGTTTGTGACCGTTCTGCCGAAAAACGAAATTGCCGAAAGCTGTATTGCCGAACTCAGGCGGTTCGGCGTTGACACTTCGCTGATCGTGCGCGGAGCGGGCCGGATGGGGATTTACTACCTGGAAACCGGGGCCAACCAGAGGGGATCAAAAGTTGTCTATGACCGTGCCGGTTCTTCAATAGCCGAAGCCAAGCCGGGCGCGATTGACTGGAAAAAAGCTTTCGAGGGCGCCAACTGGTTCCATATCACCGGTATCACGCCGGCCATAACGCAATCGGCGGCCGATCTTTCGCTGGAAGCTGTTAAGGCCGCGAAGCAGGCCGGCCTGACCGTCTCCTGCGACTTTAATTACCGCGGCAAACTCTGGAAATATGGCAAAACCGCCCCGGAGGTCATGTCCGAACTGGTAAAACATGTCGATATCGGCATTGCCAACGAAGAAGACTGCCAGAAATCGCTGGGCATCAACCCCGCTTCGCCAGGGCTACGCGGGGCAGGGATTGACGTTGCGAAAGGCGAACTGGATGTCGAGCAATACCGCAAGCTGACCGAAAAAGTGCTGGCGGCATTCCCGAATCTAAAAACGATCGCCATTACCCTGCGCTCAAGCCACAGCGCCGACCATAACGGCTGGGCGGCCTGCTTGAACGACCGCAGGCAATTTATCGTCAGCCGACAATATGAAATCACTGATATCGTTGACCGCGTGGGCGGCGGCGACGCTTTTGCCGCCGGACTTATTTACGGCTTAATCACCGGCAAACCTCCGGCAGATGCGCTCAATTTTGCCGTGGCGGCAAGTTGCCTGAAACATTCCGTCCCGGGCGATTTCAACCGCATGTCAACGGCGGAAGTCGAGGCACTTGCCGGCGGCGAGAGCTCCGGCAGAGTTCAACGCTGACATATTTGCTTGTCGTCCTTTCTTATCCATGTTAATTTGCCTGCATTAAACACGGATAATTAAGGTCGAGCAAGATGGACAATCGCAGCCACAAACCGGCATATCCATGGTGGTATTGCCGGAAAGATTACCGCGCCAAAAAAAGTTTTTCCAGGATCGGCCGGATTCTGCTGCAAACAATCTGTTCATTCGCCGGCGCGGCGCTGTTTTACTTCAAATTTCACCTGCCGATTATTGCCGGCATTTTGACCAGCATGGGTTTGTTTGTCGTTATCAGCGGTTTTTTCCTGCCGAAGCTTCACGCCGGCTTTGACCGGCTCATCAACCTAGCTGCCGCCGCGTTTGGCCAGGCCTTGTCCTGGCTGCTGCTGCTCCCTTTTTATTATCTTTGTATTTTCCCTGCCCGCATTATTTTGCTCTGCACAGGAAGAGACCCGATGAAACGCAAATGGCTGATCGATCAACCGACCTATTGGGAGGAAAAACAAGGCGGCCATGACAGCGACGAATTAACAAGGCAATACTAATGAACATCCTGGGCATAAGCGCTTATTATCACGATTCGGCCGCGGCCCTGGTCCGCGACGGTGAAATTATTGCCGCGGCCCAGGAGGAAAGATTTTCCCGAAAAAAACACGATTCCGACTTCCCTCTTGGAGCCGTGGAATACTGCCTCGCCCAGGGTAACGTGAAAGGCGAAATAGACGCCGTGGCCTTTTATGACAAGCCCATCGTAAAATTCGACCGCATCCTGCGCACCTATTTCAGCGTCGCGCCGCGCGGGCTTCATTCCTTTATGATGGCCGCTCCGCTCTGGCTGAAACAGAAATTGTGGATCCCGCCGATCATCGAGTCTGCCTTCGGCAGACTCGGCGTTAAAATCAGGGAGCCGCTGTATTTCCCCGAACACCACCAGTCGCACGCAGCCAGCGCCTTCTTTCCCTCGCCTTTCAAAAACGCCGTGATCCTGACGCTGGATGGCGTGGGCGAATGGGCCACCAGCACGATCGGCCTGGGCATTGACAACCGCGTGGAAATTCTGCGCGAACTGAAATTCCCCCACTCGCTCGGACTGCTTTACTCAGCGTTCACCTATTTCACCGGCTTCCGCGTCAACTCAGGCGAATACAAGCTCATGGGCCTGGCCCCATATGGCGAGCCAAAATACGTTCAAAAAATAATGGACAATCTGCTCGATTTAAAAGATGACGGCTCCTTCCGCCTCAACCTCAAATATTTCGGCTACCTCGACGGCCTGACCATGACCAACGACCATTTTGCGCAATTGTTCGACGGTCCGCCGCGCAAGGCGGAATCGGAAATAACACAACGCGAAATGGACATAGCCCGCTCCATCCAGGTGGTCACGGAAGAAATCGTGTTGAAAATGGCTCGTTTTGCGCAAAACCTGACCGGCAAAAGCGACCTCTGCCTGGCCGGAGGCGTTGCCTTGAACTGCGTTGCCAACGGCCGGCTCCTGCGCGAAGGCCCCTTTAAAAACATCTGGATTCAGCCGGCGGCCGGCGATGCGGGCGGGGCGCTAGGTTCCGCCCTGATGGTCTGGCACATGGCCAAAAACATGCCCAGGACCACTGATGGCGAACATGACAAAATGAAGGGCTCATATCTCGGCCCGTCCTTCGCGCCGGATGAAATTTCCGCTTTCCTGAATACAAAGGGATATCCGGCAAGATGCCTAAACGATTCCGGCGAATGGATGAAAGAGATTGCAAAACTCATCGCCGGGGAAAACGTCATCGGCTTGTTGAACGGCCGCATGGAATTCGGGCCGCGCGCGCTCGGCAACCGCTCCATAATCGGAGACGCCCGCTCCGCCAAAATGCAGTCGGTGATGAACCTGAAAATCAAGTACCGCGAATCGTTCCGCCCCTTTGCCCCGGCCTGCCTGGAGGAAAAAAAAGGCGAATATTTCGACTTGAACTGCGCTTCGCCCTACATGTTGCTGGTGGCGCAGGTAAAGGAAAGCCGCTGCCGCCGGCAAGGCGCAGATTCAACAACCGTTCCAATACGTGAAAAAGTAAATGAAGTTCGTTCCGACATTCCCGCGATCACGCATGTTGATTATTCCGCCCGCGTGCAGACGGTCTCCGGCGAAACCAACCCGGATTTCCACGGCATCATTAAGGAATTCGAAAAATTGACCGGCTGCGCGGTAATCATCAACACTTCTTTTAACGTGCGAGGCGAACCGATCGTCTGCACGCCGGAGGACGCCTACCGTTGTTTCATGCGCACGGAAATGGATTATCTCGTTTTAGGTCCTTATATCCTGGACAAGCGCGCACAGCCGCCCTGGCGGGACAAGCATGACTGGCGTCAGGATTATGTTCTGGATTAATTTTTCAAGGAGACGCTGAAATGTTGAACATCAAGCCGTTTTGTGCCTTACGACCGCTCCCAAACCTTTGCTCGAAAATCGCCAGCGTGCCTTATGACGTGGTCGACCGCGGCGAGGCCCTGGCCCTGGCCAAAAACAACCCCTTCAGCTTCCTGCATGTTTCGCGCGCGGAGATCGATTTGCCAGAAAGCGTCAACCCCTATTCCTCCGAGGTATATGCAAAGGCAAAAGCCAATTTCACGGCCATGCAGGAACAGAACCTGCTGGTCCGCGATCAGCAGCCTTTCTTTTATATTTACCGCCAGGAACGCCAGGGCCGCTTTCAACACGGTTTGGTGGCCTGTTGCCACGTTCAGGACTACGAAAACAACGTCATCAGGAAGCATGAAAAAACGCGGATCGACAAGGAGGAAGACCGCACCAAACATACCTTTGCGCTAAGGGCGCACAGCGGTCCGGTTTTCCTGACCTACCGCGACAATTCCGCCGTGGACGCCGTCACCAAAGAAACCGAAAAACAGGAGCCGCTTTATGATTTCACGGCCGCGGACGGCGTCGGGCACACGGTCTGGCAGGTAAAAGAAACCGAACCGCTGATCAGGGCATTTCAGGCCGTGCCAACGGCTTATATAGCCGACGGCCATCACCGCGCCGCCGCGGGAGTGCGCGTGGCAAAGGAACTCGCCCATTCGGGGTCAAACCAAAAGATAGAAGTTAACCAAGAATTAAGTATTAACTTTTGGTTTGACCCTGACATGGAATACAACTGGTTTTTGGCCGTCTTGTTTCCCGCAGGACAGCTTGAAATTCTGCCCTACAACCGCTGCGTGCACGATTTGAGCGGAATGCCGCCGGATCGTTTTCTGCAGGAAGTCAACAAACGGTTTGACGTTGAAGACAACGCCCCGCCCCGTCCACCCGCCGCCGGACGTATCAGCATGTATCTCGGCAACACCTGGTTTGGGTTAACGCCCAGGCAAGCGCCGGACGGAAACGATCCGGTTGCGCGCCTTGATGTAAGTGTTTTGCAGTCAGGCCTTTTTGAGCCCATACTGGACATAAAAGATCCGCGCACGGACAAACGGCTGGATTTTATCGGCGGGATTCACGGCACCCGGGAACTGGAGCGCCGGGTCAGGAACGGGAAAGCGGTCGCGGCATTTTCAATGTATCCGGCGACAATCGAACAGTTGATGGCAATTTCCGACGCCGGAGCGATCATGCCGCCCAAAAGCACCTGGTTCGAACCAAAATTGCGCGACGCACTGTTGATCCACACGTTTTAGCTGATCAAACCGAGGCGGGATCCTGCCAGTCAGCGGCGCGGCCGTTCGCCTCTTTCTTTTCCCCGTCGGCCTGAACTATTTCATTCACGTTGATTTTGACCGAAGCGATCTCGGAAATACCCATGCCTTCGCGCATGCTTTCGCGCACGCGCTGCTGAAGCACCTGGGAAAGCTGCTGGATTTTCGTGCCGCTCTTCACGTCCAGGTAAAGCTGCACCTCTATGCGTCCTTCGCGCGCAGCGGTGACCTCGGCCTTCAGGTCGATTATGTCGGCAAACTCGTCCGCCAGGCGGCGCAGGAAATCATTGACGGCTTTGATGCGGATATTTACCATGCCGCCCTCGTTTTCAAACGAAAGGAACTGCTCCTTACCGCCGCCGCCCATTGAGGTGAGCCAGTAAAGAATGACTATCAGGACCAGAATTGTTCCGGTGACGAATTTGCCTATTGGGTCGCCAAGCAGAAAGTGACCGATGCGGCTCTCCACTCCGAACACGTCCGCCAGAAAAAAAATTCCCAGCGCCAGGATCACTACCGAAAGAACCATTTTCATCAAACCGTTAAGGAATTTCATTGCTTTCCTCCCTTTTATTTGTTTCCGAAGGCAGGCGCACGCCCTGCACGACAATATCCACGGTTCCGACCTTCTTGCCGGTCATATCCTCAATGGCGCGCCGGACTTCGTTTTGGACTTTCCATGAGACCTGCGGTATTTTGGCCCCGTATTCCATGACCAGGTTAAGCTCAACGTTGACTTTCTGTCCCTGCATTTCCACTTTTACGCCGCGTTCCTCGGCGTTTCTGCCGATCATGTTGGCGATGCCGTCCGCAAAAGAGCCGCTCATCTCCACCACGCCCGGCACCTTTAACGCGGCGATGCGGGCTATGACGGCAATGACGCCCTCATGCACCATGATGCCGCCCAAGTCGCTGCCTGACGGGGAACGCTCATCGGAATAATATGGATCGGCGAGTCCTCTCTTCTTTTCCGGTCGGCCGGGTTGCATGTTGTCATTGGCTTGCATACTATCTCCGCAAAGCTGCGACCAATTCGGCGCTGTCCTTGAGAAAGTTGTCCAAGAAGGCCGTGTTATACTGGCCGCGCCGGAATAACGCATCATTCATCAAAGCCATGCCCACGGGTATGGTCGTTTTCGGGCCTTCGATCATGAGTTCACCCAAGGCGCCATACATGCGGTTGATTGCCTCGGCGCGCGTCGGGCCGCGCACGATAACCTTGGCGATCAAGCTGTCATAGAACGGAAGTATTTCGTAGTTTGGATAGATATGCGAATCCACCCTGATGCCCGGCCCGCCGGGAAAATGCACCCACTCCACCTTGCCGGGCGACGGCGAAAAATGCTTCAACGGATCTTCGGCGTTGATCCGCCATTCAATGACATGCCCGGTGGGGTTAACGTCCTTTTGCGTAAAGGACAGCCTTTCGCCCGAGGCAACCCTGATTTGTTCCTTGACCAGGTCAAGGTCCGTGGCCATTTCCGTCACCGGATGCTCGACCTGAATGCGCGTGTTCATTTCCATAAAGTAAAAGCGGCCGTTGCGGTCAAGCAGGAATTCTATGGTACCGGCATTGCGGTATTGGATGGCTTCCGCGGCGCGCAACGCCAGCTTGCCCATTTTACGCCGCTGGTCGGAAGTCAACACCGGACAGGGAGTTTCCTCCAGCAGTTTCTGATGGCGGCGCTGGATGCTGCAATCCCTTTCGCCCAGCCAGACCACGTTGTCGTGGTGATCGGCCATGATCTGGATTTCAACGTGCCTGGCATCGTCCAGGTATTTTTCCACATAAACCGTGCCGTTGCCGAACGCGCGCTCCGCTTCCGAACTGGCCATAATGAACGCCTGCGCCAGACTGACGTCGTTATGGGCGATGCGCATGCCCTTGCCGCCGCCGCCCGCAGCGGCCTTGATCAGCACAGGATAACCCACGGCCTTGGCGATTTTGAGCGCTTCCTCCTGGGTTTTCAAGACCGTGTCGCTGCCCGGAATGGTTGGGATGCCGTACTTTTTCATGGTTTCGCGCGCCACGGACTTGTCCCCCATGCGCTGGATGCTGTCGGCGGAAGGGCCGATAAAGGCGATGTTGCAACTTTCGCAGATTTGGGCAAAATGCGAATTCTCGGCCAGGAAACCGTACCCGGGATGGATCGCATCCACGTCGGCCACCTCGGCGGCGCTGATAATGTTTGAAATTTTAAGATAACTGTCCTGCGCCGCGGCCGGTCCGATGCAGATGGCCTCGTCCGCCAACTGGACGTGGAGCGACTTTTCGTCAACATCCGAATAGACGGCCACGGTCTTGATGCCCATCTCCCGGCAGGCCCGGATGATGCGCAAGGCGATTTCCCCGCGATTGGCGATTAAAATTCTGTTGAACATTGGTTTAAATCTTTTCAATCCTGAACAGCGGCTGGCCGAACTGGACCGGATGCGCGTTTTCGACCAGAATCTCGCGCACGACCCCGCGGACTTCCGCCTTGATTTCGTTCATGACCTTCATGGCTTCCACGATGCACAAGACCGTATCGGGATTGACTTCCTGCCCTTCCTTCACGTAGGGATCGGCGTCCGGCGATGGCGCGCGGTAAAACGTCCCCACAAACGGCGCCTTTATTTCCACCATGTTGGCCGGCAAAGCGGCAGCCGCGGCGGCAGGCGCAGAGGCAACGGCGGTGGACGGCGCCGCAACCGCGGGCGGAGCCACGGCCTGAACGGTATGGATGACCTGGCCTTCCGATCCCTTTTTGATCATGATGCGCACTCCGTTTTCCTCAAGCTCAAACTCCGTGAGGCCATGGGTGTTCATCAATTCGATGATGCGGCTGACTTCTTCCAGTTGCATTTTTACCTCTCTCTTATATAAAGGCGTTTACTTGTCCGCCTTGACCGTTCGGCATCGGGCGCCTTTCAAATACTCGACCAATGCATTCAACGCCAGTTCGTATCCTGAAATGCCGAACCCGATGATTTGCCCTATGCAGGCCTGCGCCGTATAACTGAAATGCCTGAAACCCTCCCGGGCCGCAGTGTTCGACAAGTGAACTTCCACGCAGGGTACGCGCACGGACTGAAGCGCGTCGCGCAGGGCGACACTGGTGTGGGTATAAGCGCCCGGATTGAAAATGATGCCGTCATATTTTCCTTCGCTGCCGCCGATTCTGGCCACCAGTTCGCCTTCAATATCGCTTTGAAAGGCGTCAACCTTCACGCCGCGCGCCTTTGCCGCCTGCCGGACTCTTTTCTCCGCGTCCTTGAGCGTGGCGGTCCCGTAAACGGCAGGCTCGCGCCGGCCGAGTCTGCCAAGGTTGGGTCCGTTTAAAACTAAAATTCTCGACATATGGGAAGCCATTATCACTATTTAAGGGCGTCCGCCAAGTCTTTTTTCACGGGATTAAAATATTCGAACCTCAGACAGCATTTCAGCCGGCCGCACATGCCGTTGATTGAAGACTGCTTCAGGGGCAGGCCTTGATTTTTTGCCAGATTGACATTCACATTGTCGAATTTGCGCATCCACCCCTTGCAGCACATGACCCGGCCGCACGAGGCAAGTCCGCCGCGCAGCGCCGCCAGATCGCGCACTCCTATTTGCCGCATTTCAACGCGCACCTGCAGTTCTCCGGCCAGATCGTGGACCAGGGCGCGGTAATCGCAACGTTCCTCGGCCGTGAAAACCACCTCCAACTGAACGCGGTTGAAGGAATAGTGAACGCGCACCAGCCGCATCTGCAGCTTGTGCCTGGTGACTTTTTCCTGGCAGATTCGGAAGGCGCTTTTCGACAGGAGAACGTTCTCTTTGGCGGAAGCCTGGTCCTGAAGAGTGGCGCGCCTCAGCACCACCGGCAGGGGTTCAACATCCTCCCCGACATTCTGCGACTCCATCAGCACCCGGCCGTACTCCAGAATGTTGTTCTTCTGGACTATGCAGTCGTCTCCCTTATTGATCGCCAGCGACGCAGGACAATGGCATTGCCAGGCATGAATGTCTCCGCAATCGATTTGAAGCATCCGGTCCATATAATCCCCTTCTACGCTTTAAATTGCAAAAAAGCCCGTTCAATCACAAAGTTTTCCGGCAAATGCTGGTCAAGCCGGGACTGCATTTGACCAATTTCGTTCATGTTATAAGCCGGTTCCGCCCCCGTCAATTTTCCGGCAATTCCCCGTATTCGCTTCGCGGCCGACCTGAAAAACAGCAAATCATCTTCCAAACCGTTTGCCGCCAGCAGCAAATCGCGCTGCCATAAAAGAAGCAGGCGCAATATCTGCCAGCGGCGTTCCCTGTATTCCGCCTCAATGCGTCCCTGCCCGATTTCCTCGATATCTTCCCGTTCCCCTTCGTTTAGGCTGTTTGAAGCTTGGTCCGATTCGTCTTCAACCTGCTCCCTTGTTTTTTTCAACAATTCCAGCAGGGCGCGCGCATCCAAAAGGCGCTTAGCCACGCTGCCCTGCCCCATGTCGGAGGCAATTTGAACAACCTCGTCGCGCAAATCCTCAGCCGGCTCATCCAAGCTTTCCGGCAGCACCACGCGCTGGCAGCGGGAAACGACGGTCGGCAACAGGGCCTCGGGCTGGTCGGAGAGCAGCAGAAAAATACTGCGCGGCGGAGGCTCCTCCAAGGTTTTGAGCAATTTGTTCGCCGCTTCGGTGTTCATCCGTTCGGCGCCGGCCAGTACCATGGCCTTCCAGCCGCCCGCAAAGGCCGTCTGGAAAGTCTGCCGCAGCACCTCCTCGATCTGCCCGACAAGTATCCCTCGCGATTTTTTTATCGGCTCAATCCAGATGATATCCGGATTAAGGCGTCTGGCCGTTCTTTGGCAGGCTTTGCATGCGCCGCAGGGGGGCTTTTCCGCTTCGCAGAAAAGCATTTGCAATATCTTTTCCGTCAGACGCGCCGCGCCGCCGCGCGGGTTGCCCACCAGCAGATAGGCGTGCCCCAGCCTGCCGCTCGCAAATCCGTCCTGGAACTTTTGCAATATTTGCGCTTCGTCATTCGACGACATGCAGCACCGCCTTCCAAACATCGGCCCGGACCCGGGCCATCGGCCGATTGGCGTTAATTACGCAAAAACGTTTCGGGGCTTTGCGGGCCAGGGCAAGGTATCCCCGACGCACACGCTCATGGAAAGCAAGGCTTTCGCTTTCGATGCGATCCTTGCTTGTTCCCTGACGCCGGTTGCGAACGGCGAGCCGCCGGAAGCCGGATTTGATTTCCAGGTCGAGCAAAACGGTTAAGTCCGGCAGAATATTCCGGACCGCAAAGGAATTTATCTTGTTCAACAATTCCAGGTCGCAGCCCCGCGCATAACCCTGATAAGCCGCCGTGGAATCCAGGAACCTGTCGCAGATGACATGTTCTCCGCGCTTTAATGCCGGCAGAATCACGGCTTCGACCAGTTGGGCGCGGCTGGCCATGAACAGCAAAAGCTCGGCCTGGGCGCACATTTTTTCTTTTCCATCCTTTTTGCTCAACAAAAGGCGGATGGCCTCTCCCAGACGCGTACCGCCCGGTTCGCGGATCAAAATACACTTTGCGCCGGCCGCGCGCATTTTTTCCGCCAGGAGTTTTGCGTGCGTTGATTTGCCGCTGCCCTCGATGCCCTCGAAAGTGATCAGCTTACCCCTTTTATTTTTCACGGTATATTCCTCTACACCAACGGAAACGTTCAACGTTCAATGTTGAAAGTTGAGCGTTGAATGTTCAAAGTTTCTTCTCCTATCTCTTCTTCAATTTAAACCCGCCGGCCTTATCCTGGACGATCCAGCCTTTTTCCTCGATTTGTTTCCTAAGGCGATCGGACTCGGCCCAATTCTTTGCCGCGCGCGCGGCCTGGCGCGTTTCGGCCAGCCTGAGCGTCTCCGCATCCGGCTGATCGGCGCCGCCTTTCAAAACTCCCAGAACGCGATCCATGGTTTCAAGGGTCTCCAGCACGCCGGCCGCCTCTGCCGCCGGCAATGCCACGCTGTCCATTCGCTTATTGCCTTCGCGGACAAGATCGAAAAGCGCGGCCAGGGCCAGCGGCAGATTCAAATCTTCATCCATGGCGGCGTAAAAATCCTTCAGGCATTTATCGATCCAGCCAGGAGATTGAGCGGCTGACGTGCGCTGTCCATTTGAAGGTGGGGTTGGACAGCCTTGTCCGACCGAATCAGACGGCGGGACAGGCTGTCCCGCCCTACCAATATCCGAAGCGCCGGCCAGCGGGATTGCAAGATTCCCCAGACGTTCGGAAAATTCATCAAGCCGCTGCAAGGCGGAACGCGCGGCATCCAACGCCGGAAAAGTAAAATTAAGCGCCTGCCGGTAATGCGCGGAAAGGAGGACATAGCGGATTTCACGGGCCGAGTAGCCCTTTTGGGTCAAATCGCGCAGGGTATAAACATTGCCGAGAGATTTGGACATTTTGCGGCCGTCCACCACCAGGTGCGCGCAATGCATCCAGTATTTGACGAATTGCTTTCCGGTGGCGGCCTCGCTCTGGGCGATTTCATCCTCGTGATGCGGAAAAATATTGTCCACTCCGCCGGTGTGCAGGTCGAACGATTCTCCAAGATATTTCATGCTCATGGCCGAGCATTCGATGTGCCAGCCCGGCCGGCCTTTCCCCCAGGGAGAATCCCACCAAACGTCTCCGTCCGCCTCGTGGTGCGCCTTCCAGAGGACAAAATCGGCCACGTTTTCCTTTTCGTATTCATCCTGCGCCACGCGCGCGCCGGGCTTCAGGCCGGCCATGTCCAGGTGCGCCAATTGGCCGTATTTGCCGAACCTGGCGATGCTGAAATAAACAGAGCCGTCAGCGGCGGCGTAAGCGTAGCCCTTTTCAAGCAGCCCGGAAATAAGCGCGATCATCTCAGGAATATGGTCCGTGGCCGCGGGATAATGTTCCGCTTTTTCAATGTTCAGCGCCGCGAGGTCGGCAAAAAAAGCCTGCTTGTATTTCGCGGTGTAATCCGCCAGCGCAATGCCGGCGGCCCGCGAATTGCGGATGGTTTTGTCGTCCACATCCGTGAGGTTCATAACCTGCTTCACCTGAAACCCCTTCAGGCGCAGATAGCGGCGCAAAAGGTCCTCGAAGACGTAAGCCCGGAAATTGCCGATGGTGGCATAATTATATACGGTCGGCCCGCAAGTGTACATGCCCACCAACGGAGGGGAAAGCGGAACGAATTCCTCCATTTTGCGGGTAAGAGTATTGAAAATGGTCAACATTGTTATTTTTCCACGGTCGCCACGGCCATGGCCGCGATGCCCTCGCCGCGGCCCAGGGCGCCCAAGCCTTCCAGCGTCGTCGCCTTGACCGACACGCCAGCCGCGGTTAGGCCGATCGCCTTTGCCAGATTATGGCGCATTTTTTCGCGATATGGCGCCAAACGCGGTTTTTCGGCCAGGACCGAAACATCGACATTATTTATTTTCACGCCCTTTTCCCCCAGCCTGCGCGCAACGGACGCAAGCATCTTAATGCTGCTTGCCCCTTTCCATCGTTTTTCGCTGTCTGGAAAATGAACGCCGATATCGCCGTCTGCCGCGGCGCCCAACAGGGCATCCATGACCGCATGGCACAAAACGTCCGCGTCCGAATGTCCATCAAGGCCAAAATCGGATTTAATGGCCACGCCGCCGAGAACCAGTTTCCGCCCCTGCTTAAACCGGTGAATATCGAAACCTATGCCTGTGCGAATCATAATAACGGTTGAAAAGGCAGTTTGCCAGAACGGGGTAAATATTCAAGAAATTTACTCTTGCTTATAAAAATCTTCACGTTAAAGTTTCCAGTGCGGAAAGGGTAAAAATGACTGTCCAGGAAGTTCAACGTCAAAAATCAAACGTGGCCCTGCTCTCGGTGGTTTCAAACACCGTGCTGGTGACCGGCAAAATAGCCATCGGACTGGCGATCAACTCGGTTTCGGTCATTTCCGAGGCGATCCATTCCGGCATCGACCTGCTTGCGGCGGTGATCGCCTTTTTCGCCGTGAAAATCTCCGGCATACCCGCGGACGAGGGACACCCTTTCGGCCACGGCAAGGCGGAAAACCTCTCAGGCGCCATTGAAGCGCTGCTTATTTTTGCGGCGGCCGGCTGGATCATTTACGAATCGATTCTGAAGCTGATTCATCCGGTCGAGATGTCCGGTACCGGACTGGGCGTGGTCATCATGTTGATTTCGGCGGGCATGAACTGGATCGTCTCCCACATGCTTTTCAAAGTCGGCAAAAAAACAGAATCGATCGCCCTGGAAGCGGACGCCTGGCACCTGCGCACGGACGTGTGGACCTCGGTAGGCGTGATGGCGGCGCTGGCGCTCGTCTGGGCGGGCGAGTATTTCCTGCCGGCAATCAACCTGCATTGGCTGGACCCCGTGGCGGCCATGATGGTGGCGGCCATGATTCTGAAGGCGGCCTATGACCTGACCCGCAAATCTGTCCGTGACCTGCTGGATGCCGGCCTTGTGCCTACCGAGGAGGACCAACTCCGCAACCTGATCGCTTCACATGATCAGCAGATCAGGGGCTTCCACAATCTGCGCACGCGCAAATCCGGCGGAAAACGCTTCATTGAATTCCACATCCTGGTGCATCCCTCCATGTCAGTGAACCGTTCCCATAAATTGACCGATGAATTGACCTTCAAAATAAGGCAGATCATGCCGGATTCCCTGGTCACGATCCACGTGGAGCCCTGCAAGAACAAGTGCTATCCGAAATGCAAGGCCGGCTGCCTGGTGGATTACCATAAGCAAGGCAGATTGATTCCGGGTCATGACTGAACATCCGGCGGCTACGGCACGGAATACATGGTTCCGGCGGGAAGATACCCAGTTCGGTTCATGGTTCTGGAGTTCACAGTTCAACGGTTTTAAACCCCTGAACGCTGAACTCATCCGCAACCGTTTTGCCCCCCTGCCAAAGATGCCGGAAAACCGGTCAATCCAGGAATGACCGCCCAATTATGCGATCGCCAAAACATGCACTTCACGAATCAATCGGTTTCCAATCCGGTCTTCTTCGCGAGCAAGGTCAAAATGTGCCTGGAGATTGAGCCAAAACTGGGGCGCGATGCCGAAATATCGCCCCAAGCGCAAGGCAGTATCAGCCGTAATACATCGCTCCTCGTGGACAATTTCATTTATTCGTCTGGGAGACACATTGATGTCCTTTGCCAGACGATATTGAGAAATGTCCATTGCCTTGAATTTCCTTATTTTCACAAAACCTTCCTTCTGTCCGCGCCTGTCTCCGATGCACAATGTTTCAATTATACGTTACAATGCATGAACACAATATTGTCTTAATGTATCAGACATTATAACTGGCATCACAAAATATGCAAGAACTTTTTAATCCTCCCTCGGCCATTCCATTTTTCATTTTTCTTTCGGTAACAGCTTGTCATGAGTCAACGAATCATCGCGTCCGCTCCGTATCGATTGCTCCGTCAGACATCATACATGCTTCCACGGCGAAGGGTGTTCGTAATATCCCACCGGAACACCCGGTAAATTCCGCTTCACAGCCTCATAACACACTCGCACGGCAATGTTGTCCGTGACCGGATGGTCCGTATCTATCAAAGCGCCGCCAGCGTCCAGGACAAAATTTGCGGCATAGGCGTCGCTTTCCCCGCCAATAACCGCGTCAACGCCGCTGTTGGCAAAACAATTACTCGACGACATATTTGTAAACAGCATCTCGCCTCCTGCGCCGATCCCCACTCGCTTTATTCTTTTACGT
>Ga0074199_1000832_pt1 | contig 37598 bp, 38 predicted proteins | sample EPASupsiteSAE347_FD_64528 | JGI IMG/M metagenome (GOLD analysis project Ga0074199, IMG submission 64528) | Bioremediated contaminated groundwater from EPA Superfund site, New Mexico - Sample SAE3-47 | ecosystem: Environmental > Aquatic > Deep subsurface > Groundwater > Contaminated ... | reverse complement strand
CCAGTCCATGTATTGCATGATCGACCTCCTCGCTTCGGTGACTGAGTCGTAAGCATGCAAATATACCCGCTCGTATTTTACTGATTTCCACAGGCGCTCAACGAAAACATTATCCCTCCAGGCACCGCGTCCGTCCATGCTGACTTTGCATCCACGATCCTTGACGGCTTGGACGAACTCATGCGCGGTGAACTGGCTACCCTGGTCGGTATTCACAATCTCGGGTGTGCCATGGTGCGTGAACGCCTCTTGCAGTACATCGACCGCATGGCAGGCCTCCAGCGTGATCGCCACTTTTGCTGCCAATACCTTGCGACTGGCCCAATCCACAACGGCGGTGAGGTAGACAAACCCTTTGGCCATTGGGATGTAGGTTGTATCCAGCGCCCAAACCTGGTTGGCTCGGTTGATAGCGAGGCCCCGCAACAGGTAGGGGTGAATTTCATGGCCAGGGTGTTTCTTGCTGGTCCCCGGCTTTCTGTAAAGGGCCTCAACACCCATGCGCTTCATCAACGTGCCAACATGCTTGCGCCCTACAGCGACTCCATCCCGGTTAAGCTGATCCCGCAGCATACGAGCACCCATGAATGGGTGCTCCAGGTGCAATGCGTCAATGCGGTGCATGAGCGCCAGATCGGCGGCGCTGGCCGGTTTTGGCAGATAATACACGCTGCCACGGCTAATGCCGGCCAGCTGAGCCTGACGGCTGATCGAAAGTGCGTGGTGGCTGTCAATCATCGCTTTGCGCTCAGCAACCCCACCTTGGTGAGCGCGCTTTCTAAAAAATCATTCTCCAGCGTCAGCTGCCCAATCTTGGCGTGCAGCGTCTTCATGTCAACAGCTGGTTCGGCTACGCCAGCTCCACCAAACACGTCAGCCGCTCGCTCGCTGAGTTGCCGCTTCCACTCCGTAATCTGGTTTGGATGCACTTCAAACCGCTGCGCCAGTTCGGCCAGCGTCTTGTCTCCAGCCATCGCTGCCAACGCCACCTTGGCTTTGAACACCGCTGAGTGTTTTCGCCTCGTTCTTTTCGCCATCTTCTGCTCCATGATTAAGCCCCGCTGGGGCCTTCAAAAGGTAGCAGATTTTCCACTTAGCGGCTTGTTCAAATTTCCGGGGCCACTTCTTTATAAGCGCCGGGCCTAATGATCTTGTTACTATTGGTGGCCATTATTTTCTCCTTGATGCGAATAGGGCAAATTGAAACACGCTGGCAGACGGCTTCAGTCGCGGTCTTCGTTCAGTTCACAGACAACACCCTTGGTCGGAATTTCAACAAACTTGCGGGTTTTAAAATCGACCCGCCAGGCTTTATCAATGGGGCGCATAAAGCCGCCCACCTTCGGCGGCTTGCGATTATGCCATTTGCCCTTGGCAATGATCCTTGCATCAGGGTAAGCCGATGAAGTACAACCTCCTGGCTCTGTCTCGAAGGTGCCTTTATAACCGGACGGAAATTCGATGGTGTCTTCAATACGCCAGATAATGTGACCTTTTGCATCACGGTTGCCGGTGTTGCTTGTCAACCATATGACTTCAATTTTTTTGCCATTTTGAGCAATTAATTCACTGCCTGTTAAACCAAGAGGACAAGAATCAGGCCCATCAGACACGCAACTACCGCGCCCCGGGTCATAGTCAGGTATCTGTCCTTCTAGTATAATCTGCCCGTGGTAGTTCTCTGTTTCCCCTGCATACGCATTCGTGGTTACGAGATTGGCTACAAGCAAAAAAACGGCGACTATCAGGTCTATATTAATTCCGGGGACACCACACAGAGACTGAACAGGACCGTTCTTTTCTGTTTTTCTCTCTTTAGCGCTTTCCGGCACCACTACACTCAATTCCGTGGCCCCATCCTTCGCCGGTATTCCGTTTTTTTGATTTCCACGTCCGCCTCTTTCGCCGGCCTGACTGCTATACAAAACTATACCGTCCATCGCCGCAACCACGGGCGTTCCCGCCGAGTTTCCGTTACTCCAGTCAACACCGTTGTGCGGACTACCGTTGTCACGCGAGGGAAAGCCCGAGGTGATGCTCAGACCGTTGCCGGGGTTATAAGCGCCGGGCATAATGATCTTGTTACTATTGGTGGCCATTATTTTATCCTTGATGCGAATAGGGCAAATTGAAACACGCTGGCAGACGGCTTCAGTCGCGGTCTTCGTTCAGTTCACAGACAACACCTTTGTTTGAAATTTCAATAAACTTGCGGGTTTTAAAATTGACCCGCCAGGCTTTGTCGATGGGGCGCATGAAGCCGCCCACCTTTGGCGACTTGCGATTATGCCATTTGCCCTTGGCAATGATCATTGCTTCAGGATAAGCTGATGAAGTGCAACCTCCGGGCTCTGTCTCGAAGGTTCCTTTATAATCGGACGGATATTCGATGCTATCTTCAACACGCCAGATAATGTCGCCTTTTGCGTCGCGCCTGCCGGTGTTGCTTTCCAGCCATATCACTTCAATTTTTTTCCCATTAGAACTGGTAAGCCACCCAGAGCTTCCAGTCAAAGCAAGCTCACACTTATGCACACTATCAACATCGACGCCCAGGCATGATCCTCCCTTCGAGTACAAAGGGTGACCAGGGACCACAGTCTGCCCGTGGTACTTCTCTGTTTCCCCGGCAGAAGCATTCGTGGTTACAAGATTGGCTACAAGCAAAAAAACGGCGACTATCAGGCCTATATTAATTCCGGGGACACCAAACAGAGACTGAACAGGACCGTTCTTTTCTGTTTTTCTCTCTTTAGCGCTTTCCGGCACCACTACACCTAATTCCGTGGCCCCACCCTTCGCCGGTCTTCCGTTTTTTTCTGTATTCAGCACCCCTTCCCCTCCTCATTCTTCTCTTCCTGACGGTTTTTCAATGTACGTCTCTAGCAGGCTGTTGAAAAACTCAGCAAATAGCGAGACATTTTAATCCGCGCAACATGTTACTTGAGGTCTTGAAATATAAGTTTTCCCCCACCGATCCCTGGAACAAGACCGTGACAGATTTATTTTCCACCGCTTACCGATTACCGAGCTTCGCCCTACCCCTGTTTCCGATTAATAAGCCCACCTACCGCCGCCATGATATCCGCGGGCAGCACCATCATCTTGGCGTTGGAGGATTCGGCCAGCTTACGCATCCCTTCGATGTAGCGGTTGCCCAGCAGGAACATGGCAGGCAGGTCGTTGTCCCCCACCGCGTCGGCAATATCCTTGATGGCCTTGGCCGAGGCGTCGGCCAGGATGATCTGGGCCTCGGCCTCCATGCGGGCCGCTTCCAGGGTGCCTTCCGCCCGCTGGATCATCGCCTGCTTTTCCCCTTCCGCCGCCAGAATCGCCGCCGCCTTGAGCCGGGCCGCGCCCGCCTGCTTTTCCATCGCCTCCTGCATGGTGTCGGAGGGGCGGATATCCTGGATCTCCACGGACTTGACCACCAAGCCCCAATCCACCACATCGTCGCTGATCTGGGTCTTGAGCAACGCCTTGATCTTGTCCCGAGAGGAGAGGGCGTCGTTCAGGGTCATGTTGCCGATGATGGCGCGCAGGTTGGTCATGACCAGATTGCGGATGGCGTACTTGTAATCGGAGATGCCGTACATGGCCTTTTCCGGGGACAGCACCTTGATGAAGGCGATGGCATTGCACCAGATCACCGCGTTGTCGGCGGTGATCGCCTCCTGGCGCTCGATGTCCAGGGGTTCGTCCATGGTCATCACCCGGTAGGCCACCTGATCGATGTAGGGGATGATGATGTTGAGCCCCGGCTTGAGGGTCTGGTGGTATTTCCCCAGACGCTGCACCACGAATTCATGGCCCTGGGGAACCATCTTGACCCCGGCCACGATGGTGATGACAACCAGAGCCAGCAGGACAAAAACAATTACGGTGAAGATGGGCATGGTTTCTCCTTTTTCTGTTCGAGGGACAATGAAAGAACTACGCCTTGCGGACCTTCAGTTTCGAGCCCAGCACATCGACAACCACGCAGCGGTCGCCCACGGCCAGGGGTTCCTCGGCAATGAACTCCCACTCGTCGGAGCCCAGCACCGCCACGGAAAAGCGGACCGTGCCCGCGGGAAAATCCCCCGGCTTGATGGCGGAGACGATGCCGGACTCACCGAGCACCGACTCCTTGCCCTGCCCCGCCTGGGAGCGGGCTTTGGCATTTTTCAAAAAACCAAACCAGCCGATGGCAAAGGAGAGCGCGGAAAGGACAACGAAGATGGCGGTCTGGCCGGTGAGATCGGTTACCCAGATGGCGGCGATGCCGGTGAACAGCGCGGCGATGCCGAACCAGATCACGACAAAGGAGGGAACTGCTATTTCCAGAACGATCAGAACGAGGCCGAGAATCAGCCAGTAGCCAAAATACATCGCATCACTCCTTGCTTTTTCTGTAACAAAAAGGGACTTCATGGGCATCATCCCTGTGGCGCCCCGATTCCTGACCACCTTATCACGTTTCAACCGTTGCTTTCCATGGGAAAATCCTGGCCGGGTTTTCCCGGGAGCTTTCACCAGGCAAGGAATCACGGCACAGTTTCTCCGTCTCCCTATGGCAAAAAGAAGCAAACCGGCGTATTATGGATTCCGGAATATTGAGAGCACTGCATCGAGGGAACACAAAGTGAAGGACGCGACATGAGCACAACCCAGGCAAGCAGCCCGCTGCACGGCATCACCCTGGAGATGATCCTTACCCGGCTGGTGGAACACTACGGCTGGGAAAAGCTGGGGGAGAAGATCACGATCAACTGCTTCACCAAAGACCCCAGCATCAAATCAAGCCTCAAATTCCTGCGCAAAACCCCATGGGCCAGAAAGAAGCTGGAAAGCCTCTACCTGCACACCAGGCTCCGCAAGGAAATCCTTCAACAACCCGTTTCCCCCCTGCCCCAGCAGTAACCGCAGCCGATCGGCGGATACAGAGGGGACCCTCCTTTCCCAGCCTTACGGATTCCCCTTTCGCATTGACATTTGCCCCCTCAGTACCCATAATTATAAACAGAAGGAGGTCATGCAAATGATATCCATCAACAACCTCGGCCTCTCCGGCCTCAAAACAATTCTCAATATCCAGTCCGCCACCGACAGCCAGAGCGGTTCCTCCCCCCAATTGGAGGACATTCTCCAGGCCAAGGCGGACTCGGTGCTCGTCTCCACCGCCTCCAGAAGCCTCGGCAAAACCTACCAGCGCCTCAAGGCCACCGGCAACGAGGCCGCGACAAGCGGCTTTTCCAAGATCGTCCAGAGCTTCGGCAGCGACATTTCAGGAAAGGCCATTGCCGATATCGCCATGGCCACCGGGCAGATGGCCAGCGATGACCTGCAACGCTACGGCTCAATAGCCGGGTCGGTCAGCAGCCTGGGCAACTCCGCCATCCTTGCTAAATTCACCTCCCAGGCAGCCACGGCCTTTAACGCCGGCCAGGAACTGGGCCGCGGCTACCTGAACGCCACGGCCGCCATCGTCGAGGCTGAGTACAGTGGCAACCGTCAGGAAGTTATTGACCAGAAGCTTGCCAATCTAAGCGATTTCATGAGTAAATTCAGCGAGCTTGGCAATCCTGCCGAGGCAAGCGAAGCCAGCACCACCGCCTTTACCGAGTTTGCCAACTCCATCGGCGCCATGACCAAGGGCACGGATATCTCCGCCGCCATGGACAACTACACCGGACCATCGGAAGATAACGCCTCCGCCTGATCCGGACGGTAGAGGTGTCCGAAGTGGGACGAAATGCGTCTTGGCATGCCCGGCGCACGGACTCTTCCCGTGCGGGCTCAATGCTCCCTGGTTCGGGCTTCGCGTGCCTGTTCACGCGGCGCGACCTTGGCCAGTCCGGCAAGCTCCTCGGCCAGCAGATCCAGCATGTCGTCCACCGACATGATGCCAGCCAGCTCTCCATCTTGCTTGACAACCGGAATCCGCCGGATACCGTTGGCCCGCATGAGCCGGATGGTTTCAACCACCCCCTCGCTCTCCTGCACGCTGATGAGCTGCGGCCCCATGATATCGCCGACGGTGAAATCGGCAACAGGCAAGGATTTGGCTATGATCTCGATCACGATATCCCGGTCGGTCACCATCCCCACCACCACTCGCTTCCCCCCGGCCTCGTCCACGACCACCAGATCGCCCACATGGTACTGGCGCATGAGTTGCGCTGCTTCAATGATACTGGTTTTTGGGGTGGCAAACACTACTTCCCGGTTGCAAAACTCTCCAATAGGCATAGTCTTTCCTCCCGACAGGTTGGTGCGCGGCCTCCTGCTTTCTCTGGCTATTTGCCTGGGGTGCCGCGACCTTGCAAAAGTTCATTTATCTTCCGGCCAAACAATCCGGCGCTCTTCGGGCCATCACCGGTAACAATATTGGTGTCCACCGTGACTCCAGCCCCGGTATACTTCGCACCCCTGCCCTCGATGGCCTTGATTTCACTGCCAAAGACCGTGGCGTTCCTTCCCTTGAGCAGTCCGGCATTTGCCAGGATTACCGGAGCCACACAGATAGCGGCGACGACCTTCCCCTGCCCGGACATCTGTGTGGCAATCCGCAAGGCATCACGGTTGGTGAAATAAACCTTGGAACCGCCGCCCCCCACAAAGACTACACCCTCGTAGTCTTTCTCCTCTACTTCCGCGAGGGTGAGGGTTGCGGTGGCGGCGCCGCCGCGCGAACCACGGCAAACGCCCTTTACCAGACTGGCAATGACGGTCCGGTGCCCAGCCTTTTCCAGCTCCTCCCGGGTGAGGAACAACTCCTCATCCCTGAACCCGTCAGGGGCAATGATCATAAGCACTGTTGCCATGGAGAGCCTGCGATGTTGTTTGTTTATCCACCCGGATGGCACACCAACCTGTAATCAGCGTATCACATTTCCGACCCTGCACTCCATGGAGAAAATTTTGCTCGTTTTTTCAATGAGATATAACAGATCACGATGACTCAACCTTGCAGGGAACCCCGATGGTGCGCTTTGTGAAAACCGCGCCGCCCTCTATCTCATCTTCTGCCTTTGGCCAGGATTTGCGCGGCATCAATGAAACGCCCCCCCTTTTCCCGAAAGAACTATTGACGATGGAAGAGCCTGTGTGCGTAAATAAAGAAGCCCCTGGCGGACTTCCAAGCAGACCGGGACATTCGTGGACAAGGAAGCAAAAGATGGTTTCTCGGCGGCGCCTCATGATGTTTTTGGGTTTCTCAACACTCACCCTGGCATTGCCCGGTTGTGAGTGGTTGGCGGACAGGCCCATTTCCATTGGCGCTTACGTTTGGCCGGGATACGAGCCGATGTTTCTTGCGCGGAATCAAGGCTGGCTGGATGGACAACAGGTACGCCTGGTGGAGACGGCCTCAACCACGGATTCCTTGAAAGCGCTCACTGAAGGCAGGGTGGATGGGGCCGCGTTGACCCTGGATGAGGTGTTGAAAGCGCGAGCGAGCGGTCTGCCACTTTCCGTGGTGATGATCTTTGATATCTCGGCCGGTGCGGATATGGTGGTTGCGCAACCCGGCATCAAGAATCTCGCCGGCCTCAAGGGCCGACGCATCGGCATCGAGCAAGGTGCCGTGGGTGAATTGATGTTGACCGAAGCCCTGCGGGCTGCTGGCTTGACAAAAGAAGAGGTCACGCTGGTCATGCTCCCCGTTGCCCAGCAATCAGATGCCTGGTCGGGCAATCAATTGGATGCCGCCGTCACCTTTGAACCGGCAGCCAGTAAGCTGCTGGGGCAAGGTGCATGCAAGCTGTTCGATAGCAGGCAAATTCCCAACCTCATCGTTGATGTATTGGCGATACGCAACGATGTCCTCGACCGGAGCCACGCAAGGGCGATTCGTCACCTGATAGCCGCCCACTTTCGCGCGCTCAATCATCTGACGAGAAACCCGCAGGACACCGCTTACCGGATGGCTCCCCGCCTTGGCCTGCCAGCGGCGCATGTGCTTTCCGTTTTTAAGGGGTTGATGCTGCCTGGCGCCGCCGAAAATTACCGTTTGCTTGCCGGGACTTCCCCCGAGTTGCTTCCCGATGTCCGGAAACTGTCAGCCGCCATGGTCAAGAATGGCTTGCTCAAAGAGGATGATCCACTCACCGCACTGATCCGTGCCGATTTTCTGCCCACTGATTTTCAGCAAGATTGATCATGGAGCGACTCATGCACAGACCCCCATTCATGCGCGTGCTGATGCTGTTGTTTTGCCTGACCGGCACATCATCCCTGCCCACTGCAATCCACGCCGCGGAACCGGTGAAAATCGGCGTGCTGGCATTCCGCCCCAAACCGCAAACGATGAAACAATGGCAACCTTTGACCGTCGCACTCAAAAAGGCCTTGCCGGAGTATGATTTCGTGGTGGAAGCACTCTCCTATCCCGAGTTGAATCAAGCTGTCGCCACCCGCCAACTGGATTTCGTACTGACCAATTCCGGACACTACGTGATGTTGGCGAGGCGAAACGGATTGTCCTCACCGCTTGCCACCCTGGCTCTCAATGAAAAGAACCAGGCCGTCACGGTATTCGGCGGGGTCATTTTCTGTCGTGCGGGACAGAAAAATATCAATACGCTGCTCGACCTCAAGGGCAAGTCCGTTGCAGCCATTGACTCCGAATCCCTGGGCGGCTATCAGATGCAGGCGTATGAACTCAGCCGGGCGGGGCTTCGTCTGCCGCAAGACATCAAACTGCTCATCACCGGCATGCCCCATGACACGGCTGTCGAGGCGGTGCTGAGCGGTCGGGCCGAAGTCGGTTTCGTGCGCAGCGGCGTGCTGGAAAACTTGGCGCGAGAAGGCAAGCTTGACATCAAACAATTCAAAATCCTCAATCGCCAGAATCTCCCCGATTTTCCGATGCAAATTTCCACCCAGCTCTATCCGGAGTGGCCGTTTGCCGCCATGCCGCATATCGAGGAAACCATTGCCAGACGCGTCGCTGCCGCGCTTTTCCTGCTGGAAGACGACAAGGCTGCCATCCACGCGATAGGCATCCACGGTTTTGTCGTGCCTGCCGATTACAGTTCAGTGGAAGACATGTTGCGGGAACTCCGTGTCCCCCCTTTCGAAATCGCACCTCAATTTACCCTGCAAGACGTCTGGTCGCACTATCGCGGGGAAGTAATCGCGGGCTTGCTTGCCCTTGGGGTGATCTTGACTCTGGGGGTGTTTTTACTGGCAACGCTTCGGAGACTGACGGCAAAGCATCAAATTGTGCTGCGGCAACAGCATAATTTGCAAGAGAATGAAGAGAAGTTCCGCACCGTGGCCGACTACACCCCGGGCTGGGAATACTGGGAGGGACCGCAACACGAAATCATCTACATGAATCCCTCGTGCGAGGCCATCACCGGCTACTCCCGCGCCGAGTTCATCGCCGATCCCAACCTGCTCATGCGCGTTATCCACCCGGATGACCGCCAACCGTCGGAGGTCCACCGGCACGACATCAGCAATCAGGAGGATGGGATGCTGAATTTCCGTGTTGTCCGGCGCGATGGCGGGATACGCTGGATCGAGCATATCTGCCATCCGGTCTGGAGCAACGACGGAGTATTCAAGGGACGGCGGATCAGCAACCGCGACATCACCGAACGCAAACGCTTGGAAGCCGAGGTCATGAAAATCAGAAATCTTGAGTCCCTTGCCATCTTGGCCGGTGGCATCGCCCATGATTTCAACAATCTGTTTCAGGTGCTTATCGGCAACATCCAGCTTGCCAAGATGAATACCAAGGAATCAAGCGAGGCCTTCCCGTTTCTGGAAACGGCCGAGCAGGCGTACGGGTTGGCCACTAAGCTTACCAACCGGCTTGTTGCCTTTTCTCCCGGCGGCGACATCCTCCCGGTAAGTATTCAGCCGGCAAGTTTTATCAAGGAAGAAGCGGCTTCCGCCTTGGAAGGTTCCGGACTGGTGGCCGAATTTGAGCTTGCGGATACTCTTTATCCCATCAAGGTTGAGCCTTCACAATTCCGCAATGTCATAAAACAAATGGTGCTGAACGCCAGGGAGGCCACGCCTCCGGGAGCAAACGGCAAACTCAGGATAATGGCCGCCAATGTGTCGTTGCCGGAAAACCACGAAAAACACCCAATCCTGGCCCCTGGCAACTATGTAAAGATTTCGATTGAGGACCAGGGAGGTGGAATCAGCAAGGAGAATCTACCCCACATCTTCGATCCCTATTTTTCCACCAAGCAGCGTGGCTCCCAGAAGGGCATGGGCCTAGGGCTTACACTATGCGATACGATCATAAGGAAGCACGGCGGAGCGATCACCGTGGAATCGGAACCGGGCAAGGGAACCACCTTTCATATCCACCTCCCTGCCGTTGCTGGGTAGTCTGGGAAGCGGGGAAAATGATGCGCAGACAAAAAAAGAGAAACAAGCGACAGTTGCTTGTTTCTCCTTTTTTTCTCATTTGGTGCCCCCTGCGGGACTCGAACCCGTGTTACCGGCGTGAGAGGCCATGCTTTACGATTTTTTTCTGTAATTTCAATCAGCAACCAAGCGCAATCTGTCGTTTTCCGTCAGTAAAGCCACCAGAAAAACCAGCGAGCCAACCATCTTGTTCATCCGCCTACTTGTTTTTCATGAAGCCGCTTTCATCATGCGGGCTTGTGCTCTTGCAGCCAATCCCGCAGGGCATTGTTCATGCGGGTCTGCCATCCTTTTCCCGTTGCCCGGAAAGCGGCCAGAATGTCATTATCGAAACGCAGTGTGGCGGCTGTTTTCTTGCCGCTACCCGCTGGCCTGCCTTTCTTCGGGGTGAGCATGGCCTCGGCCACATCGGGGGAGAATATTTCTCGCAGCACCATCCCCGCAGGGCTTGCTTGCTTAAAATCTTCCTGGGTCTACTCCGGGTTTTCCTCGTCGATCATTGCGGGATTGATTTTTTTACTTATTTTGGTTGCCATAGCTTCCAACCTCTCTCTCGTTTGCCTTGCGAAGACTGATAACGTGCATGGCGTCTCCCCTTGCGGTGAAGACCACAGCAAACAGCCGTTCGCCGATATTCCCTGGAGCAAGTCATAAAACCCTCTGACGCATAGCCTCGTACTCGGCCGGGGTATCCATGTCGAGGAATATCCCTTCATCCTCCACCGGAACCCGTAGCACCCGTGCCGGGTCTTTCCGGACAATATCCCGCAAGATAACAGAAGGTGTCAGTTCGGCAAGAATCCCGCGAGGGAAAAGGGTCGGATGGCCTTGGCGGCCGTTGCAGGCGGGGATGATAATCGACTGGGGCGTGGCCAGATGGGCAGCGCACAGGGCCTGCATGGTGGCTGCGGATACCAGCGGGTGATCGACCAGATGAATCAGCACTCCGGTGCAATCCGGCGGCAGCAGAGCCAGCCCGGCGCGGACCGAACCGGCCATGTCCCCCTCGGGATCGCGGTTCCAGGCGATGGTCACGGGAAAGGAGGCGATGGCCTCCTGCACCGCTTCGCCTCCGGGGCCGAGCACGACCACGAGGGGGTGCGCCTCCGTGGCGAGCAGGGTATGGAGGCAGTGATGGATGACCGGCTTGTCAGCCAGCGGCAGCAATTGCTTGCTTGTGCCCATGCGCCTTGAGAGGCCTGCGGCAAGCAACAGCGCTGCTATGCGTGTCTGTGTCTGCATTGGCTCTGCGAACCTGAATCATCTGGGCCACAACACTGACCGCAATTTCCTCCGGCGTTTCCGCGCCGATATCGAGCCCGGCCGGGGAGATAACCCGGCTGACCGCCTGGGGCGCGAACCCCTGCCCCAGTAAAAACTCCTCCATGGCCGTGCGTTTGCGCTTGCTGCCCAGCACGGCGATGTGGCAGGCAGGAGTGTTCAGCGCCTCTTGCACGGCAAGGAAATCCTGCTGGTGATCGCTGGTGCAGATGAAAAAATAGGTGCGGCTATCGGCGCGGGAAAGGAGTTCCGCCCGGTTGTCCGCCTCGTCGGCAAGGCTCACTATAAAACCGGCCCGCCCGGCAGCCTCACCCATGGCCTGACCGACATGGCCATCGCCGATGATGATGCAGTGCGGGGCCGCGACCAGCGGTTCGAGATAGATCGTCACATCGCCGCCGCAGACACCGCCGTGCGCCTCGGTAAGACTGAAGGCCATGGTGCGGGGGGCATTGAGCCGCAAAACCTCGCCTGCGGCAACGATGGTCTCGGCCTCGGTCTTGCCCCCGCCGATGGTCCCGCGGATGGCGCCATCACCATAGACCAGCATCTTGGCTCCGGCCTTGCGGGGCGAGGAGCCGCGGGTCTCGATCACCGTGGCCAGCACCGCAGGCTGCCGCGCCTTTTTCAAGCGTATAATCTCTTCGTACAGCGCCAGTTCATCCATGCCTGCGGCCTATTTCTTCTTTTTTTTGCCACCCTTGGGAGCAGCGGCAGGAGTTTTGGCTGGCGGGGCCAGGTTCAACGGCAGGGTTCGCAACCGCGTCTTGTTGGCGGCGAAAACCGCATTGGCAATGGCCGGGGCAATGGGCGGCACGCCGGGCTCGCCGATGCCGCCGGGTTTTTCCTTGCTCGGCATGATATGCACCTCCACCGCCGGCATCTCGGCCAAGCGCGGCATGGGGTAGTCATGGAAATTGCTCTGCTCAACCCTGCCGTTTTTAAAGGTGATGGCATCGTGGAGCGCCGCGGCCATGCCGAAATAGATGGCGGACTGCATCTGGGCCACGATGGTGTCCGGGTTGACGCTCTGGCCGCAATCCACGGCGCAGACCACCCGTTGTACCTTGATCTTGTTGTCCTCCACAATCACCTCGGCCACCTGGGCCACGATGGAGCCGAAGGATTCATGGATGGCCAACCCTTGCGCCCTGCCCTGCTCGGGTTTGCCCCAGCCAGCCTTTTCTGCCAACAGGTCGAGGAGCGCGACTTGGCGCGGATGCTCGACCAAGAGCTGCTTGCGAAAGGCGAGCGGGTCCTGGCCCGCGACGTTGGCCAGTTCGTCGACGAAGCACTCCTTGACAAAGGCGGTAAACGAATGGCCCACCGAGCGCCACCACAACACCGGCACCCCTGGGGGCGCCATCTGGTATTCGACCTGCAGGTTGGGCACGGCGTAGCTGAGATCAATGATCCCCTCCACCGCAGTTTGGTCGACGCCCTCCTTCATCATCGCCTCCTCGAAGGGGGTGCCCTTGACGATGGACTGGCAGACGATGCGCTGCTGCCACGCGGCAAGGAGGTTGTCCTCACCCAGGGCACCGCGCACCGCATGGCAGGCGCGGGGCCGGTAATAGCCGCCGCGAATGTCGTCTTCGCGGGTCCACACCACCTTGACCGGCGCCTGCATGGCCTTGGAGACCTGCACCGCTTCGCGGACGAAATGGCTGTCGCCCACGGCCCTGCGGCCGAAACCGCCGCCCAGGAAGGTGGTGTGCAGGGTGATCTTTTCCGGCGGCAGGCCGGTCACCTCGGCTGCGGCATTGCGGTCCAGGGTCTGCATCTGGGTGCCCACCCAGATCTCGCAGCCGTCGGCCCGGACATCGGCCACGCAGTTCAGGGGTTCCATGGGCGCGTGGGCAAGATAGGGCATCTCATAAATCGCCTCAATCTTCTTGGCCGCCGTAGCGAACGTTGCCGCGGCATCTCCGCGATTGGCGGCAACCAAACCCGGCTTCTGCGCCAGGGCAGCATATTCCTTGCCCTGGGTTGCGCTGTCGAGCTTGGCGAGCACACCCTCGTCCCACACAATCTTGAGGGCGTCGCGCCCGAGTTTCGCGGCCCAGAAGCTCTCCGCCACCACGGCCACGCCGGAATCCACCTGCACCACCTCTTTCACCCCGGGCACCGCCTTGGCCGCATCACCATTACACTCTTTCACTGTGGCGCCGAAAACCGGCGGCCTGGCAACCACCGCGGTAAGCAGGTTGGGCCGCTTGACATCGATGCCGAATTCGGCGGTGCCGTTCACCTTGGCCGGGGTATCGAGCCTGGCGCGAGGCTTGCCGATGATCTTGAAACTCGCGGCCGGTTTAAGCGGCACTTCCTTGGGCGGCTGCAGCTTGGCGGCAGCTCCGGCCAAGGTGCCGTAGGAAAGACTCTTCTCGCCCTTGGGGTGGACAACCTTACCACCCTCGACCTTGCAGGATGCGGGCGGCACCTCCCATATCTGGGCCGCGGCCTGGATCAGCATCATGCGGCCGGATGCCCCGGCGGTGCGCAACTGGTCAAAAGTCGAGCGGATGCTGGTGCTGCCGCCGGTGCCCTGGAGGTTGCCCCACTGGGTATGGTTGTATTCCGGCGCCACGGGCGCGGCCTCGATTTTGATCTTCTTCCAGTCCACCTCCAGTTCCTCGGCGATCAGCATGGGCAGCGAGGTGTACACCCCCTGACCCATTTCCGATTTATTGATAAAAAAGGTTACCGTGCCGTCCGGGGCGATCTGGATGAAGGCATTGGGTTTGAATGGCCCGCTGGCCGGGGGAATGACCTCTTTTTTCTGGCAACCGGGCAGGTAGAAACCGAGCACCAGGCCCGTGCCGAGCAGCGCCGAGGTTTTGCAAAAATCCCGCCGGCTGCAGTTGAATATCTGGCTCATGGCTTCCCTCCTTTGGCCGAGGCCTTGGCGGCGCGATGGATGGCGGTGCGGATGCGCGGGTAGGTGCCGCAACGGCAAATGCCGGTCATCTCCCGGTCGATGTCCGCGTCAAGCGGCTCCGGGAACTTGGCCAGAAAGGCCGCGGCCTGCATGATCTGGCCGGGCTGGCAGTAGCCGCACTGCACCACCTCTTCGGCCACCCAGGCGGCCTTTACCGGATGGTTCTCGGGCAGCCCCTCGATGGTGGTGATCTTCTTGTCCACCGCTTCCTGCACCGGCACCTGACAGGAACGCACCGCCTCGTTGTCGATATGCACGGTACAGGCCCCGCATTCGCCGATGCCGCAACTGTACTTGGTGCCGGTAAGCTGGAGCTGGTCGCGCAGCACCCACAGGAGAGGGGTGTCGGGCGCGACGTCCACCTCGAAGTTCTTCTCGTTGACAATAAGTGTGATCATGGCAATCCCCTCGGAAGGTTGAAGGAAAGAAAAAAAGTTGCCGGTCAGGCGCGGATGAGAATGCCCCGGAAACGGGCACATCGCAAATAGGTTACGTGGGCCATGCTCCCTCTGTCAAGGGGAGGGAGGGAAAAAATGCGCGCAAAGGAGGCAGGAAAAGGAACGCACCCACGGGACGGTCGTTTAACTAGTTGCAAAACAGCGGAAAAATAACCAATTATGTTTTATATAAGCAGAGGGAAAGAAAACTGGTTGCCAATCTGCCTTTTTCCAACAAAAATAGCTCCCGAGGTAACAAAATGCACTTAGGCTTTATCGGACTTGGACACCTTGGCAAGGCCATTGCCGGACGTCTTCTGGACTGCGGCCACACCCTCACGGTCTGGAACCGGACCCCCTCCAAAGCCGAGGGGATGAAGGCCGAAGTAGTCTCCTCTCCCAGAAAGGTAGCGGACAAGGCCGGGATTATTTTTGTCTGCATGTTTGACAGTGCTGCGGTCCATGCCATCCTCGGCCAGGAAGAGGGGCTGTTGTCCGGCGATCTCTCCGGCAAAATCATCGTGGATCTCTCCACCAACCATTTCAAAGAAGTCCCGCTCTTCCATGACCTTTGCGCACAAAAAGGCGGGGTGTATCTTGAAGCGCCTGTCCTGGGCAGCGTGATTCCCGCGTCGCAGGGGGCTCTCACCGTTTTGATCAGCGGCAAGGAAGCAGGGTATGAAAAGGTCAAACCGGTGCTGGAAAACATCGGCAAGAATCTTTTCTACCTCAAGGATCCAGGGCTTGCCACCAAGATGAAACTCATCAACAACCTGACCCTGGGGAGCTTCATGGCCACCATTGCCGAGGCCCTGTCGCTGGGAGAAACCATCGGTCTTGCCAAGGAAGAGATTCTGGATATCCTCTCCGTGGGGGGCGGCAACTCCCTGGTGCTGAATGCCAAGAAGAACAAATTGCTCCAGGAAGATTTCTCCACCCACTTTTCCAGCGCCCTCATCTACAAGGATCTCCATTGCCTCCAGGACCTGGCCTACGAAGAGAAAAAATCCCTCTTCACCGGCGCGGTGGTCAAGGAGCTGTACGGGAGAACCTTTGAAGAGGGCATAGCGCAGGAAGACTTTTCCGCCATCTATAAACTGTTCAAGAAAGGCTGGCATACGGACAAGCGAACGGTGATGGCAGAGCACCCAGACATGAGGAAACATCCTTGAACATCCGGAGTACAAAAACCTGGCTGACCCTGGCCCTCGCCATTCTTATCACCTTTGCCGGCTGCAATTCCGGGGAAATGGAGGTGACCATGACCCGCGATGAACTCCAGGCACGCGTAGCGCCCAAATTCCCCATCACCAAGAACTGGCTGGTCGTCAATGTCGTGCTCCGCGAACCGGAGATCTTTCTGCCCGAGGGCAAAAACCAGATCGGGATCAACACGCTGGTGGAGGTGAACATCCCCTTTCTGAAGCCGATCTCCGGGCATCTGGGCGTTACAGCGGTACCGCGTTACGATGCGGAATCGAAATCGCTCTATCTTGATCAAGCCACGGTGGAAAGGCTGGACCTGCCGGAACTGATGCCCGAGATGCAAGGCAAGGCCCGGTCAGCCATCGAATCCATCGCCCGGCAGGAACTTGCCAAACATCCGATTTACGAACTCAAGGGCAGGAATCTCAAGGAAATAAGCGCCGCCTATGCCCTGCGCGAGGTGCAGGTGCGAGACGGAAAGCTGCGAGCAACCTTTGCCCTGACGAGGTAACCCCCCCTGGTGAGGGACAATGGCTTTTCCCCTTGCGGCTCAGGGGAAACATCTCTATTATAAGAACATGATTTCCCACCTTCATCCTTGGCTCACACAGGAGTAACGGAAGTGACCTCATCAGATTTTTTCTCCCTGCTCAGCGCCGTAAGCCTTTTTGCCATAGCCATTGCCCTGGTGCCGACCTTCCTGCAATTCCGGCGCACCCTGCAAAAACTTGAGATCTCTATCAATACCCTGAACCAGCATGTTGACCCGCTGTGCCGCTCCCTGACCGAGGCGGCCAACGAAATCCAGCTTCTCGCCATTTCCTTGGGCGACAAGGTGGAGAAAACGGATGCGGTTATCTACACCGCCCAGAAATCGGCGGAAACCCTGCTCACCACCACCACCATGTTCAAGGATGCGGTACGGCCCTTTATCACCACGCTGGGCGGTTTCAGCGCCGGGATCATGGCCTTCTCGCAGTTCCTTACCCGATCACGGAAAACACCCAAAATAGGAGACTGATATGAGCAGAGACAATTGCGACAATTCCAGCACCGCGGTATTGGCCTTCCTGGCCGGCACCGTTGTCGGCGCGGCCATCGCCCTGTTGACCGCACCAAAGACCGGGCAGGAAACCCGGGAAATGCTGGCCGATTATGGGGCCGAGCTGAAGGAACGAGCCAAAACCTTCCCCGATGATTTCCAGGGATACAAGGAAACCGCCCTTGAGCGGAGCAAGGAGATGATCGCCAAGGGCAAGGAACTCATCAGCCGCGGCACGGATCTGGCCGCGCAGGGAAAGGAATTCCTCGACGAGAAAAAAAGAACCCTCAGCGAGGCCATCGAGGCCGGAAAGATCGCCATGCAGGAAGAGCGGGAAGCCCTGGCCCACAAGCTGGAAGACAAGGATTAGCTTTAATCCCAGGCTTTTCCTCTTGGGTTTTTCCTCCCCTCCCTTGACGGGAGGGGATTGAGGGGTGGGTGACGTTGCAGACTGAGTCCGCACTGGCAAGTTCCCCCACCCCCTAGCCCCCTCCCGCAAGGGGAAGGGGAACTTACAATAAAAAAGCGAAGGCCTCAACCCAAAGAGACCTCCGCTTTTTTTATTCACGCATTACACACCCGTCACTGCCTGCTCTTTCCCGCCCCGCCTGCCCTTCCCCCCCAATTCAGTTTGTTGCGCAGAATCTCAAAATAATCCTTCTGGGGCGAGCAGATAAGCCGCAGCGGTCTTTCCGAGGCCACCACCTCCAGGGTGTCGCTGGCCGACATCTCCCAGGCAGGCTGGCCATCGACAATGACCTTTACCTCGTTGGCCTGCTCGGCAAGCCGGGTAGTGAGACAGACAGCGGCAGGGAGAAGCACCGGGCGGCTCTCCAGCATGAACGGACAGATCGGCGTCACCAGGATGGATTGCAAGGCCGGATTGACAATGGGGCCGCCAGCGGAAAGATTGTAGGCCGTGGAGCCGGTGGGCGTGGAGAAGATCAACCCATCCGCCCGGTAGGTTGTGATGTACTCCTGATCGGCCCAGGTGCTCAGCTGAACCAACCGGTCAACGCTGCCTTTGCTGATCACGACATCGTTGAGGGCATAGCGCCAATCGACAGCCTCGCCACCACGATGGATCCGGGTCTTGAGCATCAGCCTTTCCTCGACAACGATCTGCCCGGCGAGAATCCTTTCCAAAACCTCATACCGCTCGCCCACCGCCACTTCGGTAAGGAATCCGAGATCGCCGAGATTCACCCCCACCACCGGCACGCGCAGCCGGCTGGCCTGGTCCGCCACATGGAGCAGGGTGCCGTCTCCGCCCAGGATGATAAGCAGATCCATATCATCGGCAATGGCATCGACCTCTGTGCCAATACCCCGCTCCGCCAGCCAGGGGAGCAGTTCCTTGCTCATCTCCAAGGCGGCGGCGGAATCCTTTTTGCAGATGACCCCAACCTTACGGATGTCCATTACAACTCCAATCTACTTGCCAGCGCTGGCAACCACCAGCCGGCCAAGCTCGCAGGAGCGGTTGGTGGCGGCCTCAACCGCGTTGGTGACCAGGGCCCGGAAGGCCCCCTTTTCCAGCTCATGCAAACCAGCGATGGTTGTGCCGCCGGGGGAGGTCACCATGGCCCGCAACTCGGCGGGATGCCTGGCGCCATCCAGGGCCAGCAACACCGAGCCAAGCACGGTTTGCAGGGCCAGACTCTGGGCCACGGGCCGGGCCAAGCCCACCTTGACCCCGGCATCGATCAGGGATTCGATAAAGGTGAAGACATAGGCCGGGCCGCTGCCGCTCAAACCGGTGACCGCGTCAAGATATCCCTCGTCCAACACAAAGCTGACGCCAACCGCGTCAAAGATGCTGGTGGCAACGGCCAGATCCTCGGGGCTCACGCCCTGGCCAGGGCTCAGGGCGGAAGCGCCTTTGAGCACGATGGCCGGGGTGTTGGGCATAACCCGGATCATCCGGCAGCCTCGCCCGGAAACCGCGCCTTCCAGCACAGCCAGCGGGATGCCGGCGGCAATGGAAATAATCAGGTGGCTCGCGTTTATTTCTTCGCGGGAATCGCCGAGAACCGCGCCGATCACCTGCGGTTTTACCGCCAGGATGACAACCTTGCACTCCGCCCAGACAGAGGTAGCCTCTGACACCGCACCAACATTATATTCCTTCTGCAACAACGCCCGCCGGGCACTGCTGGGATCGGCGACCAGAATCTGTCCGGCCTCGACAAGCCCGGATCCGGTGATCCCCTTGATCAGGGCTTCGGCCATCAGCCCCCCGCCGACAAAGCCAAGTTTTCCTAAAAAACCCATAGCGAACTCCTCATGGTTAAGTCAGGCCGGAGTTGAAAACCCGGCCATGACGGATCAACAATAATGACACTGCTGCATGGTACCAATTTCCCCCACCATTGCAAGGAGGATTGACAGGGGCGCACAAACTGCCCTTTGACAGCGCAGGGCAAACGGACAATTGGTTTTTTTTACGAAAACAGCGCACCTTTCGCGGAAAGCGCCACGGACCGGACGTAAAAAAACCCGCGGAGTTTTGCAACATCCGCGGGTCGTTCCTCTCGAAAGAGGCTGGATCGTTCAGGCGAAGCAGGGTTGCCCGGCAAGCGCGATACTGGGGGGCAGCAGATAGGAGAGCAGCTTGTCGCCAGCCTCCTTGGTGCTCACAACCACCTTTTCCAGCACCCGGTTGTCCCCTTCTTTCTTATAAGCTATCAGATCCCAGCGCTCGGGCTGGGCGGCAAGCTGTTTCATCAAGGAAAAATGATGGCCATGCCCGGACTTCCTGGTCACGACATGACCGAGCAGGGGAAAGCCCAGCAGGGCCAGATCGCCGATCACGTCAAGGGTCTTGTGCCTGGCGAATTCATCGGCAAAACGCAGCCCCTCGGCATTGACTATGCCGTCATCGTCGATAACCACCGCGTTTTCCAGGGAACCGCCCAGGGCGAGCCCGCTCTGCCGCAGCTTCTCGACCTGATCCAGGAACCCGAAGGTTCTGGCCCCGGCAATCTCCTGGGCGAATTTCTGGGGATTCAGATCACTGGAAAAGGTCTGCTTCCTGATCAGGTGGTGGTTGAACTCGATCTCGCAGGTAACCTTGAACCCGTTATAGGGCAGAATCTTCACATAGGAATCACCTTCGGAAAAGGAGATTTCCTTCTTCACCTTGAGCATCCACTTGCAAGCGTTCTGGCGGCGGCGGCCCACCCGTTTCAGCACATGGACAAAGGGACCGGCGCTGCCATCCATGATGGGCACCTCAGGGCCATCCAGCTCAACCACCGCGTTATCGATGCCCATGCCGAAAAGCGCGGCCAGCAGATGTTCGGTGGTGGAGATCATCGCCTCATCCTCGGTGGCGATGGTGGTGGCAAGCCTGGTGTCGATGATACGATCCATGAAGGCCGGGGTTGGCGCGGCCTGCGGCATATCACTGCGGACAAAACGAATCCCGCTGTTCTCCTCACCGGGCAGAATGGAGAGGGTGGCAACCTTGCCGGAATGAAGGCCAATGCCGGCAAAGCTTACCGGCCGTTTTATGGTGTGTTGCAAAGAATCCATATGATAAACACTCTGTTGAGGTCTGTGTGTATTTTACAACGATCTCGATACCTGTATCGGATTAATGCAATAAACAGACCACCACAAAAAAACAGGAGGGGAATATATAAAATTGATTTAATTACAGCATGTTACAGACAACTGGCATGGGTGATGAAAAACAGAGACGAGCCAGACTGTTGCTAAAAACACACACACAGAAAACACCCACTTCCGGGTGTGTGTTTTTTTCGGAACGCTCCTATCAAGGCTGCTCGCAGAGGTGATCGGCGATGAACCGATCGAAGCCCGGATCCATATAAATTTCGATGGTCAGAGCCAGAACGGGAAACTCACTGAAAAAAGGGCGGAGTTTGACAAAGTCCTTTTCCGTGGTGATCAGCGCCTGGGCCCCGCGTGCCTGGGCCACAGCGACAAGGGCGGCAACATCCTGCGCCGTATAGGCGTGATGGTCCTTGAACTCCTTGAACCCGGCAAGAGAAAATCCCTCCTGACGCAAGGTCTGGCGGAAGGAATCCGGATTCGCGATCCCGGCAAAGGCAAATACCGGCATGCTTCTGGCTTCGGCAATGGCGCATGCCGTGTTTTGCCTGCTGTGCCAGATGCCGCAAGGGCGATACTCTCCCAGAAACACGGGTTTCCCAGGAAAAGCCCCCTGGAGCCAAAAAAGAAAATCCTTGACCCGGTTGCGGTTGCCGCTGTCAACCCCGGTAATGACAAAGCCATGGGCCCGCTTCAAGGCAGAAAGCGGCTCCCGCAATTCACCGCCGGGAAAAACCCGGCCATTGCCAAGGAGGGTTCTGGCGCTGAACAGGACCAAATCAAAATCACGCTGTACGGCGAGATGCTGAAAACCATCATCCATGACGATTCGGTTCACCCCGAACTGCTCGATGGCATGCCTTGCAACCACCGCTCTTTCAGAGCCGGTCAGAACCGGAACCCCGGGCAGCGCTTCGGCCAGCATGAAAGGCTCATCCCCGGCCATGTCCGGCGCAAGCAATGTCCTTGCGCCATCGGAAACGATATTCACCCTGCCGGAGGCCTTTCCGCCATAGCCGCGGCTGACAATGGCGGGCCGTAAGCCACTGGCCAGAAGCAAGCGGGTTATGTAACGCACCATGGGCGTTTTTCCGGTGCCACCCAAGGTAAGGTTGCCGATGCTGACCACCGGCGCCGCCAGCCGCCAGGATTTCAAAAAGATGTTTTTCCGGTACAAAAAGGCGCGCAGCACCATGACCAGGCTGTAAGCCGGCGAAAAAACACGTCCGACCAGAAACAGGACGACAAGCAGCTGCTTCATCCCCTCTCCTCCCGAGCCAAGACGCTGCGGACCAGCGCGAGATGCGCCCCGGTGACTCCGCGCCTTGCGGCAATCAGCTCCTGCCCCTGGCGCCCTGCCCGTTCCCGCTCCCCGGCATCACCCAACAGAATGGCAAGCGCGGCGCAAAGCTCCTCTGCATCATGAACCTGCCTGGCCCCGCCCGCCGCCAGGAGATCGCGGCTGATCTCGGCAAAATCCTCCATGCACGGCCCGAACAACACCGGCTTCCCATGCACCGCGGGCTCCAAGGGGTTATGCCCCCTTTCCTCCACCAGACTGCCGCCGACAAAGGCCACATCGCACAAAGCGTACAACGATGCCAATTCCCCCAAGGTATCGAGGATCAACACCGAACCCTCCCCTGCACCGGCAAGCGAACGGCGGAAGGCCGGAATACCACGCCGGGCCGCCATGGCCGCAAGCTCTCCCCCCCGTTCCACGTTCCGCGGCGCCACAACCAGAAAAAGATTGGCGCAAGAGCGGGCAAGGGTCTGGAAGGCCGCAAAAACAATCTCTTCCTCGCCCCGGTGGGTGCTGCCCGCCACCCACACCAGGGCCTGTTCCGGAATCCGCAACGCAGCCCGGTCAAGCCCTGCCTTGACACTGCTTCCGGACAGGGCCGCGTCATATTTGAGATTGCCCAGAACCACCAGGCGGGTGGGATCAACCCCCAGCTGGCGCATGCTGACGGCGTCCTGCTCGGTCTGCATGGCAAGGGCCTGAAAAGAATTAAAAAGAGGCCTGAAGAACCAGCGGAATCTCCGGTATCTGACTAACGAGCTTTCCGAAACCCGGCCATTGACCAGCAATGAGGGGATCTCCCGCCGGTTGAGTTCCCGCAAAAAATTGGGCCAAAAATCGGTCTCCACCAGAATAAAAAGATCGGGCCTTGCCCAGGAAACCAGACGTTTTACGCTCCAGAGCAGATCAAGGGGAAAGGGAATAAAGCAATCGACATGTTCCTGAAGGGTGGTGCGGGCAAAAGCCTCCCCGGCCCGGGTGGCCGAGGAAAAAAGGATGATCCCCTGCGGATGGCTCCGCCGCAGCTCCCGCACCAGATTCCGGGCGGAAGCCACCTCGCCCACGGACAGGGCATGCACCCAGATGCGGGGCCTGTACGAACCGTCGCCGCCGGGCATTTCCCCTAAGGCAAAACCCAGCCGCTTGCCGGAACGGCTGCGGTACTTGGGCGTCAGTATAACTTTGACGAAAAGAAGCGGAGCGAATACAATCACCCCCACCGTCAAGAACAGATTGTAAAAAAAAGCAGACACCATATTCATTATGAACCTGATCTTACTCCATCCGCGGGAACTGACCGGTCAGCACGTCACCCTGACCGGACGCCGCGCCGAACACATCCGCAAGATTCTCCGCGCCACAATCGGAGACAATCTCCGGGTCGGCATACTGGGCGGGTTGCTCGGCACCGGCTGCATCCGGGAGATGATCGGCAACACCGTGGTGCTCCAGGTACACCTCACCACCGAACCGCCGCCCTTTCCACCCACCGGCCTGATCCTGGCCGTGCCCCGCCCGATCATGCTGAAACGGGTCTTGGCCCAGGCAGTCTCCATGGGGGTGAGCCGGATCTTCCTGATCAACGCCAACCGGGTTGAGAAAAGCTTTTTCAGCTCCACCCTCATCCAAAACAACGACTTTACGGAACCGCTGTGCCTTGGCCTTGAGCAGGCCATGGACACCAGACTGCCGGAGATCTCCGTCCACCCCCGCTTCCGGCCTTTCGTGGAAGATTTTCTGCCCGAGCTGCTCCGCGAGTGCCCGGTCCGGCTCCTCGCCCATCCGGAAGGCAACCAAACCATTGCCCAGGCAGGCAAAGGGTTGTGGGGCCAGCCGGGCCAAAGGGCGATCCTGGCCATCGGTCCGGAGGGGGGCTGGGTTGATTTTGAGGTGCAACGCTTCAAGGAACAAGGCTTTATGCCCTTCAGCCTCGGCGCCCGCATCCTCCGGGTCGACACCGCAGTCCCTGCCCTGCTGGCCCAGCTCAGCCTGCTCCGTCAACTTGTCTAGCGCCAGAAATCATCCTCCCCAGCCAAAACGCTGGCGAGCCCGCTCCACCAGCATGGTCAACTCCTTGAACCCCAAAGCGTAGAGCGTCACTCCGTAGATCGCGCCACCTGTGGCAACGGACACCACGAGCGCGGCAACACTTCCAGGGAAACTAGCCAGGGCAAAGGGGGCGAGGAGATAATGCAACCCGGTCAACCAAAGAGCCATGCCCAGGGAGGCGCCCAAAACCTTGCCCAGCCCGGCGAAAAGATAGCGCAGGGAATATCCGCCGAGCTTCCGGTACAAGACCATGCTCAGGAAAAGAAAATTCAGGATCATGGCGCAGGAGATGGACAGGGCAAGGGCCTTGTGCTGCAAAAAACCGATGGTGAGCCAGACCAGGAGCACATTGACCGCCATGGTCAAAAAGCTGCCCAGCACCGGATAGCGGGTCTCATCCAGGGCGTAAAATACCGGCACCATGATCTTGACCGAGGAGTAGGCAAAAAGTCCCACCGCGTAACAGGACAGCGCCTCGGCGGTTCTCACGGTGGCCAGGCTGTCAAAACTGCCGTGCTGGAAGATGACCCGGGTGATGGGCTCGCCCAGCAGCATCAGACCCACCGAGGCTGGAATGGTCAGGGAAAAGGCCAGGGTAAGCGAGGAGGCATAGGTTTCCCGCAGGTTATCCATATCTTTAAGCGCGGCATACCGGGCAATCACCGGCAGGGTCGCGGTGGAAAGCGCCACCCCGAAAAGACCCACCGGCAGCCAGAACAGGCGAAAGGCGTAACTGAGCCAGGAAAGACTCCCCTCGGCCAGGGAAGAGGCAAAATAGGTATTGATCAACACATTGATCTGCAAGGGAGCAAGGCCGATCACCGCCGGAGCCATGAGTTTCAGGATACGGCGCAGGCCGGGATGGCTAAGATCCAGGTGCGGCACAAAAACGAACCCGGCCTTGAACAGGGCCGGTACCTGACAGCCAAGCTGGAGCAGCCCCCCGATCAGGGTGCCGATGGCCATGCCCACAATGGGCGGCTGACCGAACCGGGGCATGAGCAGGGCAAAGCCAACGCCGCCAACGATGGAACCGAGATTGAAAAAGCCCGAGGCCAGGGCCGGGATGAAAAAACGGCCCCTGGTGTTGAGAATCCCCATCACCACGGAGGAAAGGGAGATAAAAATAAGAAAAGGGAACATGATCGTTGAAAGAAGCGTGGTGAGCGCGACTTTTCCCGGAATCGCCTCAAATTCGGCCTCGACCATGAAACCGACGATCTGCTCTGCGAAGAATACGCCTAAAAGGGTAAGGCAACTGAGGAGAACCCCGATAAAGACCAGGACATTGCCCGCCAGGGCCCAGGTCGCCTTTTCTCCCTTATTGGTTTCATAGTCGGAAAACACCGCGACAAAGGCGGCGCTCAAAGCGCCTTCACCAAAAAGATCACGCAGGAGATTGGGGATACGGAAAGCCACCACAAATGCGTCGAAGGCAAAGCCCGCCCCGAAAAACGCGGCAAAAACCTGCTCCCGGACCAGCCCCAGAATACGGCTGCACATCACGGCCACGCCGACCGTACCGGCGGATCTGGCTATTTTCCCTGTATCCTGTGCGGGTTTTTTCATAAAGAGCTACCGGGAAGTTGAGGAGATTCAGCCAGCCAAACCCGTCTTATCGACAACCGATAGTGCAGATGCGGCTTTATTTTCACCGAACAAAATAGCAGGTTGCAGGGAAGAAGACAACAGGCATTCCGATTAGCTGCTTGACTTCATTGGATTTTTCTTACTACTATGCGGACAGATATCAACTGCCCCAAGGAGACAGCGCATGACAGCATACACCGGCGGCATCCTCACCATCAGCGACAAGGGTTCGCGCGGAGAGCGGGAAGACACCAGCGGCCCTCAATTGCAAGCAATGCTCACCGAGCAGGGATTTTCCGTGGTGGCCTACGCAATCGTCCCGGACGACATCGCCAAAATACAAGAAACCCTCCGTGCCTGGGCGGATGAAAAGGAAATTGACCTGATCCTCAGCACCGGCGGCACCGGCGTTTCCCCCAGCGATCAGACCCCCGAGGCAACCCGGGCGATTCTTGACCGGGAGATTCCAGGCATCGGCGAGGCCATGCGCCTGGCCAGCCTGCAAAAAACCCCCAACGCCATCCTTTCCCGGGGAATCGCCGGCACCAGGAAACAGAGCCTGATCATCAACCTGCCGGGCAGCAAAAAAGCGGCCAAGGAGAATCTGGAAGCCGTGCTCCCCGCTTTGCAGCATGCCATCTACAAGATCCAGGGCGGCACCAAGGACTGCGGGAGCTGAGCCGGCAACAAAAAAGGCCCACGGAAAACCCGTGGGCCTTGCACAAAAACGCAACAACGAATAAATCAGCCGCAATCAACCTCAACGGCCATGGTATCTTTTTTCTTCATGGCGTCAATCTCCCCGATCAGATACGGGGATTCGCCCAAGGCGATCAGTTGCTGCATGCAGTCATCCACCTGTTTCGCGTCAACCACCACAACCATGCCGATTCCGCAGTTGAAGGTGCGGCACATTTCATACCCTGAGATTTTTCCATTTTTCTGCAGAAAATCAAAGATCGGGAGAACATCCCACCCTTTCTTGTTAATCACCGCCTTGCAGCCATTGGGCAGAACCCGCGGGATATTATCAATAATGCCGCCGCCGGTTATGTGAACCAGCCCCTTCACCTTGAAATTCTTCACCAGATTCAGCAGGGTTTCGCTGTAGATCCTGGTCGGCCTTAGCAATTCCTCGCCGAGGGTGCAACCGAGTTCGTCGATTGTATCGTTGACGCTGAGCCCCATCTCCTCGAAACAGATCTTGCGCACCAGGGAAAAGCCGTTGCTGTGCACCCCGCTTGAGGCAAGGCCGATCAACTTGTCGCCGACGCTGATCTCGGAGCCGTCGATCAGCTTGTCCCGCTCGCAGATCCCGACCACAAACCCGGCGATGTCATAGTCCCCGGCCTGATACAGCCCGGGCATCTCCGCCGTCTCACCGCCGATCAAGGAACATTTGGCAATCTCACAGCCCTTGGCAATACCCTTGACCACGTCGGTGGCAACCCCGAGGTCAAGTCCGCCGGTGGCGAAATAATCAAGAAAGAAAAGGGGATGCGCGCCGCAGACGATGATATCGTTCACGCACATGGCCACCAGATCGATGCCGATGGTGTCATGCTTGTTGCACATCTCGGCGATCTTCAGCTTGGTGCCGACGCCGTCGGTGGACGACACCAGAACCGGATCCTGGAACTTGCCGCCGCCCAAAGCGAATAAACCGCCAAACCCCCCGATGCCGGTAAGCACTCCGGGGCGGAAGGTAGAGGCGACAATCGGCTTGATGGCATCGACAAAGGCGTTACCCTTATCGATATCAACTCCAGCTTCCGCGTAACGAGAAATCTCTTTCTTAGCCATAATCGTCTTCGGTAACCCCAAATTCTCAATCTTATAAAAAAAGCCGCGGACAAAAAATCCGTGCGGTGCGTTCGTAATCCCCAGCCGAAATTTTCTCGACCCGTGACCCGATGGCTCTGATTCTTCTTTTTTTTACGAGACCATCTTTAATTGCCAGCCCCGTAAAAGTCAACCAGTTTTCCGGTAACACCTTGAGAACACAAGGCTTGCGTAAGGCAACGGGATCGAGGACAAACTCCCGCGCCACTCTCTCCTTGATTGAAAGTGTACCCTGTTCAGCCGGATAAACTCAAGCGCATTTCATCCCCGCCACGCGAATTGCCGGGAAATGCCCAGCCAGCCCGGATTGCCTGGAAAAATCACTTGCCTTGGTTGACCTCCTTCACTTTGTGCATTATTCTTCGCTTATGAAGTTTTTAATGAAATACCAAGCTTCCCTTATTGTGCTCCTGCTGCTCCTTGGCGCGTGTTTTTTTGTCTTCAGCTTTAAAACCACGTCCCCGGCTTCCTGAGCTGGCAAGACAAGAGCGCCCCAGGTCGGAGCGCCGGTAACCAACCACTCCCCACTGACACCAGAAGCCATGCGCTTACGGAGGATATCACCATGAATATTGAACGATGCATCAAGCTTGCCAACGAAGAACACTACTGCCCCTACTGCAAGGGGCGGCTTTCCTGCTGCGAGGCCCCGCCATTCCACATCGGCGATGGCCTGGGATGGGGATCGGACATTCTGTTCATCTGCCTCAACAATGACTGCCCCATTTTTGCCAACAGCTGGGAACAGTTCGAGGAGCGATACGGCCACAGGGCTTCCTGCCGCTACATGCTGCTGCCGGGAGAAGATACCGGCATGACCATGATGGTGGGCGGCGCCGACGCCTTTACCGGCTCGATAATTGACATCGACGCCATCCAGAAACAAAGCGAACGCCACCGGAAGGAAAAAACACACACCGAGGATTTGGAAACCTGCGTGGCTGAAAACAATCTCACCCCCGCCCTCTGTCTCGTTCTCGACAACTGCGCCGATCTCGCGGCACGGAAACGGGCCTGCGAACTCCTGGTTGACCTGAACAACCTCGATTGCATCGACCCGATCCGCAACCACAACTTCGTCCATGGCGACATCGAGATGCAGGCCAACCTTTCCATCAAGCAGCTCCTGGAAAACAACCACCGGAAGGAATGCCCCTATTGCATGGAGATCGTCAAAACCCAGGCCAAGGTGTGCAAGCACTGCAGCAAAGATTTATAAGCCCGCACCCTCCCCGACTTTGCCCTTGCGAAACGGAAACCGATTGATTATATAGGGGGCGTTGGTTCCGGGGAGGATATCCCCACCATATGGTGAGCGTAGCTCAGCTGGTGGCAGCACCGGGTTGTGGCCTCGGAGGTCGTGGGTTCAAGTCCCATCGCTCACCCCACGAAAAAGATAAGGGTTTCGCATTATTGCGAAACCCTTTTTTATTGCCCACCGGCAGCGCCATGGAGCCGGCCCGATTGTCAGGGTGTGCCTTTCCCCCGATGCAGCCAGGAAATTTTATCCCACAGGCCGCGAAGAATCTGCACCTCATGCTCGGTCAATCCCTGGCGGGCAAACATCCGCCGAAACGCGCGGACAAGATGTTCCGGGTTCTGCGGATTGAGGAAACCCACCTCAAGAAGCACCTGGCGCATCTGGGCAAACATGGCCTCCAGATTCTTTCCCAGGGCCGGGCGTTTCCCACGTGTCTTGTCCTCGGCTGGGACGGAAAATTGCAATGAGGCCTCATACAGGCAGACCGCCACGGCTTGGGCCAGGTTCATGGAGGGCAAGTCGGCGTGGGTGGGAATGGTCACACAGTATTGGCAAAGGTCCAAATCCTCGGTCTTCAGCCCAGTATCCTCGGGGCCGAAAACAATAGCCGCCTTGGCTGTTTTTGCCAGACCGGCAACGGTTTTAGCCGCCTCCGCCGGATAGAGCAATTCCTCCCGATATTTACCGAATCGCCGGGTCGTGCCCAAGGCAAGATTCCGGTCCGACAGGGCAAGAGCCAAATTTTCGTACACCCTGGCCCGCTCAAGAAGGTCAACCGCGGACACCGCCATATTGCGGGCTTCCGCGCCGAGATGGCTTGCCCGCGGCTGCACCAGCCGCAGCTCGCCAAAACCGAAATTTTTCATGACCCGGGCAACCGAACCTATATTGCCGGCACCTTTCGGCTCCACCAGAACGACACAAAGATGATCACAAGACAGAGACATGGAAGAAAAACCTGTTGAACATGCCAAGACAATATCATTCTTTCGGCAGGGCAGCATCCGCCGGAAAAAATTCTCCTGAAACTCAGTGAACCTGCAGGTTATCGACAACTCCCCTGACGCCCTCCATGGAACGAATCAAATTGAGAACCTTTTTCTTCGTTTCCTGACTTGGCACCGTGCCGGTAACATTGGCGGAGCCCGAATAAACATCCACGTCGATATTGAGCGATCTGATGCCGGGCTCTTCCATGAGCCTCGTCTTGATCTTCGTGCCAAGCACCTTATCATCGAACCCCTGGCCCATGGTGCGGGAGCCGATCCGGAGTTCATTTTTTACCCGCACGACCCCGGATACTGATTTGGCGATGCCGCCAGCCCGGTTCGCCTCCTGCTGCGAGTCGACATACCCTGACAGAACCACCACCCCGGCCACGGTATCCACATCAATATTGCGGGCCTTGACGTTTTTATCCCCGACAAGTTCGCTTTTAACCTTGGCGGTGATCGCCGCATCGTCAAGCATCGTTCCGGCGGACCGCTCATCCGAGCCCACCGCGTAACCGCCTGCCGCGCCTCCGCCCACTACGGCAGCGGTACAGCCCAAATGTATCAGCATGCAACCGCAACAAAACGCTCCGGCCAAAAAATTCAGCAATTTCATTGGGGCAACCTCATCCTCGTTCTTATTTTTCGTGTTCCCCCCCTTGCCGGATTATCCACAAGAGAGGACCAAAAAGCCTGCCCATTCCGCCAGGCCATGACAATCCCTATCCCCATGGTCCACTGCCGGGCACAATGTAACTATAACCCAAAGACACCACTCATCCCCACTCCTTTATTCCTTTCAATGTTTTTTCTATTGCATTAAAAGAAAAGGTGAAGTATGGTATAAAAACTAAAATAAATTTAAATAGAAGTAATACCTCTTCATGATATCCATCCAGCCGTGTTATTTCCCCTGCTTCGTCAGTCTCCCTCAAAGTTTCTGCCGACAACATACTTCGTTAAATAACAGAAAATAGAGTGGAACATCCCCTGGACGGACGCATTGTCGATTTTACCCCTTGCCGCACCCAAGCATCATTCCTGTCCCCTTCCGGCACCCACACCAAAACAATGGACATATCTCGGTGTCTCGAAAAAAGACACCGTCTACGCGATGCCGCTTGACTTTTTTCCCATTACAGCGCATCGCTAATTGAACAAAGGAGTTCTAATGAGTTTTGAAGAGTTTCAGTTTCACCCCCAGATAATTGCCGGCATCAAAGCCTGCGGTTATACGTCACCAACCCCCATCCAGCGCGAGGCCATGCCTCCCATTCTCGCTGGCCGCGATATCCTTGGCCTCGCCCAAACAGGCACCGGCAAGACCGCAGCCTTTGTGCTCCCCCTTCTGCAACGCTTACAGGCCGGACCCCGCAAAAAAGTACGTGCGCTCATCGTTGCTCCCACCAGGGAGCTTGCCGAACAGATCCATGAGAATATCGGCAAAATGGCCGGGCAGACCAGATTACGCAGTGTTGTCGTGTATGGCGGCGTAGGCAAGCCAGGGCAGATCAAAAAAATCCGGGAAGGCGCCGAGATCATCGTTGCCTGCCCAGGACGCCTGCTTGACCACTTGAATGACAAAGCCATCAACCTCCGTGAGGTTGAGGTTCTGGTCCTCGATGAAGCGGACCACATGTTTGACAAAGGCTTTCTGCCTGATATCCGGCGGATCATGAAGCACCTGCCGGCCCAGCGTCAGAACCTCGTTTTTTCCGCCACCATGCCTGCGGAAATCCGTCACCTGGCCGAAGATATCCTGAATGACCCGGCGACTGTCCAGATCAATCACACCCAGGCCGTGACCTCCATCTCTCATGTGCTTTTCCAGGTCGCAAAAGAGAACAAAACCTCCTTGCTGAAAAGCATCATGGCCCAGGAAGAGATGGCAACCACCCTGATCTTCACCAAGACCAAACACAAGGCCAAAAGCCTTGCCCTGGCCCTGGAAAAATCCGGATACAGCGCTACCTCTCTGCAGGGCAACCTGTCCCAGCAGAAACGCCAGCAGGCTCTGGACGGCTTCAAGAACGGAACATTCAAGGTTCTGGTTGCCACGGATATCGCCGCCCGCGGGATTGACGTGTCCGGGATTTCCCATGTTATCAACTATGATGTCCCGGATACGGTTGAAGCATATACGCATCGGACAGGACGTACCGGCCGGGCCACCCGGACGGGCGAAGCCCTTACCTTGGCTGCAGGAGAAGATGGCAAGATGATCCAGGCCATCGAGCGCACTCTGGGCAAAAAAATGGTCATCAAGAGCATCGCCGGTTTTGTTGCCGACGCTCAAGATCGTGACGAACCAATCAAGTATCGGCGTGAAATGCCGATGAGAAAAAAACAAACCCCTGCTGGATCGGGGAGAAACAAGCGCACCAGGGCCTCATCCTTTGATTTCGGCATCCCGGTTCCCGCTCAACGACAGTAAACCGGTTTGGGCAACCAAACCTCCAGTCGGCATATTAATCGATATGCCGGCTTTATAACAAAGTGGTTCCTGCGTGGGACCGAGTACAAAGGAGTAGTACAAGATGGCAGAAGGCACAGTTAAATGGTTTAATGATTCAAAGGGGTTTGGTTTTATTGAGCAGGATGGCGGCAAGGATGTATTCGTACATCATTCCGCAATTCAGGCCCAAGGATTCAAATCGTTGAAGGAAGGCGCACGGGTAACCTTCGACGTTGTCGACGGCCCCAAGGGACCCTCCGCAGCCAATGTGGTACAACAGTAAAACCCCAGGTTTGGGCAACCAAACCTCCAGCCGGCATATCAAACGCGATAGTTCGGCTTTATAACAAAGTGGTTCCTGCGTGGAACCGAGTACAAAGGAGTAGTACAAGATGGCAGAAGGCACAGTTAAATGGTTTAATGATTCAAAGGGTTTTGGTTTTATCGAGCAGGACGGCGGCAAGGATGTATTCGTACATCATTCCGCAATCCAGGCGCAGGGCTTCAAATCCTTGCAGGAAGGCGCTCGGGTAACCTTCGACGTTGTCGACGGCCCCAAGGGACCCTCCGCAGCCAATGTCGTTCAACGCTAAAACCTGTTGAATGATATTTTAAGGCTCCGCTTCGGCGGGGCCTTTTTTTTGCGCTTTTTTTTGCAAAAACAAAAAAAATGGCTTACGGAATTATCCGTAAGCCATTCATTTTGCTGGAGCCAACGAGGAGAATCGAACTCCTGACCTACTGATTACGAATCAGTTGCTCTACCAACTGAGCTACGTTGGCGTTATACCTTGCGGGATAACGATATTTTTCGTATCGTAAATGATGCTCTGCATCTATCAACTTTACCCAAAAGTGTCAAGACCTTCCCGTATCCCTTGCGGCAAAATACCTAAAAACTCGCCCCAGACCTGCTGGCTGCAATGAAAAAGAACCACCCGGTTTCCATTCTTGTCGTCGATGACGACAAAACCCACCGCATCATGCTGAAGACCATGCTGAAGCAATGGGGTTGGCAGATAGAAGAGGCGGATGACGGAACAACCGCCATCGAGGCTGTGCACCGCACGCCTTTTGATGCCATCCTCATGGATGTCCGCATGACCAAGCTGGACGGCATGGAAGCCCTGCGCCGCATCCACGCCTACAATCCGGCCATTCCCGTGATCATCATGACCGCGTACTCCTCGGTGGATGCCGCGGTGGAAGCCATCAAAATCGGCGCCCACGACTACCTGACCAAACCCCTGGACTTTGACCGGCTCAAACTCACCATGGACCATGCCCTGGATCACCGGCAAGTCCAGGAAAACAAAGAGTCTTCCCGCGCCAATTCAGGGGCGGCCATGGATACCGTGGGAATTATTGGCAACTCAGGTCCAATGCGCGAACTTATGGAAATGGTTTCCTACGTCGCACCAACCGAGGCAACCGTTCTCATTTCCGGAGAGTCCGGCACGGGCAAGGAATTGATTGCCGCCGCCCTGCACCACAACAGCTCCCGGAAAAATGGCCCCTTTGTCAAGGTCAACTGTGCGGCCCTTGTTGAAAATCTTCTGGAATCGGAACTGTTCGGCCATGAAAAAGGCGCCTTTACCGGGGCCGACCGGCGGCGGGAAGGGAAATTCGCCCAGGCAAACAACGGCACCATTTTTCTCGATGAAATAAGCGAAACCTCGCCGGGCATGCAGGCAAAACTTCTGCGGGTCTTGCAGGAACACGAAGTCCAACGGGTTGGCGGGCAGGAAATACTTGCCGTTGACGTGCGCGTTCTGGCGGCCAGTAACCGCAACCTTGAGGAAGAGGTGGCGCGGGGCGCTTTCCGGGAGGATCTCTACTACCGGCTCAACGTGGTGACCCTGCACGTCCCGCCACTCAAGGACCGCCGCGAGGATATCCCACTCCTGGCCGAATACTTTGTGGAAAAATTTGCCAGAAAAAACAACCGGCAGGTCTCAGGCATTACGCCACGCTGCATGGCTCTGCTCATCAACTATCCCTGGCCCGGAAACGTGCGGGAGCTTGAAAATGCCATTGAACGGGGCATTATTCTCATGCGCGGCGACTACCTCGGTGAGGAGTCCCTGCCCATCCCGGTGCAGCGCTTCGCCATGAAAAACGAGACCCCGCCATCTGCCTCCGCCCCTCCTGGTTCGCTGGAAGAGGCGGAACAGAGCGTCATCAAAAACATCCTGGCGGAAACGGGCGGCAACAAAAGTGAAGCGTCCCGCCGCCTGAACATCACCCGCAAGACCCTGCTCAGCAAGATGCACAAGTATGGTCTGGGCTGAAGAAATCTTTCAGCCTACAGAGACCACCCCTGGAAAACTTCATCCCCAAGAGGCTCCGCCTCCAGACGGCGCTCCCCTTCCCTGGAGGCAAACAACACCGTTGCCTCGGCTGATGCTTCGGCCATTTTTTTTCCGAAACGGACAACAAGCCCGGCTGCCGACGCAAAATCCTCCGGGTGTTCCGCACCATGCAAAACCCCCATCGGCCCGGAGCGCTCCGGCATATGCACCAGAAAATCGCCCGGAGCGCAAAGCGCCTCAAGCCGCCCGTTTTCGGCTTCATCGCGCCCCAGGACAAGCCAAGCTCCATGCGGCAACTGGAAATGACGGCCAAAGAGGAGCAAGCGGATATCATTGAGCCTCACCTGAGGATAACGGGAATAATACCAGGCAATCCGTTTTGCCTGGTACTGCTCGGTAAGGACACACCCCCCGGCAGGACGCGGATAATCCCTGATGCCAAACTGTTCAGCCAGTTGTATTTGCGGCTGCCGCCCCCTGCCATTAAAATCAAGGAGCAGTTCCCGATCCACCAGCCCCTCACGCTCCGCCAGGGTGGGCTCCAGGTTTTTGGCGCACAACGGCCGCAGGAGAATTCCGGTGCAACCGCTGTCACGCTCGATCACCCGCAGGGTGTCGCGGCGCTGGGACATGGGTCGCTGACCGATCACCTCGCCGGTAATCAGAAAGGAGGCGGAGAACTCCTCCATCAATCTTCTTGCCTCGGTCAGCAGGAGGATCTTGCAATCGATGCAGGGGTTGAAATTCTTGCCGTAGCCATGGGGAGGGTTGCGCAGCATGGCAAAATAGGGCTCGCTCACATCCCGGAGAACAACCTCGATGCCGTAGCTTTCCCTGACCGTCCTGGCGTAGTGCTCCTCCTTGGCCAAAAGCTCGTACCCGAAAAATGGAGTGACAAACTTGACCGCCTGCACCGCGATCCCCTGAGCCGCGACGACCCGGCAGGCAAGGAGGCTGTCCAGCCCGCCGGAAAAAAGAGCCAGGGCCTTGGTCATAAAGCACCCTTCCGCTCCATGAGCGTGCGCACGTAGGCCAGGGTCTGTTCGCTGACAGAATCACCATCCAGCATCCTGGCAAGCTCATGCTCACGTTTCTCGGGAGACAGGGGAATGATGGAGGTTTGGGTGCGCGCATCGACCACGGATTTTTGCACCAGAAAATGCTCGTCGGCCAGAGAGGCAATCTGCGGAAGATGGGTAATGCAAAACACCTGATGATGCCCGGCCAGCTCGCGGATCTTCCTGGCCACGGCTTCCGCCGCCTTGCCGCTGATCCCGGCATCGATCTCATCAAAAATAACCGTATCGACCTGATCCTTCTGGGCCAGAAGCGTCTTCAAGGCCAGCATCAAGCGCGACAGCTCACCGCCAGAGGCAACCTTGGCCAGGGGCTTGACCTCTTCGCCCTGATTGGCGGAGAACATGAATTCCGGGCGGTCCCAGCCAAGCCTGGAGATGCTACCCAGTTCCGAACCCTGCCCGCCCTTGAAACAGATTTCGAAAACCGCCTGTTCAAAACAGAGCGCAACCAGAGAAGCACGAATCTTGGCAGCCAACTCCAGAGCCGCAGCCTGACGGGCCGCGGAAAGCAAACCAGCCGCCTCGTTCAGGGCGGCTTCACTCTGGCGCATATCCTTCTCCAAGGCGGCCAACCGCTCATCCAACGCCTCGATTTCCGCAAGCTCCTGCTTCGCCTCCTTGCCAAAGGCGATGACCGCGTCAAGCTCGCCGCCATATTTTCTTTTGAGCCGCTGCAACAGATCAAGGCGCGCCGTCACCACATCGAGACGGGCCGGATCGCTGGCAAGGGTCTCCACATAGTTGCGGATCGCCTGCACATGGTCTTCCATCTGAAAACAATTCCCAGCCACCTCTTCGGCCAGCCCGGCAAGGCTCGGGTCAAAGGCGGCCATCTGCACCAGATTTTTCCGCACCGCCGAGAGCGGGGTATTGACCGCCTCCGCCAGAAGATGCCAGCTTTTCTTGCCAAGGCCGATCAGGTCATCGGAGGCGCGCAATCTGTCCCGCTCAAGAACCAGCTCCGCGTCTTCGCCAGGACTCAACGCAGCCTCCTCGATCTCCTGGACCTGAAAGGTGAGAAAATCCCGCCGCTGCTCCTTGTCCCTCTCCTTGTCCACCAATTCCTGATATGATTCCTTCGCCGCCGTCCATTTGTCATGGCATTGGGAGACAATAAGCCGTTGCGGCCAGAGACCGCCGACCGCGTCAATGCAATCAAGATGGCTGCGGGGCTGCAACAGCTGCTGATGATCGTGCTGACTGGCAACGCTGAGCAGATTCTCCATCACCTCGCCCACCGCCTTGGCCGTGGCCAGACTGCCGTTCATGAAATACCGGCTGGCCCCCTTCAGGGAAACGACCCGCTTGACCACCAGCTCGGCCTCGGGTTCAAATCCCATCTCCACCAGTTTTTCCTGGATGATCCCATGCTGGGGATTGAGTTCAAAAAGCGCCTCGACCGTTGCCGTTTCCGCCCCGCTTCTGATCCAGGTGGCTGCGGCCTTTCCGCCTCCCAGCAGATGGATGGCCTGCAGGATGATGGATTTCCCGGCCCCGGTCTCTCCGGTAAGCACCGTAAGCCCTTCGGCAAAGGAAACATGCAGTTTCTCGATGAGGGCAAGATTGGTGATGATGAGTTCCTTCAGCATATGGCTCTCTATACAGGATTACGGGCCGTTACGAAATGATCTTTATGTTTCCGGCTATTTCGTTCCGGCCCATTATGCCGCGCACGGCATTTCAATGTTACGTTTTTTTTCACTGCTGTCTTATAAATTTGTAAGCAAAATCGGACAAATAGAAGGCTCGGAGAGCTCCATGTGTTATATTGTGTTTGCGAAAACAATAACAAAACCAAGGAGATCCGAGCCATGGCGCATAATAACACAATCCTCCGGCAAATCACTGCACTTCTTCC
>Ga0074199_1000829_pt1 | contig 37854 bp, 41 predicted proteins | sample EPASupsiteSAE347_FD_64528 | JGI IMG/M metagenome (GOLD analysis project Ga0074199, IMG submission 64528) | Bioremediated contaminated groundwater from EPA Superfund site, New Mexico - Sample SAE3-47 | ecosystem: Environmental > Aquatic > Deep subsurface > Groundwater > Contaminated ... | reverse complement strand
AATTATTTATAGAAGCATCATGAAAATTCTGACTCATAAAATGTAACATTGCATTTTCATGGCTAAAGGCTAATACTTTAATATTCTTTTGCGGCTGTTCCTGATTTATTTTTCTTTGAGCCATCCGCATCAATCTAACCATACCTTTAAATTTTTTATCATACATATTCTCAGCGGTTCTTATATTAGGAAAAATCTCTTGTATCGCTCTAGAATGTTTATGATAGTTTCTACCCCAGGTACCCTGATTATCACTCTCAATAATCTTCCTAGCTTCTACCCAGCGCCTTTTTGTGTCTTCTGATACAAAATCTTTGTCTTTGACGGCTTCTTCCAATTGATCCTCTGGAAAGAAAACAAAATCAAGCAACATGTTTTCAATGTTTAGAGATAATGCCTCCACCTTCCTTATTTCTCCTTCACCAATTTCTTCAACTATCTCATTTCTAACATTTTCTGGCACAATGATTTCAAATCCTCTTTCCTTGGCCACATCTTTATATATCTGAGCCGTTTCAATAGCCCGCACTAAATCGCTAGAAGCAAAAAATATAGCATCTCTTTCTGGATCAAGCTGATCAAAAAACTTCTCTGCTTCAGTTCTAGCCAGCTCCTGCCCATCTGGCGTCAAATCACTGCGAAAATCTTGTGTTTTAGGATCAAAGGCCGCCTCTGGATTATCTGAACCAATTATCGCTTTATTACCTTGATATTGGGCCAAACTATGACGTATAACAAAAAATTCATCATCTCTTTTCCCTCCATCCGTTACTAATCCTTGCTCCATTTTTTCCATAATCTCGTATAGTTAACATCATACTTAATTAAAGTATAGCAAAATTCAAACTAACAAAAAACCCCTACTCATATATAGGGGTACAAAACTCACGATCTCTCAGCTATTTGCCAGGCCCGATAGTGCCACAGCAAGGAGGGGCGCTGGGTCAACTATAGACTGACATAATAGCTGGGAAATCATCAGCCAAAATTTAGGGTTTTTAATTTAACATAAAAGTTTAAGGGTTGTCAAATACCCAAAAATATTCTATATTTAGCTTAAATCAGCCAAATTTTATTCCCCTTCGCCTAAATACCCACGATTTATCGTGGGGATGACGGCGAAATGAACCATCCGAAGCTTTAGCGAAGGATGGCATAAGGCTTCGAGGAATGAAATAAATATTTAAGCCGCTTCACTCTTAAGTGTGAAGTAAACAAGGGTATTTCATGAGTAATTTAGCCTACAACAAAGAAGCGGGCTTTAACTTCAGAATCATAGAAGAATTTGAGGCCGGTTTGGTTTTGACTGGAGCTGAGGTCAAATCCATGAAATCGGGACATTTGAGCTTAAAAGGTGCTTTTATTTCTATAAAAAACGGTCAAGCTTGGATAAAAAAAATGCATATACCGCCTTACCAAAAGGCCTCTAGCCAAAGCCTGATAAACTATAATCCTGATCACGACCGCAAACTGCTCTTAGCCAAAAAAGAAATCATCTATTTAGCCCACAAAACCGATGAAAAGGGCTTGACAATCATACCCCTTTCAGTGTATACTACGCGAAGGTTAATCAAGGTAAAAATTGCCTTGGTTAAAGGAAAAAAGCAATTTGACAAACGAGCCGACATGAAAAAACGCGATGTCGGACGAGAATTAGCAAGAAAGATAAAAGATTTCTAAACTTGGGGATGTCATATATTCGATGTCAGATGAAATAATATACGGCAAGTGGAGTTCTCGAACTCGATAAAATCGAAAAAAATAAGTGCAAAAAACACTTTAGCCAAAGTAAAAGAACTGTTTACAGTTCCTAGCTTGGCGCCAGTCTTGGCATAAATTTGCCTCGACCGTCTCTTGATTGCTCGCCTGAGGTGATCAAAGGGGCGTCAATAATCAGGCTAGAAACAGCGGATGTTAATGCTACTGTTTCAAAACCAATAATTAACTAAGCTGTTGGTTTTTTGTCAGTTTTACAGCCAACAGTTGAAATCACAAAATTGACTAAACTTGTAGAAATGTATTAGGACATTTGTCAGACAGGGGTGTGATACCCCTCATCTCCACCATTCGACTCCGTCCCGCTTGGCGGGACTACGCTCATGGTCTCCATCCTCGTTCGCTTATTGCGAACTCGGATTACGACCACTTACTAGGAGTCGAATGCCCTGAGCGACTTGTGGTGAGCGTAATCGAACCAAGCCGAAGGGCATAAACAAATTATTCATATGTTTTCTTCACCCCTAAAGGATGAATAAAACACCACTTATAAACTTAAAAGTAAACGTATTAACAACAATTTTTACCGACCTTGGCAAAATAGGAACATCAGCAAAAAGTATCGCCTCAACGAGCAGATTCGTGTGCCCGAAGTAAGAGTAATCGACGAAAATGGCGAACAGCTGGGTGTTTTGGCAACCCGCCAGGCTATTGATATGGCTAGCGAACGAGGTTTGGACTTGATAGAAGTCTCGCCTCTGGCTCAGCCTCCAGTTTGCAAAATCATTGACTACGGTAAGTTTCAATATCAGCAAAGTCATAGCCAGCAAAAAACCAAAAAAATTGACACCAAGGTCATCAGATTATCACTCAATATTGGCCAGCATGATATAGAGGTTCGGCAAAAGCAAGCCAATAAATTTTTAGGTCAAGGCCACAACGTCCGCCTAGAATTGAAACTACGCGGTCGAGAAAAAGCCTTTAAATTTAAAGCTATTGATGTTGTCAAACAATTCTTAACTGCTTTGGGTGATGTCTACAAAACAGACAAAAACATTGAGCAACAAGGTTCAATCATTAGCACTACTATCAGTAAAAAATAATTAATATTGGTCACACAGTCATATGAAGCTCAAAACTAAAAAACTGTTGAAAAAAAGAATTAAAGTAACTGGCAAGAAAAAACTCTTGATTCGCAGTGGCGGTCAGGATCATTTTAATTCTCGCGAAAGCGGCAAGGTCACCAAAAACAAAAGACGGGATAAAGAAATATCCCCTGCTAATGTCAAAACCGTTAAGCAACTTTTACCTTATTTATAAACTTAAAATCTTTGTACTCATATGCCTAGAGTAAAACGAGGAACCGCTCACGTCAAACGCCGAAAAAATATCCTAAAGGAAACTAAGGGATATAATTGGGGTCGTAAGAAAAAAATTAAGCTCGCCCATGAAGCTATACTTCATGCCGGCGCCCATGCCTTGGCTGACCGCCGCAAAAAAAAGCGGGTCAATCGCCGCTTGTGGCAAGTCAAGCTCAATGCCGCTCTAAGACCTTTGGGTTATAAATATTCTACATTTATTGATACCCTCAAAAAAAATAAATGCGAATTAGACCGCAAAGTTTTGGCAGAAATAGCTGAAAAAAATCCTAAAGCTTTTGCTGAGCTAGTAAAAAATCTAAAATAATTGATTGTAACCCCTCCAACCTCCCCTTAACAGGGGAGGTTTTTTAAATGAATCTTTTTTTAAATAATTTGGCTGGCGGTCTTACTTTATAAAACCAAATAGCGAAATAAACTCCAATAGAATCAATAAAAATATCATTGGGTGCTCCATAACGACCAGACACAAAAGTCTGATGAAATTCGTCAATCATGGCATAAGTGACGGCCGCTATTATAGCCAAAAGTAAATAACCCCGCTTATGACTATCAAAACTAGAAGCAATAAAATAAGTCAGCACAAAAAATACAAACATATGAGCAAATTTGCGCAAAACAAAATCATAAGAGTGAGGAAAACCACTCTTGAGGTCTGGCACCGATGATAAATAGAAAATAAGAACGCCCCAGAGAGCTGCTAGCAAAAGAAAAAACAATTGCTGTTTTTGCTTGGTGCTTAGTTTCATAACTATATTATAGCAAATTTTAGATAAAAAATAAAAGAATACCGCGGGTTCGCTTGTGCGAACCCGCGGTCAAAGACCCAAAACCTCCTAGAGATTTGTGCGTGAGCCTGTCAAGAGCTCCTTGAGAAAGCAAAGATGCAAGTAGATGTCGGCCACTGCCAAACGAATTGACTTAGGCCGCAAAGGTTCCCAAACTCGGCCGCGTCTCATCTTCTTTTTCAGAGCATCCCAGTGCTCCTCAATGTCCTGCCGAGTTGTCCTAGCGCTAACCAACTGTCTGGACAGTTGAGGGGTACGTGGTACTTTGAGCCCCAGAGACCTATAGACACTGCGCAGATCTGCGGCTTTGAGCGATAGCCACCGACCGCTACGCGAAGCGACCAAGTTGCTTATCTTGCTCTCTACTTCGCTCCTTTCCCGAGACTGAAGCCAAACCTCCACCATAGTTCTGACCAGCCGAAATGTCTTTCTCCACATCTTGAGATGTTCTCTCAAGTTGTAGAATTGAAACTCAGCCCAGCTCAGCCTGGGAAAAGTGCTACGCCTGGAGTGGCGACTACGCAGACGAATGAAGCCGGTCACCATCGGATGACGGCCAGTCACCTCCAGAGAGTTTTTGTACCAGGTCAGGCTCCAAAACCGCTTCCAGTAGTTCTCTCTGTCGTTGGCCTTAAGAACGCGAACCATGTTCTCTACTGAGTAGATCTTTTGCCAAGCGTAATTATACGCCCGGAGCAACTCTTCTCTACTCATAAGAGGATGATCCTTTACCACCCCGGAGAAACAGTCATAGGCATTAAGGTCGCTGTCCATAGCGATTCCAGCCTTGAAGAATCCCGTGTGGTCGTCGGCGCCCGGAAGCGGCGTGGCGATGAAGAAGGTGATGAGGTCTGGCTCCAACTCCATGAGAGTGTCCACGTCACGGACAATGGACTCCATGGTGTCTTGAGGTAGGCCAATCATATAGCCATATTGCACAGCTACGCCGACTTCACGCCAGGCCCTATTGAGATCACGGTACTCTTCAACGTGGTTCTGCCTTTTACCTATCTCCTTGAGATTGGCTGGATTGACGGTCTCCAAGCCGATAAAAGCCGTGGTGCATCCCGCGGCCACTGCCTTGGCTATAAATCCATGAATCTTATGGCACTGGGTATCTACCTGTACCATAAAACTCACACTGATGCCCTCATCTCTACGCATAGCAATCAGGGCATCAAAACGTTCACGCCAAAGCGGGTCACGGGAAGCATTGTCCGAAGTGAAAAAGTAAGAGTTGACTCCTCTCCTCCAGTTGTGGCGGATAGCATCACAAAAGACCTGCACTCCACGAGCGCGGATCTTCATGCCTTGGACGTTTCTGATGGTACAGAAATCGCAGGTATGTGGACAGCCGCGGCAAGCATCGATTGTGCTGGATTGAGGAAAAGCGAAGTGATGCCGCAAAGACCAAAGCGGCTCAGGAGCGATCTCTTGAACCAAGCTGGGCTTATCGGCCAAGTAGTTATAGATCCTTCGCAATTTTCCCTGCTGGAAATCCTGTAGCAGACCGAGCATCCTGCTCTCTGTCTCGCCAGCAAAAAGCGTCACGCCAGCGCTCGTCAGGTTGTCCAAGCCAAGTTCTCTGTGAGCCCTGCGGCTCATAGCACTGCCGTCTTCTGGAAACTGCTTGAGTACTCCGGAGACGTGGAAGCCGCCGATGATTACCTGGATCCCTCTTGTTTGGAAATCCAGAGCAAGATCGGTTGCTCTGGCAAACTCGTTTGTCTGAACTCCAACTAGCATGACCAGATTCTTTGCAGGCAACATACGACAAAGACGCGCAATCCTGGCCGGATTGACATCCTGGACAGTCTCATCATACTCGCGCATGATGATTCTCGTTCTCATACCCAAACGCCAGTTCTTCTGAATGTCTCTGATGAGGCTACAGATAGTGGCCTGAGTGTTGCTAGGCAGGATTGCTTTCCAGCTACGATTTACGAAGCCATCTTCGCTGTCGTATCTGGACACCTTGATGACCACGATGCCGAGCACTTGTTTGCGACTCAAACAGGCCCAAGCGCTCACACACTGCCGGACAAATTCACGCCGAACTGCCCTGACAGTAATAAGCAAATTGGACCAAAGGATGATTTGACGCGTTGCTGACCAAAATATTCCTAGCTTGTTCATGACCCGCCCCTGCTTTCTTTCTATTTCTAGAAGGTTTTTGGTTGACAAACAACGATTGACTTGCTTATTTTAGCCCGCTAATCACAAAAAAGCAAACAAACCCCGCCCTGCGAATGCGGGGCGGGGTTAAGTATAAAATTCGTACAATTTATAAACTACTCAGCTTGTCCTTTTTCTACACCTTGGCCTAATTTTTCCTTAGCACTAGCCAAAAATTCCTCTAACTTTACTTTTAGCTCAGCTACAGACTTTTCAGGGTCAGTATAATCAAAGTTCTCTATTAATTCCTCATAATATACTTGCCAACCTTCGATTACTCTATTACTGTTTTCGCCAGCCATAACTACAGCATTCATTACACTGTTAAAAGCTATAGAGCCGGGAAAAACTTCGCCAGTTTGCATGGTTGGCTTTATGTTAGCAATAGCCAACTCCGCGTCTTTTATTTGTTGAGCCAAGCTACGTTCCCCTACTAACTCGACTTCTGGCTCAACTGTTGCTGTGCCATGTTCTGCCATATGATTATTATTAATTTATTTAGTTAAACCTTATGATATTTTTCCCAAAGCTGTCGCCAGCCCTCTTCCTCACTAAATGCTAACCCCAATAGCTCTGGTTCTTCATTTTTTTCTCTTATGGCCCAGGCATCTCCCAATGTAGATCCCAGAATATACATATCAGCGTCTTCCTTTAATATCCGCCCACCTGGCAATTCTGTACCCTTAGGAATTGTAAAAGAAGGTTTACGTCCTTCCAAAACATCAACACCTCTATCAAATCTATTGATAGCATCAATTAATCTCAAAAAGATACTAAAAGAAGAGTTATAATTTATAAAGAAAATTTCTCCACTCGGTTTTATAAAAGCCAAATTACCATTAATCAAAACCTTAAGATTTGCGTCCTCTTCTAAAGTCTGACCATTGGGTAATTTTGTACCAGCTGGCACTCTAAGGTCTTCAAAAGCTACAATACTATTAGGCTTATCAACAGCTTCAATGGACATATCATCCACATTTATGCTGCCATTTAATATGCCCGCTTCCATATAACTGGATAAGGCCTTTTTGGCTTCCAATAAATAACCCTCAGCACCACCATGATAATTATAAAGGTTTGCATCTCTAATAGTTAAAAATGACATAGCTTCTTTTATATCTCCTCTGTCTAATGCCCCAATAGCTTCCTGAACAGTTGTTTTAATTTCATCCATACCAATTTCAGCTGTCTCCGAACCACGAAAAGCATACCGTTCTCTACCCATATTACGTTCCCTGTCTCCTTCAGGAACATCTGGGCCAGTTTTTTCATCTAGTATTTCTAAATACTTCCGTAAGGCTTCTTTGGCCTGTTGTACAGGATCTTGTTCTCTCTCCTGTTGTAAACCATCTCTTCTCTTAAATAATCCCATAATTTTATTAATTAATAAATAAACTACAAAGTAGTAATCGGCCGGCTTTGCACTATATAAAATTTCTTTTTTTCCATCGCCCACTCTATGTCACAAGGAAAACCATAATGTTTTTCAATGCCAATGCAAATCTTAGACAAGGCCACGATTTGAGCGCCGGAGAGTTTCTGATCATTGCGCTTGGACACTGACACAGCTTTAAATTCATTGCCTTTAGTTGTCCTAATAATCTGTTTAGTCTGCTCGGCCACATTGATATCTTTGATAGCCAAATCTTTTTTGTCCACCACATAAGCATCGGGCGTAATCATACCAGAGACTATAGCTTCACCTAAGCCAAAACCAGCTTCAATGACCATCTGCCACCTATCTTCAGTGACTGGATGGACAGTAAAAGCAATACCTGATACCTCCGACTGAATCATTTTTTGCACCACCACTGCTACTGACACATGGCTGTCCTGAAGCTTTTTCTCAAAACGGTAAAATATTGCCCGCGGCGTAAAAAGTGATGACCAGCATTTCTTAACATTGGCCAAAAGATTTTTTTCAGTAGTGTTAAGATAACTCTCCAACTCACCGGCCCAAGAAGCAACTGACGAATCTTCGGCTGTAGCCGAAGAGCGCACAGCCACGTACTTAGCATTGAGCTTTTTAAAATCTCTTTTTATCTCTAGAGCAATATCTTTAGGAAAATCAGCGTCATGAATCAAATCACGAATCTTAACTGAAGCCTTCTCTACTAAATCAATGTTGTCATGCTTCAAAGTCTTGATAACAGCGTCAATCTCTACGTTGAGATCAGTCTCTTCCAAAAATTTTTCAAAAGCTGTAGATAAAACCACAAAGCCCGGCGGCACTGATATCTTAGCTTTAGTCATCTCTCCTAAAGAAGCCCCCTTGCCACCAGCAATAGCTACATTTTTTTTGTCCAATTTCTTAAAATTTCTAGTCAATTCCAACATAGTTTTGTTTACTTATAATCAATAACCATACGCCATAAGCTATCCGCCATACGCCATAAGCTATTACTATTTTAGCATTTTACTAGAAAATGTCTATATATTAAATAATCAAAAAACTGCGCCGAACCAAGCTTACCTGGTCTACGGGCCCAGTCTTTTGGAGTAATTTTTGAGCTACCTTGTATTATTAAACGCTTGGTGTTGGTGCGCTAGGAGCTTGTTTTTTGCTCCCACAGCATTTACAGCAAGCTTTGTGAGTAAATACCTCCCATAAAGCCGCCAAACCAACTAAGACATAGATAATGCGGGAAATCATGGCTCCTTGGCCACCAAATAGCATACCTAGGTCCCAAGAAAAGATACCGACTAGTAGCCAATTTAAACCGCCGATAATCAGCAGTAAAAAGGCCAGCATGTGCATTCCTTTCATATTTTTTCCTTTTTTAAGGATTAATTATCTTGCTTTAAGTATACCACAAAGCCAAAAACAACAACAGATTATTACTTGGCTACTTTAGCTACGGATTTTAACTGTTTATAGGACAACCACAAAAATAACAACAATAATGTCAAGGTATTTAAGGGTGCCAACCAAAAAGGAAACTCTTTGCCAAAACTCTCCAGTATCATCACTCCCCCTAAGAAACCAATGGAGTACATAGCGCCGTTTTTCAAATAAGCAAATTTAGAAATAACTTTAACGCCTTTGACTGTGAATTCTCTGACCACAAAAGCGCCGAGACCGTTGCCAAGCAAAATCAAAGGCACAGACATAGTAAAAGCAAAAGCACCAATCACGCCATCAATAGAAAAAGACGCATCTAAAATTTCTAGATACAAAATCTTGCTCCAAGCGCTTATACCTGGTTTCATCAACTCTTTTTCTTTTTCTTCAGAATTTTTCTTAAAGCCATCCGTGATAAAAAAAGCGGTAGCGCCGATAGACGCGGCTAGAGCCAATAGCGGATTAATTTTTATAGAAAAATAAATAATGGCCGTAATAGTAAATGATGACAGAGCATAAAACCAAACTGACTGCCTATGCAGAAAATTTTCTACCAAAAAAGCATAATTTTTTTCTTCCAAAAATAGCCAAGCTAAAAATACCAAAAATAAATAAATACCGCCACCTAAGAGTAAAAGTGGAGTTGACTGGGCCACGTAATGACTGATGTCGCTATTTTTAGAAAAAACAAAAGTAAATATCTCAATAATTGATAGCTTAGGATTAGATATCCAGATAATAGCAAAAGGTAGTAAACCACGTACCACAAAAACAGCAAAAATAATGCCCCAAAATAAAAAAATCTTTCTAAACTTAGCGGGCATAGTCTCTAAGACATGGGCATTGATAATAGCATTATCAATGCTACTGATAATCTCAAATAAGGCTAGGCCAAAAACAACTATAACAAATTGCCAAATCATACTATTTTATCTTAGGATTTAATCTTTTTTGTAATATATAAATATATAACAATTTAAAAAATATCCACAATAATATTACTACAAAAACAAATTTGAAGCTAGTTATACTTAAAGCCTTGTTGCCTAGATAATAAATCAGAGCTCCCCAAAAAGCATTCCAAATTAACAGAGCTAGCGTAGAATTAACAATAAATTTAGCAAAATTGAGTTTTAATAACCCAGCCGCAGTTGAGCTCAGAGCGGCTGTACTGGGATGCCAATAAGTCAAGAAAAAAGCTGACCAACTGTTGTTAGCTATTTTTTTCTGAACTCTAGTCACGGATTCTCCTAAGCCAAACTGAACAAATAATTTGTACCATCCATAATAACCAATAAAATAATTAATAATATAGGCTATTAGTAATCCGAGGCTAATTATAAACCCATTCAATAGTACTAAAGGCACGTTGGTGCCGGCCAGTATTACTCCTACAAACAAGACTGTGCCACCCGGAAAGTACCAGCCAATAAGCAGTAGCCCTTCAATGATAGCCACTGCCAAAAATACTAAGAGGCCATAGTTTTTAAAAAAATTCTGAGCTATTACCAATAATTCATTTTTGGACGGCAAATCAAAAACTAGCCAAATTATTTGTAGAAGTATCACTATAAACAAAAATACTAAGGCTGGACCAATGGCTTTTAGGTAATTACTCATAATAAAGCATCAACAATTTTTTCAGCTGTCTTCAAAGGTGTAGTGCGGGAAGTATTAAAAACCTTAATCTTATACTGACGAGCTTGTTTTCTGAGTTCTTGAGCACGCAAAATATTAGCTTTAATACACTTGTCAACGGTCAAACCGGTAACTTTTTTCAAATTTCTAATACTTGGCTGGCTTTTAAACCTTATTTTTAATCTTTGGCTAATTCCCTGACTACTAATATCTAACAAAATTATTTTTACATTTTTAGACAAACTATAAATTTCATTAGGCAAAGTCAAACCACAAACAATAGTGTTTGAGCCTTTTTTGGCATTACGAGTTGCTTTTAATAACCAGTACTTCGTTTCTTTTTTTCGCCAAGTGCTATTAACATTTTCGGGTACGCCCCGCTCGTCAAAATCATAAACTAAAAAATTGTTTGGTAACTTATCTCGGAGTAATGGCACCAAAGTGCTTTTACCAGCACTATTAACACCAGTAATAAAATATATATTAGTCCTGGGCATAGCCGGCAACCAATAACAAATTAATAAATAACCACCGCTTTTTTCTCAAGCAATTCCCAATTTTTTAAAAAATCTTTTACAGATAATCTTACTTCGCCATATAAGGGATCTAAAAGTATCATCAATTTTGGATTATCTGATGTGCCAGTAAAACCAATCAAAGTCCGAGCATGCTCATCCAGTTGTGCTGTAATCACTTGGCCTTCTGGAGTTTTCCAGGAAATATCCTTACTTCTGCCAACTACCACTCCCCAGACTACCACTGGATTATTATTACCCAATTCGGTTATTAGATCTGCTAGCACTGGATTGTTAATAATCTTAGCTTGGCGGTATTTGGAAGCCAAATCATAAATCGGCTGTTCATAAACGCCGTAGCCAGTGTTGGGCATTGTGCCATCTATATTGCCAACAAACCCTAAATTGGGGTCGCCCCAAGTATTATCTTGATGGCGCGGTCCCGGATCAGAAATGGGCAACTCTTTTATCAATTCACTTTCGGTGACTTTTACTCCTTTGTAATTTAGAGCCATGAGCAAAGAAGCAACCTCACAAGATAAGGCATGCTCCTGATGATGATAAGGCACGGCCAACTTAACTGCTGGTTTAACTGGCATGATAATGCGCACGGCTTGGTAATAGATTTTTTTGGCTACATTTTCTTCACCCTTGACATCATCAACCGTCAATTCAAAGATAAACCAAGCAATTGATAAAAAAAGAATGAATACTAGTACCGCCAATAAATGTGATTTTTTTACTCTTTTAACCATAACAATTATTTATATCTATAAAAATAAAACTTACTTTAAGTATAGCAAAAAATCACCTAATTAGAATAAGCCTTGGGAATCACTCGCCTTCTTACTATACAGATGATAGCCATCGTCAGATTAGCGATTGCTATAGCAATAAGATAAGTCAAAGTTAAAAAATTATATTGACTGAGAGCTAAAATACTAAAAATATTAGCCACTACGGCCATTTGCCATGAACTAAGAGTTTCAGTCCACGACTCAACAAATGTTTTTCTAAAACTAGGCAAATAGCCTAGAACATCTATAAAGGAAACCATAAAAATCGCCAGCAGTGGATTATTGAGTTGCCACCAAACAATTATTGCCAAAATAGCCGCTACTAAAATTATAGTATCATACTGTGTAATATTTTTAGTACCAAATTTAAATGAAAGAATAAACACAATAAAACAAACAACCGTACCAAATAAAAGAGCCCAAGTTGCCCAGCCGCCATGTCCATACCACAGACCCGCTGTGGCTGTGCCTTGAGTAATCAACCAAATCAGCCAAGTATAAACATGCGGTTTTGTTTTTTTCAAAAAAATATCCCTAACATAGGGCGTAAATGCTATTAGTCCAATAATAACAGCAATGACCGCAAAAAATAACTTTATATCTATATTCATAATAGTTGACTAAATTAATCAAATCATGTATAATCTTTTCGTATTTTGTGGGGTGGTAGTTCAGCTGGTTAGAACGCCTACCTGTCATCCCGCAGAGCGGGACACGGCGCAGGTATAGTGATTGACAAGTAAGCTCTGCATCTGTTTGATGGGGTGGTAGTTCAGCTGGTTAGAACGCCTGCCTGTCACGCAGGAGGTCGAGGGTTCGAGTCCCTTCCATCCCGCCAGACAGATGCAGAGCTTTTAAAATTAACGAGCAGGAGGCATGCCCCGCAAGGAGCAAAGCGACTGTGCGGGGTCGAGGGTTCGAGTCCCTTCCATCCCGCCACTTATTATAAAGGGGCTTTTAAGGCTCTTTTTTTATTGATAAAATATAAACAAATGCCCGATATAATAACTAACGATAAACTTATAACTTGTGGCCAGCGCAAACCTATGACAAAGGCGGTATCATCAATCCGTACAAACTCCAAAAAAAATCGTATTAATCCATAGCCGATAAAATAAAGAAAAGTCAAACTACCAGCTTTTAGTTTACCCGCCTCGCCGATGGCGAGCCGAGGCGGGTTTTTTAACAAAAATTTAAATAATACAAAAAATAAAATTAGATTTAACATGGACTCATAAAAGAATGCCGGCTGAAAATAGTTAAAATTCTCAAAACCGGTAAGCCGATTAGGTTCGCTAATTGGTATACCCCACCAGCCAGCCGTTGGTCGGCCATATAATTCCTGATTAAAATAATTTCCCCAGCGGCCAACTGCTTGCGCCAAAGCCAAGAAAGGCACAATCGTATCACATAAACTCCAAAACTTGATGGCTTTTTTCTTGGACCAAACAAAAGCCGCCAGTCCACCGCCTAAGAGTGCGCCAAACATAGACAAGCCGCCCTGCCAAACCTTAAGCATATCTAGTGGATAGATAATATAATAATCCCACGTAAATATAATATGCCCGAATCTAGCGCCAATCAAACCAAAAATAATCAAATAAAAAATCAAATCTTCCAATTCTTGGCGATTTAAAATATTTCTCTTTAATAAAAATCTGCCCGACAGCCAACTAGCTAGCACCATCGCTGATACCAGAATCAATCCGTACCACCTGATAGGCCAAACGCCTAAATAAACAATAACTGGCTGAGGTAAATAATTATGCCAAAAAAAATTCATTAATATTCCCCCTTCACAATAAAACCAATTATCTGCTCCCATTTATCATAAGTTATCTCTCCGGGAATCAGACTGCCATTGATTAAATAGCTAGGCGTGCCAGCTACTCCCAAATTAACACCAGAAGCGTAATCTTGACGAACTTCTTGATTGTGCTTATCGGTATCTAGGCAATCATTAAACTGCAACATATCCAAACCCAAAGTTTTGGCCAAGTCCTTGAGCTGTGAACGAGTGAACTCCTCACCCTGATTCTTATACAATAAATCATGATATTCCCAATAACGACCCTGATCATCAGCGCAACCAGCCGCCAAATGGGCGTCAAAAGCCCCCTTATGCAAACCTTCATTGGGGAAATCTTTGGTGATAAATCTAACAATACTGCCAAATTTACCCATTAATTTTTTGATGTCAGCTTGATTCTCTTTGCAAAAAGGACAACCAAAGTCCTCATAAGCTACAATATTAACCAAGGGTTGCTCAGCTCCTAGCCAAGGATCGTCATCAGACAGCAAATCAGCGGCTAATTTTTGACTATCAGCCAGTTGTTCTGGCGTCATCCACAGGTTAGCCGCCGAATTATAAATTTCTCCATTCTGGATATGGCGTAAACTTCTAAAAGTTAAAAAACTAAAATAAATGACTCCCGCTATAACCAATACTAAAGCTATGATTAAAGTAAGGCCCCACCATCTTTTGCGCCAAGGTTTATAATAACTCTTAACCACAGCATCTTCCATGCGAGCTTTAATTTTTGTTTGTACTCCCATATAATTAAAATTATTTATTTGTTTGTTCTATAAAATGCCCCAATTGCAAAATCTCTAATTCTCCTAAAGGACGCCCCAAAAGTTGCAGGCCAATCGGTAAATTATTTCTATCTTTGGCGATAGGCATAGACAATCCGCAAATACCAGCAATATTAGCGCTGACGGTAAATACATCTGACAAATACATGGCCAGAGGATCCTGCGACTTCTCTCCTACCTTAAAAGCTGTACTAGGAGTAGCCGGAGCAATCAAAATATCAACTTCTTTAAAAACCCGCTCAAAATCATTTTTAATAAGCGTCCGCACTTTTTGCGCCTGCTTATAATAGGCATCATAATATCCGGCTGACAATATATAAGTACCCAGTATAACTCGCCGCTTAGTTTCCGCGCCAAAACCCTGGCTCCTAACAGTTTTGTACCACTGGTCTAACGATAATTTTTTGTCAGCCACTAGGCCATAAAGCAGGCCATCATAACGCGCCAAGTTAGAGCTGACTTCAGCTGGCATCAAGAGATAATAAGCCGCCAACGCATAATCAGTGTAAGGCAAGCTCACTTCTTTGATACTAAAGCCTTGCTTTTTCAAATTATCTATTTGGGCTTCAATAGCGGTCTTTACCTGACTATCAATCTTGGAGCTAAAATACTCTATAGGTATGCCTAAGCGCAAATGCTTTATATCAGTATTCAAGTTAGCTGGATAATCTGGCACTGCGGCTTTGAGGCTGGTAGCATCCATCTCATCATAACCAGCCATAAACTTGAGCAGATAGGCCAAATCTTTAACAGTAGTGGCCATAGGCCCTATCTGATCCAAAGAAGAAGCCATAGCTATTGCTCCATAACGAGAAACTCTGCCATAAGTCGGCTTTAGGCCTGCCACTCCACAAAAAGCCGCGGGCTGTCTAATAGATCCGCCAGTATCAGTGCCTAAGGCAGTTGGCGCAATATTAGCGGCCAAGGCCGCCGCCGAGCCGCCCGAAGACCCGCCAGCTACTCTGGTTTTATCATGAGGATTCAAAACTGGGCCAAAAGCCGAATTTTCATTGGAAGAGCCCATAGCAAACTCATCACAATTGGTCTTACCTATGACTACCATGCCAGCCGCCGTCAATCTCTTGACTGCTGTGGCTGTATAACTAGCAATATAATTTTCCAAAATCTTGGAAGCAGCCGTAGCCCGCAGTCCCTCCACCAAAATCAAATCTTTGACGGCCAAAGGAATGCCCGTTAGTGCTGTAGCCTGACCTTGCGCCAAAAGCTTATCAGCTTGGCGAGCTTGCTCTATGGCTAAATCACTAATGGAAATAAAAGAATTAGTATCATCAGCTCTGATTGCTTCTAAATATTCCCTTGTCAATTCTTCACTAGAAAAATCCCGAGCCTTAAAAGCAGTTTGAATCTTATCAATATTCAAATTTCCCAATTTAATCGTTGGCATGCTTATTTATTAAAAACATTAGGCGCAACCACATAACTATCCCTAATTTCACCAGCTTGTTTGATAATACCTGGCACGCTCGCCTTAGCTTTGTCAGCTCGTGGTAAAGCGCCAGTAGCTATACCTGTCAAACTTTCCTTGACTTTGGATAAATCCAAATCTTTTATCTTATCTACATAAGATAAAACATCCTTGAGTTGCTCCTGATACAGGCCAATCTCTTCTTCGCTAAGCTCTAGTTTAGCCAAATCAGCTAAAGCAATAATTTGTTTTTTATCTAATTCCATAACTAATAGTTTAGCTAAAATGCCACTTTTAGTCTATTTTTTGGTTTTGACCCAATTATCAATATCCAAAATAAGATAGCTAAAAATAATCAATAGGACTGTCTCCAAAATGAACAAAGTCACATTAAGTACCCACCAGTCTATCAACAGCCAACTTCTATCGTGCCAAGCTACTGGCACTAAAATTAGCAAGGCCAAAAGCACGCTTACATAATAATCACGCGGCAAGCCGCCCCACCATTGTTTATGCCAAATAATGTGCTCTTTGGTAAATTTTTTTATAGGGTAATGGGGATTTAAGACAAACCATAAAAAATCCCACAAAACTACAAAGATAAAGAAAAAAGAAATCGTCTGTAGCCAATGAACCAAAGTTAATGTCAAACCAAAGACATAAGGCAAATGTAAAATCAACATAACAAAAGTAAACATAGCCATGTGATAGCCGGTTGGCTCCCGACCACTCATAATCTTGCTATAGGCCCGAATATACCAATTATTAGATTTTGGTCGCCAAGTCGGCAAATCTTTAGCCCAGCCATGCTGGCCCTCAATCTGAATCTCCAGGACTGCCAAGACTATAGCGAGAATGAATAAATAAACATTAGTAGCTATCAAACTGCCCATAAATTTTTTGTTATTTTATTAATTTTAAAAACTCCTCCTCATTAATAACCTTGATAGACCCCAAACTTTCGGCTTTGGCCAACTTTGAACCAGGATTATCACCTACTACCAGATAATTTAAAGACGGCCCAACACTAGCTATAATCTTGCCGCCTGACTGTCTGACTAAGCGCTTGGCCTCATCACGGCCTAAGGATATAGTGCCTGTAAACAAAAAAGTCTGCCCTGATAGCTTAGCACCATGAGAAGCGTCATTTCTTATCTTAACGCCTAAGGACAAAAGCTCCTCTATCATCTTACCTTCAAACTTAAACCATTCTACTATTGATTTGGCTACCTCTGGCCCAATGTCTGGCAAATTTTCTAAGTCAGTTTGTTTGGCTTGAGCCAACTGCTTCCAATTAGAAAAATTATCTGCCAAAAACACGGCCGTTTCTTCGCCAACATGTCTTATGCCTAGAGCATAAATAAAATTACTAAAGTCAATGTTTTTTGCTTTATTTATAGCTTGGAGCAGTTTATCAATCTTAGTGCGGGCAAAGCCGCTAAGTGGCTCTAAATCTCCGCTCTTAAGCCGAAAAATATCTACAGGACTAATAACTAAACCCTTATCAACTAATTGCGCTACTATTCTATCTCCTAAGCCTACAATGTTGAAACCTTTTTTGGACACAAAATGTATCAAGCCTTCTATATTTTGGGCATAGCACTTACGATTAGTGCAATAGTAAGCTACTTCACCGGTTTTTTTAGATACTGGCCCCTTGCAAGCTGGACATTTTTTGGGAAAAACAAATTTTTTGACGGAGACATCGCGCAATTTTTTCAAGACACTGACAATATCAGGAATAACATCGCCAGCTTTCTGAATTATCACGGTATCGCCAATTCTGACATCCAAACGCTCAATCTCATCTTGATTGTGCAGTGTAGCTCTAGATACTGTACTGCCAGCTACAACTACTGGCTCCAGTATAGCCACCGGCGTAAGCGCTCCAGTGCGGCCAACCTGCACTTCAATATCCATAACTTTAGTTGTTACCTGCTCAGCTGGAAATTTATAAGCCAGCATCCAACGCTCTGCCTTGCCAATATGCCCTAGAGCTTTTTCCTGCCTGACGTCATTGACTACTATCACTGAACCATCAGTCTGATAAGGTAATTTTTTACGCGCCTCCACCCACTTGGCCAAATACTTGATTACTGCGCCAATATTTGAGCAAAACTCATTGTAGGGGCTAGTTTTAAAGCCTAAGCGAGCCAATAGCTCATGGGACTCTTGATGGCTAGTTTGCCCCAAATCTGTAATCAACTCAAAGACAATACAATCCAAATTACGGCTAGCTGTTACTTTGGGATCCAATTGACGAACTGAACCAGCCGCCACATTGCGCGGATTAGCAAACAAAGGCAAACCGCGTCTGGCCTGCTCTTTGTTTATTTCTGCAAACACGCTCTTATTCATCACGACTTCCCCGCGCACTTCTACTATTTCTGGCAATTTTTTGTTTTGTATATCCCTAAGTGACAAAGGGATACTGCCAATAGTCCGCAAATTATTAGTGACATCCTCGCCGATTTCACCATCACCCCGAGTAGCTCCGCGCCAAAAAATTCCGTTTTTGTAAGTCAAAACCACAGTCAACCCATCTAATTTGAGCTCAGTATAATAATTCTTGATAGTCTGCTTTAATATTTTTTCATTGCGCTCCTGCCAATCCAAAATATCCTGATTATTAAAAGCATCAACTAAGGATAAAATCTTAGTAGAATGCCTCACCTTATCAAATTTGTCCAGAGGCCTGCCCCCAACTCTCTGCGTAGGCGAGTCAGCTTGTATCAAATCAGGAAATTGCGCTTCCAGTTTGGCTAATTCATTTTTTAAAGAATCAAGAGCCGCGTCGGATATTTCCTGAGTATCCAAAACATGATAGAGATAACGATGGTGGTTTATCTCTTTAGTTAACTTATCTATGCGGATTTTAGCAGTAGCTTTATCCATATTAATAACCCTTGCTAATGGCTTGCTCAGAAAAAATAACATAATTAAAAATATTATCAACCGGCGCAATAGAAGATATATTGGCTTTCAAGCGATAGCGAGAATTATGGTAATTGCCATCCGCTATAATAGACGCCTCTGATAAAATGCCAATGTCAGTTCCGTTTTCTGTCAAATTAAAAATTAATTTACTAACATTGCCGTCTAAGGGCCGAAAACTAATATTATAATATTTAGTGTCCGGCAAATTATAAAAAGACACGGTATTATTGCAGACGCTAGTATCATAAGCGCAACTACAGATCAAAACTTGTTTATCCGTGTTTGAATTAAAATAACTAACGCCACTACCGGCTATATTCTCAAAAGCGGTAGTTGTTATCTCTAGCCTATCTGAAGCGTGATCAGGAAAACATTTGTCTATATTCCAAGAAATATTGTAACCATAAGCCGTGGATTCAAGGGCCCCCCAATTAATGCCCCCTTCAATATAGCCCAAGGGATCCATAATACTGACTTGGGCCGGAGTTGAAGTAGTCAGGTTATAAGCGATAAACTGGACTGTGCTAGTAGTAGCTTGAGTAATATCAAAAGATAAATTACTATTGATCTCCTCATGACTGCCTTCTAACGAACTAAAAGCATCATAATCACTGTTCTGCCGGGCATATTTTAAGCGATAAAGAGATTTCTCTATACCGCTCTCGGCCGCATAAAAAGAAGCGACTGAATTGCCCGTATTTACAGACATTCTTATCTCACTAATAATAATTTTGGCCATAGCCAAGACTGAGGTCATTATCAAACTCAGAATCAAAAGCGACATAACCAGAGCCATGCCCTCTTTGCGTTTTCTGATATTTAAGTATTTACTGTCCATAAATTTAACGCCTATAAATACGCGAAGACACAGTAGTCTGGAGAATGTGTGATACTCTCTCTACCGGCACTGTGCTGTCATAAGATGTTTTGAGTTTGATGGTGATGCGCGGCTGCTCATTTGGCCCGCCAAGCTCAAAAGGATTGGCTGTCGGTGAAATAAAAAAAGTCAATTCATCTGCCTTTATTTTATTAAGCGTCGGCGATAATAGAAAGGTTGAAGTATCATAACCCGTAGCTGTGCAAGTGCTAAAAACATTATCATTAGTGCAGGTTAAAACAAAGTAAGACAAACTGCTATCAGTGATATTTCTGGCAAAAGCAATTACCTGGCCACTATCCCTTTTCAAAACAATGCAATTTTGATAATCAGAGCTAGCCAATAAAGTAGCGCAATCTGAGCTACTGATATCATAATCTAACAATAAATCATTTCTCGCTTCCCTAGCTATAATTTCCATTGCATACTGGGAATCATTGAGTAATTGCTGAGCCGCCTTAACATGAGCCTGATTTCTGGAAAAAGCCACATAAATACCAATAATGCCCGTACTCAAAAACATAAAAAGGGAAATAGCTATCAATAATTCTATCAGAGTAAAACCAGCACTATTATCAGGATGCTGAGCAAGGCCGGCACTACCCTCTTGATTGCTATTGAATTGTTTGTAAAAATTAGACATTATCGTTATCGTCGCCAATCATAAAGATAATCAATGGCTGTAAAATATCTTATTTTATCAAATCTATCCTCTCTCACTTGAGCGGTAACTTTGACACCCACCTTAACACTGCCACCCAAGGCTGTCTGGCAAGAACCAGGCGCTGAATTAGCAAAAAAATCGTCCACGCCGTCTTTGAAACAAATGCTCTCTATCTTAATAACCCTAGACATATTAGTAGGCACATTGGCCGCGCTATTGGCGTCCACATCGCTATGAGTATAAAAACCTGTCAGATTATCAATATACAGGCGGCAATTAGCCTCATAGCACCCCGCTAAACAGTCCGTAATATTGCCCCCATTACAAGCATCCAATGATTGCCCTGATGACAAATTATTATAATCAATACGCGCAAATTCTTTCTGCAAAATACCGCTACTCCATACGCAAGGCTCCCCACTGCAAATAGCATTAGCATCCACTTTAAGCCAATTGCTATCCCGAATGTTACGCACTAGCTCTATGCCTTCGCGAGCCAAATTTGAAGCCAAAACTCTGTCGGAATTTTCTCTAGCATTGTTTACATTGGACAGAGACAAATTAAAAGCCGCCACGATGCCAATAGTAAAAACGGCTATGGTTATGACTAATTCTATCAAAGTGAAACCAGCTTTATATTCTAAATTTTTTTGTTTACTCGCCTTGGCGCGAGATAAAGCTTTAAATGAAATCATTAAATTTTAAACAATCTCAAAATATTACAATTCACCTTCCAATACCGGCACTAAACCTCTAGTGCCTTTAGGATCTGGCGGTGGCGGTGGCGGCAAGGGATATAATATGGCGTTATACGATACACCAATATTAGATAAGGTATATTGATCGCCTGATTCTTCACCTAGATTGATAATACCGCGATAACCAGTCTGACAAAAACTATTAGTACTTTGCAAAACGCAAGGATCCAATATCTCAATAATATAACGAGACTGGCTATCCTTGGTAAGGTTAGTGCTTATAGAATTCTCCGTAGAAAAAGCAAAATAAAAGGCCGCCGCCGTGCTATTGATGTCATTTATTTCCAACCTAGTTTTTGGTAAATCAACTCTTTTGATAACCTTATCAACATTAATATCAAATCCATTAGCACCAACCCCGGCATAAAGAATATAATAACTAAGCTGATCGGCAGTAGCTGGATCATTAAAATAAATACCATAGCCGCCTTCCGGATACACTGGTCCTGCGCCAAAATCATAAGTAGTTCTAGAAATAGACATATTCCTAGCCAAACGAATATCAGAGGCCAACTGTTCAGTAGCTCGCCTCACGTCTTCCTGAGCATTACTCCTGATGTAAGTTATAGAAATAGCTGACAAAATAGCAATAACGCCAATAGCTATAAGTAGTTCTATGTAAGTAAGCCCGCTTTGACTTCTGTGGCTACTTGACCGATCCGAGGTGGACAGCCAGGCAGGCCCGCTTTGATTTGTTTTGATTTTTCTAATCATATTATTTGCAATTAATAATTTATAAATTTAAAAAATAAACAATGACCAATACCACTTTACTAAAGCCGACCCATAAAGCATAGTCACAAGGGTAGCTATAGCTAAAAAAGTGCCAAAAGGAATCTTGTCGTGCCACTCTTTCTTTTTATACAAAATTAAAATTACACTTACCAAACTACCAAGAATATAAGCTATAAACAAGGCCGTCAGTATATAAGGCCAGCCCAAAATCACGCCCATGAGTAGGCCCAATCTTATATCTCCTCCACCAATCCAGCGGCCGCGAGATATGGCAAATTGCAAGCCAAAAAAACCGCCGCCAACTAGCGCGCCATAGAGTAAATGCAGTGGACTATAACCCAAAAACAAATTAACAACTATGGCTAGTATAATAGCTGGCCAAACCACTGCGTCCAAAATCAAATAATATTTAAAGTCGTAGACAAAGACTATTATCAGAGCTGAAGCTAGCGCCCAATAATCCATAAGATATAAGACATTTTTGGCAGAAAATAAAGGGTTACTAGGATCAGGAAAAATATGTAAATATATCAAAACAAATGCTAGGGCTGTAAAAAACTCTACCAATGGATACTGCTTAGAAAAAGGCTGGCGACAATAACGGCAACGACCTCTGAGATAAAAATAGCTTAAAATAGGCATCAAATCTATAGGCATCAAGCGGTGTCCGCAAAACAGACACTTAGATGTGCCCTTGATAAATGATTCTTGGCGGTGCAAACGAAAAATCACCACATTTAAAAAACTGCCTATAAATGCGCCAAAAATAAAAATTAAAGCTACTATCATAGTAGCTTTATTATAACATAATTAAAGTATTTATCCTAGACAAAACTATTTATTGCTTATGCACTGCATCAGCATATTAGCAGTAAAGCGGCAACGTCCAGCTTTAGCCAAATTCCAAACTGGCCAGCTATTTTGCAAACTAAATTCTAAACTATAATTACTAGCGCCACTAACTAACGTAGCTTCCCCTGCCCAGGCAATGTTGCCAGAAAAATATACTTGCTTGCCAGCCTGATTAAAGCCATTTTCTGTCAAAATATCAATGTCAGTAACTCTGGTCTTGGTAATCTCTGGATACACATTGAACTTACTATAATAATTCTCTAGACCATTGGCCAAAAATTTAGCTTGAGAAACTAGTTCTAAATCACGAGCTCGGCTATTTTGCCAATTGACAAACACTATAGACAAAACTACTAAAATCAAAAATGCTAGACCAAAAATAATTTTTGTTTTTAAACTATAGTTAAACATAATTCAAAATAAAATTATTGACAGCCAGTATGTGTACAAAGAATTACAGTATGGTTACGATCAGAAGCAGTAGCAGTAATAGCAAAAGTGCCGGCGACACGATCATTATAGCAAATCCAAGAGCTACCCGCTCCATGATAACCATTATCTGCCATGTCCGGCCAAGTGGCTGATATGCCAGCGGCATTACACAAAATACCTCCCTCAACCCAAGTAACTGGCATTCCTAATGCTGGGCAGGTAACTAGTGGGCTAGCACCATTAACAATACTAGTATCACTATTATTACACAAAGTAATAGTTGATACTATTGCCGATAAGCTACCCTTAACCGAAGCAACTTTTGCTTTATCACGAGCACTGCTTAAATTAACTACTGCTACAGTGGACAAAATACCAATAATGGCAATTACCACTAATAGCTCAACTAAGGTAAATCCTTTTTTATTATTCATAGTATTGTTTAATTAGTATTTATTATAGCATACAATGACCTAAAACTAAAACAAATTCAGCTGGCCGCCCAGAGGGCGGCCAGCTGTAAATCAATCAAGGCTAGACAAAAAACTCTCTATAAACAGAGAGCTTTTTGAATTTGACGAAATTAGACTTGGAGGTTAAGAACAACCGTTTTCATTGCAAGTAACTACAGTCGCTCCAGTGTAATCTGGCGTAGCTGTGATAGTAAAGGTGCCTGTATCTGCATTATTAAGACAAGTACCAGGATTACCATTATTACCTAAAACTGGCCAAGTGGCTGCAGCCCCAGCTGCAGCGCATAAAGCGCCACCTTCTGTCCAATTCTGGACTGTAGCACAAGATACTGGAGTGGCCGCACCATTGACAATGGCTGTACTCTCGTTATTACATAAAATAATAGCGGGCACTATAGCTGATAAGCTACCCTTAACAGCGGCGTCCTTTGCCTTGTTACGGGCGCTGTTTAAGTTGACTACTGCCACTGTGGACAAAATACCAATAATAGCAATTACCACCAACAATTCGACCAAAGTAAAACCTTTTTTGTTCAACATTTTTTCACCTCCCCTCGCTATCGAGCGATTACTTATTTTAAGTTAAAGCTTGAGATCCCCAAAGTTCTAACTTTTTTATAATCTCCCGGGATTTAATTAATTAAAACTACAATAATTATAGCACTTTTTGGGCAAGGCAACAACTAAAAATCAAGAAATACTCTGAGCTACTTTAAACATCGGAAGCATAATAGCCGCGACCATACCACCAACACCAACACCCATGATGATGAGGATCATTGGTTCTATTAGTGAGGTCAGCCCCACTACCAGATTATCAATTTCTCGGCCATAAAAAGAGCTTAGCTTCTCCAGCACATTATCCAGCTTACCAGTCCGCTCACCTATGACCATCATCTGCCCCAGCATCTTGGGCATAAGCGGTGATCTAGCAAATAAAGTAGCAATAGAATTACCGCCCTCTACTTCTTCTACTGTATCCAAAATCAATTTTTCATAAGCGCGATTATCCACAACCTCAGCTGTAATAGCCAAGGCTGAAGCTATTGGCACTCCGCCTCTAATCAAGGTAGATAAACTGCGGGTAAAGCGAACAATGTAAATCTTTTTAAACAATGGCCCAAAAATAGGTATTTGAATCTTAATGGCATCCCAGGTGACTTTGCCTGGTTTAGAATGAGACCAAAACCTTAGAAAAACTATGAGTCCAGCTGTGCCAAAGAGTAGCCAAGGCCACTGCTGAGACATAAAGTCAGAAGCGCCTATTAGTATCTTGGTCAAAATAGGCAATTCCGCGCCGGTTTCTTTGAGCATAGCCGTCATCTTGGGTACTACAAAAGTCATCATCAAAAAGCCTACTACGACCATGCCGCCAATGATAAAGACTGGATAAATCATAGCGCTCTTTATCTTGGAGACTAAATCATAATCCTTTTCCATCTGATCCGCCAAGTATTGCAAGATTTCATCCAACTTGCCCGAAGTCTCGCCGGATTTAACCATGGCTACAAAAAAATTGCTAAAAACTTTATCATGTTTGGCCATAGCATCAGACAGCTTCATGCCGCCATCCACATCATCGGCCATCTCGATTATTTTTACTATAAAGACAGGATTGACTGTCTGTTGGCTCAATATGCGCAGAGACTGAACTATGGGCACAGTAGCGGAAATCATTACTGACAACTGACGAGAAAAAATAACAATGTCTTTGTGTTTAACACCGCCAATATTAAAATTAAGGCCCTTGCTAGTCTTGACTTTGGTTTCTGACAAAGCTAAAACAATCAATCCTTTGTCGGCCAGAATCTCAGCCGCTTCATTGTCTGATAGTGCCTCCACTACGCCGGTATTGACCCGGCCATCATTGGATCTAGCTCGATATTTATAAACTGCCATAAATTCTTAAAAATTATTTAAACGCTTGCGGATCAAGCGCCTGTGCCCTAGCCTCATCCATAGCCACCTGTCCAGCTCTAACTAGTGATAAAAGAGACTTATCCAAAATCATCATGCCCTCATCTTTTGAAGTCTGCATAATACTATTGAGCTGATAAAAAGCGCTGTCTTTTATACTGGAGCGAACAGCTGAAGTGCTAGTCAAAACTCCCGCCGCCAGTGCCTGACCGCCACCTAGACGTGTGAGTAAACGCTGATTGAGAACACCTATAAGCAACTCCGCCAATAAATCCTGCCCCCACTGGCGGCGCTCACTTGGCAAATTGCTGATAAACCTTTCAATGGCGGATATGACTGAATCCGCATCCATAGTGACTAGCACCAATTTACCGCTCTCCGCCAGCTCCAAAATATTTTCTTCCATACCGTCCTCATGCAGGCTATCTATAAAAACCACATCAATATCTTCATCAACCATGTTTTTAAGCCCAGACACAAAAGTATCCACATCTTTGCCGACTTCACGCTGTTCAATCACTGATTGATTATTAGAAAATAAATATTCAATCGGCCGTTCTAATGTCTGAATATGCAAACCCTTGTTCTGATTCAAAGTTTCAATCAAAGACACAGCGCTGGTTGTCCGCCCAGAGCCAAAGGGGCCAGTTATGATAATCAGGCCTTTATCTTTGTTGAGTAATTGGACAATGGCTGGGGGAATACCTAGTTCTCTAGGCGAACGAATTATCGGCTGTATCAAGCGCAGTGACATGGCCAGATAGCCTTTTTGATAAAACAGTTTGGCTCGAAAACGAGCGCGATTTGACCAGCTATATATAGTCACTAATTCTCTTTGATGATTGAGTTTGTCTAGCTCTTCCTTGCTCAAAAAAGACTCGGCCATACCGAGGATAATGTCCGGAGTCAAAATCTTTTCTTCAGTGACAGTGGATAAGCGGCCATCAACGCGAATCACCGGATTATTGCCGGCCACCAAATGCACATCGGTGGCCCGACGTTCAAAGGCAGTGTTAAGTATACTATTTATCAACAAAGTGTCTGTCATAATCTAAGACTTAAATTACCTAATCACCCAAGACTTCTTTCATTTTTTTAATAACCTCTGAAGGCACAAAATGAGCCTTAATTAAATAATCATCAGCTCCCAAAGCCAAACATTTGTCAATGTTTTCTTTTTGCGAATAATTAGTCAGAATCAATACTTTTATATTTTTAGTAGTATCCTCGCGCTTGAGCTGACTCAAAACCTCAAAACCGCTGAGCTCCGGTAAATTGAGATCCAGCAAAATCAAATCTGGTTTTTCCTTTTGAGCTACTTTTAAGCCTTGCAGTCCAGTGGTGGCCTCAAAAACTTTGAAGCCCTCTAGCTCTAATTTAGTAACATACATCTGCAATAAAAAGTCATCATCCTCGACTATTAGAATCCTTTTGTGCTCCATATTTATTATATATTTTATTAATTAAGCTTTACTGACTCTGAGTATCTCCTCAACTGTAGTCAAACCCAAGACAGTCTTAAGTATACCATCTTGCTCCATGGTAATAAAATGCTGTTTTGCTAGCTCGGCTTCAGCTTGATCCCTAGAAAATCCTTTGGCAACAATCTCTTGCAGTCCCCTAGTGACATTAATAGCTTCCACAATCGATAGACGCCCTTTGTAACCAGACTGGCCACAATGAGCACAGCCGCGGCCTTTATAAAATACTAATTTATTTTTATCAATATTTCCATACATCGCCTCAGGAGGCACAGTATCCAATTGCTCTTTTATGTGTGCCAATAAATCATTGGGAATTTTTTCCTCTTCTTTGCATTTTTCACAAATTTTTCTGACTAAGCGCTGAGCAATAACGGCATTGAGCGTACTAGCCAACAAAAATGGCTCCACATGCATATCAAACAAACGAGGAATTGCTCCCATAGCACTATTAGTGTGCAAGGTAGTAAGCACCGAGTGTCCAGTAAGCCCGGCATGTATAGCCAACTCCGCTGTTTCATTGTCACGAATCTCACCGACCATGATAATATCCGGATCTTGGCGAAGCAGAGCTCTCAGTCCACTGGCAAAAGTAAAATTAACTTCTGGTCTAATCTGAGACTGATTGACACCAGGTATATAATATTCCACTGGATCTTCTAGAGTGGCGATATTAACATCTTCTTTATTCAAATAGCTCAAAGCCGCAAACAGCGTGGTTGATTTGCCGGAACCAGTCGGACCAGTGAGCAAAAATAAACCATTGGGTTTATCAATATTTTCTGCTATAACCTGCGCTTGCAATCCCATGAACCCCAAGTCAGAGAAAGTTGGCGCTTTTTCCGGAGTATCCAAAATACGCATTACCACTTTTTCATTGCCCATGAGCGGAATAGTGGAAATACGAAAATCTACTTCTTTATTATGTACCTTGATGCGAATACGACCATCTTGGGGAATGCGAGTTTCGTCAATCTTCAAATTAGCCATGACTTTGATGCGGGAGACCAGAGCCGCATGCACATAAATCGGCAAGACAATAGTAGTATGAAGTACGCCGTCAATTCTATATCTGACCTTGCTCTGATTAGCCACTGGCTCAATATGAATATCCGAAGCTCGGCCTTCAATAGCATGGCGCAACACTACTGATACTATTTTAGAAACTGGCGCACTCTTGACTACCTCCCCCACATCTCCTTCAATAGCCCCCAAGTCATCCTTGGGAGCAAAAATCGCTTCGGCAGTATCTAGAGCCTCCCCTACTTCTTCGCCCAAAGTCTCATACTGTTTAGCGGCCGCTCTATAACTGTCTTCAGAAATAATATAATATTTTACCTGATATTTTTTCTTACGCGCCAAAAAATTAAGCGCTTCAATAGCCTTAAAATCAGTCGGATCAACCAAACCTGACTCCAAACTGCCGCCGTCTTTGCTAAAAATTATCATTTTATAATTTTCAGACAAATCCTGAGGCAAAATATTTAAAATATCCGAATCAATCTTACGTCCAATGAGATTAATATAAATGATATCATAAAAAACCCCCTTAGCCTGGGTCCAATCTTCATCGGAAATCAAAACTAGACGACGAACTTGCTTTTCCAAATCATCAAAGCTGGCATAAGTACGGCTGGCCAAAGCTTGATATTGCTCGTCGCTTAATAAATTATGGCCTTTCAGCCAATCTAAAAGTTTATTTGATTCAATCTGTGTCATAAATTATCTTGATTTATTGAACATTGTCGGTAGAAGAGGAAAAAGGATAAGGATTGCCAACATTATCAGTAATATCAATATTAATTTCTAATTCTTTCAAACTCTGATATTGAGGATCGTTGTAAAGATCTTCAAAAATAGAATTTGGCCTGCCTGGTAAACCTATAAATTTTTCAATATTATCTAAAGCTACCTCCTTTAAAGTAAAAACTTTTTGGACTTGCGCGTCCTGCCCCAAAATCTGCGTCTGGCTACTTGGCTTAAGTATGCTAAAAAGCCACCAAGCACAGCCAATAAAGACTAGGCCTAAAACAACTAGTAGTATCAATAATGTTTTTTTGTCTTGTTCTTTAGCCATAGGTTATTTGTAATAAGTCAACAGATCAAAACTAAAAGTGCTATTGGCACCTAAGCCTGATAATTCACCAAAATTTATAGCTTGAATATCAGCCAAACGAATATTATTTTCTAGATCGGATAAATAGCCTTTAAAATCATCATAAGCATTATTGACGCTACTAGATTCCGGCGAATACTGTTCATCTTCGCCCAGCTTCATAATACTCATGTGTATCACCATTGATTTTATAGGCATTGGAGTCACCACCGGAGTGCTGGTAGCCACGGCTGATTTGTCATTAAAATTATTTACTGTTGGAATTGCAGTTTGACCAGAGATATTATCCCCTTTATCACTTATTTCTATGGCTACTAGCTTAAAGCCTCGGCCTTGAGCCAGCATATCAGACGCTACAAATAGCTCGGCAATTTTTGGATCAGCTGGTATCATCTTAGTCAAAGATTCCAGATCACTTTGCCTATTAGTCTTAATGCTATTATACTCATCAGCTAACTCTTTAACCTTTAAAACTAGAGCCTCGTTAAGCATCTTTCTCTCTTGGGTTTGCGACACTTGAGCCTCAAAAGAATTGATATCAGCGATTTTTGGTTTGAGCAAAAACCAATAACCGGATATCAGTATCCCCAAAATTAGCAAAGCCAAAACCAGCATGATATAACGATTGAATATAATCAATATTTCTGAAGGCTGTTCAAATTGTACTTCTTTTTTATCCTTCATAGAAATCAATTAGTGCCGCCGGTGCTAGTGGCAGTGATGGGCTGACCATTATAATAAAATAAATTGGGATTCAAAACTAAAGTAATTTCAAATTCTACCCCAGACTCTTTGCTGTCAGCGGCCGTAACTTTGGCTTCAGTGACAAATTCTTTGGCTGATTCTTGCTCCAAGACTTTTAGCTGTCTGGCTATTGCCGGAAAATCCTTGGCAACCGCCCTAAGAGTCAAGGCTCCATCGTTACCAGCAGTTATACCCTTATAATACACATCGCTAATTGTATATTTTTCTAACAAAGCGAAAAAATTTGTCCAATAAATATGCTTATTTAAAGCATCATGAACTAAAGTAATATTTGAGCCTAAATCTTTAATCTCTTTATTCAAATCCTCATAATTGAGAATTTGCTTTTCCAAATCAGAAATCTGCAGGGCCTTGGCAGCTTCTTGATTGGCTATATTTCTGCCTTGAAAAAATAAGGCTCCATAAAATATGCCAACTATAAAAACTGACCCGACAATACTCAAGACTAAGAGCATGCTTATTTGCCGCCAGCTTCTAGTCTTAACCGCCATCGGTATCAAATCAACTCCGCCGCCATTATTGATAAAGCGATTGCTTATGCCAGCCACTGGCTGATGAAATTTATTTTCTTTTATTGGTTTATCTTCCTTTTTGGGCGGCTCTGTTTTTGGCTTCTTTTTTTCAGAGGCTAGCTCTGGTATAGAAAAATCTATTGTTTTAGGCGATTCAAGTGGAGCAACCGGAGCTACTACTGGTGGCGTAGGCATTGTCTCTACGCTATCTGGCTCCTTAAATATATCCGCTGTGACCTCTTGTTTAGGCGCTTTATCTACAACTGATTTATCCTGCCAGTTATTCTTTCTATCATCTGGCAAGCCTTTTACAAAAAACGAATCTTTTGTGTTGTCAGACATTGGCAAAGGTTTGACTGCCTCTGGCTGTCCATCCTTAATATCTTTATGATAGACCTCTTCTATCTTAGGCGCCTTAGTCTGTTTATACTTATCAAAATTAAGATTAAGATCTTTTTTGTGAGTATCTGGTTTTTTATCGTGTGGGGCTTTGACTGGCTCTATAAAATGCGGCTGTTTTTTGAAAGACTGAAACAATTTTTGCCACCAAGATTGTCCAGATTTTACGCTTTTGGCTTTAGCTTGGCTGGCTGGGACAATCAAATCAATTTGAAAATTATCCTGCTTTTTAGCAAGCACGTCGGACTCTTTTATTCTCAAGTCCTCGGGCATCAAATTGATATTTTTTTTATCGTCCGTCATTTATTTAAAGCTTATTGCATATAGCGGATGGCTTATAGTCATCAACTATACACCACCTGCCATCAGCTATTAGCTATACGCCATTTGCCATCAAATATCGCGCATGGCTAAACCAATGCTTACCGCCATTCTCGGACCTATTTCTTGCAAAATCGGCTTAATATCCATGGGGTAAATAATTCTATCCCAAGGGTCACCAATAATCACCTGCATATTGAGCAAATCTGCTAAATATTTAGGCAAATTTGGCAAAAAGGCACTACCGCCAGTCAAAATAATTTTATCAATAGTATTGCTACCCTGGCGCTGATACAGCTCAAAAACAAATTTTATTTCATTGATGATTGAATTTAAAGATTTTTGGATAACTTCGGGCACATTTCTATCACCAGCAGTAGATAAACCAAAGTCTCGCTTAAATTGTTCAGCTCTATCTTTGTTGACATTAAGACTGTTCATGATAGTCTTGGTGATAAAATCTCCGCCAGTATCAATGCCGCGGTTTAAAACCGGCACACCCTCTTCAATAACGCAAATATCAGCATTAGTGGCGCCAATATCCACAATCATAACGGTTGACATGTCATTGCCCAAAAGTGAGCGTGACAGAGCAAAAGCTTCTGTTTCCAAACTAAGCAAGTTAAACTTAGCTCTCTTAAAAATATCAATATAACGCGCCACCAAATTTTTGGGAGCGGCTGTCAGCAGAATACGATAATTACTATCGGATTTAATAGCCGCTTTCTCATAATTAAATTTATCCTTGTCCTGCCCCTCTTCTTTTTTGGCTAGGGCGTCCGTAGAATCTTTAAGCGACTGAAACATATCCTCATCCTTAGAAGCTGGGTTCATTACTTTATCCAAACCTTTATTGTCGGCCGCTTTTTTTATTGGAGTTTTTATTTTTTTATTACCCAATATTTTCCAATCCAAAATCATCTCTTCCAGAGGCACGGGAATAAACTTTTTAGCTTCCCATTTTATAGCGGCATCCAAATCTTTTTTGGGCATAGCCGGCAAATTGATAATAAAATTAAAAACTGAAAAAGTCGGCAAAGCCGCCACTACTTGACGCGTCTGAATATGGGCGCGACTGGCAATTTGATTTATATAATCAGCTACAGCTTGGTTATTTCTTTCAATGGCGCTAGACAAAATGTTAACAGACACGTCAGCATAGCCATAAGTCTTGAGCCGAGCTTGATTTTTATAATTTTCAAGCTCAACCAACTTAATACTGGAAGTACCAATATCTACTCCTAAATAACTAGTAGCACTGGAAAATAACTTCATAAATTCCTATCTATATCTTATTTAATTTTTTTTAACTATCAGTGTTTATTATAACACATTTTAGCCCACTAGGCCAAGAATTTTAATTGGGGCTTTCACTAAATCTGGGGACAAGTTTGCTAAAATCTACAAAACCGGGTGGCGGGTTAGCCTGCAGGCGGCCATCGTTGACAAATAGTTCGGCCGGAGCCCCAGTATCTTTATCATAATAAGTCCGAGACAAGTTAAAATAACGTGCTATAACATTGCCAGACACTTGCAGAGGGTTGGTTTCACAAGTCACCAAATCACCAAGATCAGGATCATTGCAAGATACAAACTGCCCGCAATGGCTAGCCAAAGGATCGCAACTTGAGACATTGCCCAACACGATAAAGGTGCCGGCTATTCTCTCTACATTGGGCCTTACAATAACATCGCCCTTTACTATCCACACTATAGAAGGAATATTTTTGAGATAAGATATATTGCTACTGCCCATTTGATAATCTATATTTTCATTAATTACCAAATCACCTTCCAAGAGAACCACGCCCGATGCCAATGTATTGCCGCTACTGGAGTATATAGTTAAGGGACTATCAATAGAAAGTTCTTGCAAATAGAGAACCTTGCCGCCTAAAGGTTCATTATCAATAAAAAAATCGGCAGGATCATTGACTACTAGGGATCCATATTTGTTAGGCGAAGACGAGTCAGCAGTTGTCTGCAAACCAATATAATCTACTGATCCCAAAATATTTTGATATTTGCCGTTATCCCTTAAATTCAAAAAATCTATAGTTGTTCTATATGGCAACTCCCCTTGGTAGTCTCCGCTGACAGTACTGCCACTGACAAAATTGGTAATACGGCCGCTAGATTCAATCAGATATGAAGCATTGTATTTGGAAAATGGCGGACGGTACTTGGCTATAATATTGCCCTTAGAGTAAATACTGCCCCCTTCTGTATTCATATATGGTCTAGTACTGGTAGAAATACGCGGACCAAACTGAAACCAACCCAAACCATAAGTATTGTTAAGCCAAGAATTCCAAGCCCAGCCGCAAAGATAAGCTTTGTCAGCGGTAAGAGAATTATCTCTATTATCAATCATAAGCCCAGGAGTTTTATAAACGCTCTGGCAGGTATCACAACGATTAATATTGGTGCCATAAGCATTGACCCCGCAAATATTATTGACATCCTCAATCATACAGTTTGAACAAGTGTAGCCGCCCAAAACTTTTCGCAGTTCTCCTTTTTTATGCAAGACACAAGTGTCCCCAGGATCGCAGACTGCCCCACCTGAGCAAGCTGTACCACTGATACTACAAAGATAAGTATCATAAGAATAATAAAGATAATCCAAGCAATTGTTGCAGTTATATTCCAAACGCACCACTGCACAGACACCTTCATTTTCAGCACAGTCTGCTCCTAACACTTGGCAAGTAGTAGCTGGCGATAATGAACAGCCTAGTATCTTGTCAATACTACAATTAAAACAACCATTAATAGGGTTGGAACTACTAGGATAATCCGCATCATAGTTGGGATCACCAATAACACCTGTTATTTGACTGCTTATAGGGAAACCCAGTTTCCAGGCATCATTACCCATGCTTTCAAAATTCAAAATACTGGCAAAAGCCGTAGGATCACTAATATCATGCTTTAAAGCATTCATATTGGGTGTGGACGTCGGGACACCGCTAACTGGCGCTTGCGTAATAGCGCCAATAGGATTGGAAAAACAAATCCAGCCCAAGACTACTCCCGGGCTAGTACTTAGCGTATTACCTGACCAAGCGCAACCCTGAATACGAGGATTCCCGCCAACATCAACTACATTCAACCTATAATCTACAGTCGCACAAGTATTTTCGGCGGCGGAAATTTCTCCATCGCCATCAAAATCATTTTCACAATTAAGGCTAATCCAACCCGTCAGCTCGGACCAGGCCCAGCCGCCGATTTCCATAGCCCGTGTTTCTTCAGCCTGGCCAGTGACTGGCGCTTGTATAGACCTTTGTAAAAAAAATAAGCCAATTAGCAAAACAGCCATGATGCCAATCCGACTATAAAAATGAAAATGAAAATCCGATCTCATCTATGATAAAAGTTACTAACTAAAAAACTACTAAAGATTACTAGGGAAGGTTGTTGGTAAGAGTAATATATCGCCAACCGCCAGTAGTACAAATATATAAACGGTTGTCAGTACTATCATAAATCATGCGTCCATACTGAAGGCTAGTCTGGCAATAAGTGCCGCTTGGAGCAACACTAAGAGAATTAATTTGCAAAAATCCTTGACTACCAACGCCACTTGTTATTTGAACATCACCCTTAAAATAACCGGCTTTACTATTACTACCGCCACTAGCATCCAAACCATAAATACCTATACCATCTGAATAATTAGTCTGCCCATAAACAGCGTATTTACCAATACCCTCTACGCCCTTACTATAATAACTACCACTGGTACCACTAGCTTCACCTTTGATGGCCGTGCCTCCAATTAAGGTATTGTGAGCGTACAAAACCGGATTATATGAACCCCCATCACTAATATCCAATTTATAAGCTGGGCTATCATTGCCAATTCCAACTTTACCGGCAGTATCAACCGTTATATCATTAGTACCACCCGATCGTCTAATAAAAAACTTATCCGTGCTATTATCCATGCCCACAAACCATTTCTCATTGCCATCGCGAGCCAGCCTTGTGCCTGTCCACAAAAGAGTGCCAACATTATTGATATTAAGGATGCTTGTATTATCGTTATCAACTATATGTAAGGGATAGCCAGGCGCAGTTTCTCTAATACCAACATTGCCCAAACTATAATAAATAGTATTGTCAGCATTTTTTGTCCAGACACTAGTGCCTGTGTAAGTGCCGCTAACATCCAAATTTCCCACTACTTTCACATTACCCGTAAAATAACCGGCATATTTATTGCCAGTAGTTCCGCTATTTTCAGCTTTAATAGCGGCATAAGCACCATCGCCAACTTTTACGTTAATGCCGTCGCCAGTAGCGGCTCCTGATGTAATTTGGATAACGCCATTCTTATCAAGCACTGTGCCTTTTTTGATGATAATACCTGTATCCAAAAAGCCACGATCAGCCATATCAATATCAGCCGCTAGCGGATTAACTACAATATTATTTATTCCTGTACTGCCTGGAGGAGCACTAGGATCCTGCCATTGAGCCAAGACATATCTTTGCACCAAGACTAGGCTCAAAACTGACACTAAGACAACCAAAATGGATAGGTGCCAGTTACTTATTCTTTTCATAGGCTTTTTGTTAATTTATAAATTTATATCTGCTAAATAAACTGCCCTAATCAGTGGCCACTGTCCGCCAACCACTACTAGCACATACTCGCAAACAACCTACGCCAGCACCGCAGTTTGTCTGCCAAGCCATAGCACCGCGATTAGAAACGCCGCAAGCCGGCAGAATATCAAAACTGCCCGGTTGCATATAGCCCGAAGTATTCAAATTTCCGCCTGAAGTCAGCCTCATCTTTTCAGTGCCGGCCACGCCAAATAGCATAGGAATATTTTCATTGGTCCAAACATCAAAGGTATTACTAACAGTTGGACCAACCCAAGAATTATCAGTGCTTACTGTTGTGCCACGGCTAAACTCAAGCTGAGCAGTATGTAGCTTATTGCCCGTATCTATTCGCAACATCAAATCATTTTGATTATCAGTCAGCTTAAATAACCTCTCAGTAGCCGGATAGCCGCTTCTAGAAACCTTAAAAGCTCCTTCAAAAGAACCAGAAAAATTGCCTGGTCCCTGTTTGGACCAAACACCAATACCCCCAGCTTCACTGCTCTCGGCTTTGAGCCCATAATAACCTTGAGCCCAAACTCCATAATATCCATCACCTCTGACGCCAGTACTCCAAATACCTGTTGATCTACCCTTAACGCCTATGCCTGAGCCGCCGGCAAATTCATTAACACCATAGACCCCCGAGCCGCTACTTTGAGTAGCGCGACCAAGCAGACCATAAGTACCACCTTCAGTCTGAACACCTCTATCTACACCTTTTATATTAATACCAATAGTACCGCCTGGATCTAGAATAAAATCTGTATCCAATAATGAATGCCCGCCTAATTGCAAATCTTCAGCCAAGGGATTAACCACTATCCTAAAGCCGCCGCTTTCTCCCGGCAAACCTATAGGATCTTGCCATTGAGCTAAGACATATCTTTGTACTAAAGCTAGACTCAAAACTGACACCAGCACTATCAAAAATGATATGTGCCAATTACTTATTTTTTTAGTCATAATTTTATTTTAATTTTCTAATTGGTATATTATATTATACCATATTTGCTAAAAATTCTGCAATTTAGTAAAATTAAATAAGTAAGCATTAATTATTAACTAAAAATATTATGCCGACAATCACTTATATTGTTATAGGCCTCATAGTTATAGTGCTCTTATGGCTTATTGGCGTCTATAATGGCTTGATTAAGCTAAAAAACCGAGTAAAGGAAGCTTGGTCGGATATTGATGTCCAACTCAAGAGGCGTTATGACCTTATCCCCAACCTCATGGAAACAGTCAAGGGTTATATGAAGCATGAGGAAGGCGTACTCACCAAAGTTACTCAAGCTCGTAGCCAAGCCATGCAAGCTACAGATCCTAAAGCTAAGGCTCAAGCGGAAAACGCCTTGTCCGATACTTTGAAGAGCCTCTTTGCTGTAGCTGAAAATTATCCTGATCTCAAAGCTTCACAAAACTTTTTGCAATTGCAAGATGAGATTAGTGATACCGAAAACAAAATTCAAGCTTCCCGCCGCTTTTACAACGGCCAAGTCCGCGACTTTAACACTAAGATTGAAGTTTTCCCAACCAATCTGATTGCTGGTATGCTCCACTTCAAAGCCTGGGATTTCTTTGAAACAGCCAGTGAAAAAGAAAAAGAAAACGTTCAGGTAAAATTCTAAAAACATTTTCTCAAACAAAAAAAGCGGCGGACAACCTTAGTTCGTCGCTTTGTTTTCATCTTGACTACTATACCCATTATTGTTATATTATATTGATAATAAACTACAATAATCTATGTATCAACAAATTGATAGCAACAAAAGAAAAAGCTGGGCACTGATGCTAATTTTTGCCCTGGTCATAGCTGGTTTAGGCTGGATTTTTGGCCAATATTACGGCAATGGCAGTAGTTATGGGGCAGTGATTATGGCTGTTGTCATAGCCACGGGCATGAATCTTATCAGCTTTTTTGCTGGTGACAAGATTGCCCTGTCTATGGCTGGTGCGCGGCAAATTAGCCAAAAAGATAACCCTTATGTTTGGCGCTTAGTGGAAAATCTAACTATTACTGCTGGCCTGCCTATGCCTAAGGTCTATATCATAAATGATGAATCCATGAATGCCTTTGCTACAGGCCGTGATCCCAAGAATTCTTCAATAGCCTTTACC
>Ga0074199_1000828_pt1 | contig 37915 bp, 20 predicted proteins | sample EPASupsiteSAE347_FD_64528 | JGI IMG/M metagenome (GOLD analysis project Ga0074199, IMG submission 64528) | Bioremediated contaminated groundwater from EPA Superfund site, New Mexico - Sample SAE3-47 | ecosystem: Environmental > Aquatic > Deep subsurface > Groundwater > Contaminated ... | reverse complement strand
TTTGAAAGGTTCTGTCAGAGACGTGGGGGGCGTTCGTTTTCCATTCTCAAAAAAACGGATGTCGTTTTTGCTCCAGGTGGCCACAAAGTGATACCATTCCGCGCGCGTGTCGCCGCCGACGGCCGTGTATGATTGGAGCGAATCAGAGAGAAAAAAGTTGAAATCACCAACGAAGTGTCCATATTTATAAACCTGCATCACTCCCGTGCCGCCGGTCGCATTACCCTGCGCATCAACCGTATCGCCGCCCGAAGCCCGGAAGAAAATATGGAAACCCCAGCAGGGCTTCGCCCAGTTGACGGGTTTGACCAGCATCTCAATGCTCCCTTCGGGCGTGGTGATATTGCCTTGGGCATCGTATTCAACGAACGGCTCGCCGTCGCCGGCCAGCAGGGCCTGGCCGCGAAATCCTTCCTGAAAATGAACGGTTTTTTCGCCTGCGTTACCGGAGGACTTGCCCGCCGAAACAGACGCGTCCGCTGTTCCTTCAAACCCGGCGTAGAATGTTACCCCGGACGGCGTTTTAATATCGTCCGCCATGACTGAAACAAGCAAGCTGATGCATGCCGCGCTCCAGAGAATAATTTTCATGTTAGTTTGTCTCCTTAATAAATTTAACTCATTTAATTTCTTTTTTTACGGTAGAAGCGATTCCTGCAGTTTTGTCCAGGCATGCACTGATTTAAGTTTCGGCAGACTTTCGGTGAAAACAATCATGGAGGCCGCTCCATGCCGCGGCAGGCGGACGGTATAATATCCGTCGCGGCCGGCCTGCGGCTGAAGCGCGTAAAATCCGTCATAGTCCGCGCCAAAAACAACTGCGGTTTTGAGCTGGTCAATATTCGGCACTTTCACGCTTATTTCCGCTGTTTCGCAGAATGGTTTTTTCACTGCCAGCCCTTTGGACAGGGCGCAGACCACCACCGCATATTCACCCCAGAAAGTCTCAAATATGTTGGCTCTGGCCGGGCAAAGATAATCCTCATACTTTGATTTTTGATTGATTTTTACCTGCAGAGGGTTCGCCGCATACACCCATTTCCGTCCCCTGAAAAATTCAAAGAGCGGATTATAGCGGCCGAACAATTTTACGGCGTCTTTCGGCAAGGGTTCCCTGGTCGGGTAGCGGTAATAAGGGGCAACATGGAGCCATGAGCCATAATAAAGCGCGCTTTGAAAGGCGGCTTCGCCCTCGCTCTCGCTCCCGGGCAGACAGATAGTAGGTCGCTCCGGCGCAAGGAAGGCGACCCGGCTGAGGATTTTTGGATCGCCCTCGGCCATGGCGCCATCCAGGTATTCCATCAGCTGCCAGCGGCAGGGAGTGTTGCCCATGCCGATGATTCTGGGCCGCGGAAAAACAGCGCGCAATTTCTTAAAAGCCCGCAGATAAGCGTTGGCGAGATTATAAGCCGGCCGGTTATTGTAAAAGGTGGCGCCGTCAAAATGCGCCGTGTCAATCCAGCCGATGCCGGATTGATCAAAGAAAAATCCGTCAATCTCAGGTATTTTTTTCAGGATTTTTTCAAACTGGGCAAGGATAAAGTCAAAGTAGGGATACTGGGGGTCGCAGTTCATAAGGAGCGTATGTCGGGTCCGGTCATAATAGCGCCAGGTGACGAGTTTGTCGCCGTTCGTGATGCGGGCGATGGATTCCGGGAATTTTTTCTCCACCAGCTCGGACTCGCCGTCCGTCATGTTGAAATAAGGCATGACCATGACGCCGTGTTTGTGGCACATTTCAACGTATTTGCGCACCTTGTCATAAGTGAGATTATCGGCGCTCCATTCGGGGTGCTCCGGCGTTTTGAAATGGCTGGCGTCAAAAGGCTCCTCCGGGGCAAAATTGGAAAAATCGCGGTAAATGACCATCTCATTCCATTTCAGCTTCATCTTGCGCGCCCAGTCCGAAATGCGTTTTTCGGGAAGAGCGGCCACGGTATAGGCCATATTGCCGTCAATTTTCTCCTGCCCTTCAACTTTCCCGAGCAGGGCCGGGAATTTTTCCCGCACCCAGCCGAGGGCGGGGCGCCAATCGCCCTCATGGGCAAAGCACCAGAGTTTCAAAAGCGCGGAGCCGCCCGGCAAAAGACCGATATTTTTGAAGATGATGCGCGTGAGCCACTCCCGCTGGTCAAAATTAAAATCAACATACCAGGTTTCCTCCGGCGGCATAAGAATGGAAAAGCCAAGACTGGCCTCCTGCCGCGGATTATAAAGGGTGGCAAGCGGCAAGGGAGCATCGGTCTGCTCATCAATGCATTTACAGCAATGCATGCTTTTCAGGCCGTAATCGTTGCCATAGGGCGCGCCGGCAGAGGGCAGCCAGAGATGCCATCCGCTGTGTCCCGGCCCCGGCGGGCCGGGAAAGATCGGATGCGGCAAGCGCAGTTCCACCCGCAGTTCCCGCTCCGGGCCGCTGGTGTGCTTTATTTCCAGGCGCCACTCCCAGTAATCGTCCCTTGCTTCCCATTGCTGATGAAAAGAAAAACAGGGAGATGATTGGCCGTGCCGGGAAAAGAACGAAGTCCGTTCCAGACAATCGTGAACAAGACAGTCGCCGGAAACCTGCGGGTCAAAAAATTTATCCACCGCGGCAAGCTGCGCGGCGTTTTCATCGGCAATCGCGCCGATGGGAACATCGACGGCCTTAACGGACTGCAGAAGCGGCACGATTTTTTCAACACAGCCGTTTTGATCAGTGCGTAGTTCAAAAAATCTGTTTTTCAGGTTCATATTACTTATTCCGGTATGTTCCAATCTTCTGGAGCGATCGCGATCGGCAGGCCTAACCGTACCGATTCCAGCAGTTTCAGAGCGATGAGGTTAACCGCCATGGCGCTGTCCACGTCATTGGGATTTTCACCTTTCCCTTCCAGGTGGTCCAAGAACCGGTCCAGGTGGGCATAATGGCCTTTATTGACATTGAGCCAGCGCGGTTTTTCATTGGTCTGCGCCGCACGTTTGTATTCCCCGGCAATTTCGTGAAAATAACCGGTCATTCCTGTCTCCTTGGCCCAGGCACAATTCTCCGCGTAAGGAAACGTCTGCAGATTGGGCTCATCTTTCAACCCCATCTGGCGGATTTCAAGATGGTGATCCATTGCCACCGTAACATTATGAACCGTGGCCTCTATTAGTTCTTTAGGGTAATCAAAATGGCCGATCATTGTGTGAAATAAGGTTGTCATGGAACCATCGGCAAACCGCAAGATCATGGTAAAGTTGCCGCGCGCGGAACCTTCAGCAAATGCACGCACCGGTCGGCTCCGGTTGAACAACAGCGCCAGATCAATAAAATGCACCATCTCGGCGAAAAAGATGCCCTCCTCATCGCGAAAGATCCAGCTTTTCCAACTGCGGATATCATCATTAACCCGCATGAGCAACTGCAGTTGATTTTCCTCCGCAATTTTCTTGCGTTCCGCCGAACGATCCACCGCCGGTGATGTTGCCTGGTCTATTTGCCAGGCTTTGTCCAACAGCCGCTTGAATTCCAGAACTGCAGGACTGGAACGCCGGTTATGGCCCACACAGACCGGCAGGCCTGTTTCGCGGCTGGCATACACAATATCCAATATTTCGCGTTTGGATGGTGCCAGAGGCTTTTCAGTATAAACAGGCTTTCCGTTGCGCAGGGCAGGAATAATCACTTCGCCGCGGATGTTATGCAGGGTGCTCAGCACAATTAAGTCAATATCCCGGGCTTCCACCACCTTGTGCCAGTCGGTTTCCGCCCGCCGCGCACCAAATCTAGCGCAACATTTCTCGGCAACCGGCCGATTGATATCGCAGACTGTGACCAAATCAATCCGCGGGTTTTTTTGCGCATTTGGCAAATGGACACCCTGTGCCAAGGCGCCGCAGCCGATAATAGCCACACGATGTTTTTTCATTATTTTCTTTAAACCAAATTCCGATAATGTTCTGAAATTTCAAAAATACCCCCTGATCTATCATAAAAATTGTCGTTTAGGTGAAAAAGTCCCTGACTTGGTTTGATCCAGTCTGCGCCGTAACAAGGATGATATCTGAGCATCTGGTCCCAGCGTTTGTAATTTTGATGGCCATTACTTTCCAAAGCACCTATCGTCATGCCGGGTAAAGGGGCAAGTCTGGCGGCGATGTTCTTATTCCAGTCAACCAAGATTGGATTGACTGTCAAATCCGCGCAAAAACAGGGAATATTGGCATCATGGGCAATTTTAGCAATTTTAAGGCTCATACTCATCGTTTTGGCGATGGGTTTTAGGGCTATTGCGCCATACCCCATCTGGATTCTTTTTATCGCATCTTTATCTGAATGAGCGCTTTCATCCGCCGCAATCCGCACTCCCAGATCGCCGACATCTTGTTCCATTTCTTCAGGAAATGGTTCTTCAACTATCATGATCTGGTCAAACGCACCTATTTTTCTGGTATGGTCTAAAAATTTATTAAGCCGTTCCTTGCTGTCGTAACGGCCATTGGCATCAAAATAATAGGGAATCTTGCCATGATCGGTATATTTTATCCTAACCTGGCCGACCAGTTTGTGGATCTGTTCAACTCGGCTTTTGTCCCAAGCAAGCATTTTATCCAAATCGCCGTCTTTATCGGGATCGGCGCCTATTTTAATCTTCAGAAAAAAATAGCCCTCGGCGACGGCCGATTTTATTTCATCTAATGGAACACCATACGCCATTAAAGGAATAGCGGCTAAAAGGTCATGCCGGTCTGAGAGAGCTGGATGATATTGGTCAGGAAGAACGGCATCAAAATTAGTCAAATTATTTTCTTTGGCATAGAGCATCCAAAGGGCATTATCCACTCCAACTAAGGAATTTAAAGTAAAGGTTAATCTTAAATCAGAACGCCCGGTTATCTTTTTGCCCTGTTCATGAACATCGGGGATAATGCTTTCCAATAATTCAATGGGGTTGGTGAAAGACATCCCTTTTAATTGTTCCAAAGCATACTGCTGTGTTTCAAACATACGGTCGCCGCCAGCAGCTTCGCCATGGGCGGCAAAGACGGCAGGATCCGACCATAACACGCTTTGGGTGCATAAACCCAGCCCTAGCTGTCCTGATGAGCTTTGAATAAGCGAAACGGTCTGCCGGCTTTCGGTAACATAATCGCCTTTAAAACCAAAAGGCCTGATAAATTGTTCTCCTTCAAAATTACACTTGGTATCTTTTATCCTGATCTCCTTCATCATAAAACCTTCCGTAAAATAATTATCTGCCAAGTCAGATACCGCAGAGTCTGCTGGCATTTACATGCGCAATTTTATTAAAAACATCTTCGCTGATTTTGTGTTTATCGCGCCATTCGCGCAGCAGATCTGCCATGCCAAACGGCGCGTCAGGGGCATAGATATCAGTGCCGAAAAGCAGGCGGTCCTGAAACTCGGTCAAAAATTTGGGGCCATACTCCGGATCGCGCCTTAAAGCATGCAAGGGATTTGGGTCAGATAAATCACCATACAGATTGGGATATCTGCGGAGAAGTTTGGGCACAACGCCTTCTTCTTTAATAGGGCCGCTGGGACGTGCCAGCCTGACATGCTCGCCATTTGGCCGGAAGACCGCGCATCGCTCGGCCGGGGTCTCTAACCTGCCGATTTCTGCCCAAAATACAGGGCCGTGTCCGAGCAAGATTAGCTTGGGAAATCGCTGCAGCGTATGTTCTAATTGGGGCAGTCCCGGATCATCGTACAATCCAAAATCACCGCCCACGCGGTCAGAACCATCAAATATGACCGGCAAGCCGGCCTCTTCCGCATGTTTAAACAAGTTTTGAACCATGGGGTCCATGATGGGCACATTTATCATTACCTCACCGATACCCTTACACCCCTGATCACGGTAGTACCGAAGCAGCCGATCGAGCGGGGCATCAACAGAATTTGTCATAGCACGCGGATCAATATTGCAGAACGGAATAAATCGGTCCGGATACTGACGCGCCATGCCCAAAATTTCCTCATTAGATTGGGGGAGGTAAACCTCCGGGTTGACTATGGGCAGCAATATCCCCTTGTCTATACCAGCAGCATCGTAGCGTTCAAGCACTTGTTCAGGTGTGCAGAATGGTACTACAAACACGGATTGCGGCGGATGATTTCTGTATGCATGGGCATGAATATCAATAAACTTGATTACTTGTTTTGGGCAGAGATTATCACGAGGTATTGCCCTCTGATTGTTCATTCTTGCATTCATGATTTCACACCCCTTCCCTGCCAGGGACATTCTCACACCCTGGGGTTAAGGTAAATGCACGGGATTGTTTTTCGCTTGCACTATTTTGCACGATAAATCTCTCCGGCCATAGGCGGTCGGCGACAGCCCATAGCGGCGCTTGAACTGGCGTGAAAAATAATACAGACTTGAAAAACCAACCTCTTCGGCAATGGTAGCAATCTTCTCCCCGCTTATGCCGATTTGCGCCGCGGCCTGAGCCAGCCGATAGTTGATTAAGTAGCGTATGGGCGAAATGCCCGTTGCCCGGAGAAATTCGTGACTGAAAGCGCTGTTTGACATGGAAACCGAGCGCGCCGCCTCCGCCAGGGAGACGCTTTCGCGATAATGCTGGCGCATAAATAAAATGGCAGACCGAATCCGCGCCCGACGCTTTGCGATTACCATCATCTGCCGCCGTCCGAGCGGCCTCGGACTGTGCTGCCACGCCATATCGCGGACAATCACCACCAAAAGCTGGGCCAGCAGCAGCCGCATGGTCACTTCCCGCCGGGGACGCGTCAGGAGATATTCATCCAGCAATTGTTCAAATAAATAAAACCATTCCTCCGGTTCATGTAAGGTCACCAAAACCGGCAAACGCAATAGCCGCCACGGGGTAATGGAAAACTTGATTTCCGCCACCTCAAACTTTTCTCTTTGATTGTAATCTTGCGTGCCATGCCAACTGCGGGGCGGTAAACACAACATCTGCCCCGCCTGCACCCTGTAAGACCGCCTATTGACCACTATTTCACTCTGTCCGTGAAGAACATAACTGATCTGATACAAATCAGGGTGACTATGATAGGGCCCCAGGAAAAAGCCGCCTTGCCGGACAATGTGGCGGTTAACGAGTTCAATACGTGCGGTTTCGCAGATGGACACGCACATTTGGATCAGATTGTCTTTTACCATGTGGTTCAAATCTAATTTTTAAGCTCAGCGGCGTGCGCCGTGGCGCCGGCCGAGACGGGTATGGTGAGGTTCAGGCCAGTGGCGCCGTCAAAGACATGGGCGAGCTCCATCCTGGGGCGCACCACAATCTGCGGTTTTAATTTGTCAAAGAGGGATGAATCCATGCGCATCTGAAAATGATGCTGGCCGGCGGCAACATGCACGATCACCTCATTGCCCAGCTTCTCCGTCACGTCCACGCATCCGCTGATGACGCCCTCCGTCCCAGCGTCGGAAGCTTCCCTCAAGGCCAGCGCTTCGGGGCGGATGCCGAAAAACACCTCCCGGTTTTCATGCTGTTGAATGTTTTTATGCATGCGCTCCGGGAGGGATAATTGGAACGCCCGGCCGTCAAATGCATATTGGGCGCCATTCCGGACGATTTTGCCCGCGAATAAATTCATCGGCGGAGTTCCGATAAACCGGGCCACAAATGTGTCTGCCGGATAGCGGTAGACAGTCAAAGGCTCGGCCACCTGCAGGGCCAGGCCGTCCTTCATGACCACAATCCGGTCACCCAGGGTCATGGCTTCCACTTGGTCATGGGTAACGTAAATCATGGTCGTATTCAGACTTTGGTGCAGATGCATCAGCAGTCCCCGCATTTCCACCCGCATCTTCGCGTCCAGATTGCTGAGGGGCTCGTCAAAGAGAAACACGGCCGGATGGCGCACGATGGCGCGGCCCAGCGCCACCCGCTGGCGCTGTCCGCCTGACAAGGCCGCGGGGCGGCGCTGCAGATAATCAGCCAGGCCAAGATCACGGGCGGCGCCCTCCACCCGCGCCTTGATCTCGCGGCCGGGAATTTTTCTCAGTTTGAGGCCAAAGGCCATGTTGTTATATACCGTCATGTGCGGATAAAGAGCGTAATTCTGAAACACCATGGCAATATCGCGGTCTTTCGGGGGGACGTCGTTGATGACCCGTTCGCCGATCCGGATTGTGCCGCGGCTGATTTCCTCCAGGCCGGCAATCATGCGCAGGGTGGTGGATTTGCCGCACCCCGACGGGCCCACGAAGATCATAAATTCCTTGTCGCGGATTTCAAGGTTGAAACCCTGCACGGCCGCCACATTGCCGGGATATATTTTCCAGACGTTTTCAAGCATGACCTTTGCCATTTTATATTCCTTTCAAAATCAGCGGCATTCCCGCAACTGGCTTGTTAAATTTTTCATTTCATGGTCGGCAGAATAATGCCCTTTAGAATTATGTTCTGGCACAAGATGAAGACCAGCAGGGTCGGAATGGAGGCGACCACAAATCCGGCCATGGTGATCCAGGGCGTGCTGGTCCAGAGACTGTTCGCCTGGTAGAGCCAGACCGCGATCGTCCACATGGACTTTTTCTGGCAGATGATCAGCGCCCATTCCCAGCCGTTGTAGGCCGCGATAAAGGCGTTCAGGGCGTTGATGGCCAGGATCGGTTTGACCAGCGGCATGGCCACAATCCTGAAAATCTGCCATTCGCCGGCGCCGTCTATCGTGGCCGCTTCAAAGAGCTCCGGAGGCAGACTGTCAAAAAATCCCTTCAGGATAAAGATCGCCATGCCGTTGGCCGCGCCCGGCAGGACCAGCGCGAGAAAGGTGTTTAATAAGCCGATATCGCGCATCAGAAGATAGGCGGGGATGGCGCTGACCATGGCGGGAAAGGCCATGGTGGCGAGCATGAACAGGAGGATTTTTCCCTGCCCGGGTATGTTGAAGCGCGAGAGCGCATACGCGGCGATTGGATTGACCGTCAGAGTGCAGAGGATCGCCAGGACAATCAGAAAAAAAGTCACCGGAATCGCCCGGGCATTGCGGACGAGAAAATCCCACACGAGCAGGTAGTTCTCCACCATGGGTTCCCAGAAAAACGCTCCTTCATTCTGGATGAAGGTCACGGCATAGGCTGCATTGAAAGGCGGGAAAGCCTCCTCAATGGTCCTCAGCTTCCAGCCATAGACTTCGTTTACCTTTTCCAGCGACCCGTATTTTGCCAGCAGGAATTTCTGAAATTCAATCTCCGAGGAGCTGAGCATTCTTTCCTCAAGCGGAAGCGTTTTGACAAATGCCATCCAGGCGTTGCGCTGGTTCTCTTTGTTTTCGCCGGGGGGCGCGACCGCCGAAAGGCTGACTTCCTCCCACGCGCCATAGGAAATTTTGAGCAGGCGGTTGACGTATTCCAGGGACTTGTACTGGTCCTTGAGAAATTTGCGGTATTTTTCCGTCTGTTCCGGAGTCCCTTTGATGCTGGTGAGCCGCAGCGGGAAGCGTTCCAGGCAGAAAGTTTTCCATAGTTTTTGCATGCCCTCACCGCAGGACGCGGGGACGGGGAAGGGCGTCTCCAGCAGGGAGGCATAGCTTGTCCCGGCCAGCGCATTGTATGTTTCCACATTAAAGAAACTTCCCGCCGGCAAGCCGAGGGACTGCCGCACCTCTCCTCTCTGGAGGTAGTCATACCATACGGTTCTCAGCGCATAGGGTGTGGTGGGCGAGGCCGGCGCCTGATCGGCTTTGAATTTTTTCCAGAGCGACTTCAACTCCTGCGGACTGTCTTCCCGCAGGGGGAAGACTTCCGACTCATCCCGCCATGCGATTCCTTTTTGCGCCAGATACTTAAGCCACGCCCGCCGGGCGCCGGGCGTGAAGCGGTGCGCGCCGTAGGCTTCCTTGACCCGCTGGAAATCAAGGAATTTCGGCCAGAAACCGGGATACCAGGACTGCTGCCACATGGGGATGGCCATCTCGGAACCCGCGAAGCGGATGGAATAGAAAGTTTCCAGCGAGGTGTCCCAGTACCGGTTGAGCAGTTCCAGCGCACCCTGGCGGCGGGCGGAGCCGCCCGCGCCGGGATGGAGTTTGGCCCATTTGTCGGCGTAAAGCTCGCTGAGATATGTGGCGGCGTTCAAGTCAACCACGGCGCAGACCGTATCCGCGATCGGATATGAATCGGCGAATTCCGAATAATCAGCTGCCATGAGCTTCCATCTTTGCCACTGATCGTAGTCCGGATGGAGATATGGTCCGGCAAAAGCGTCAACGGAGGCCTGGTCGGCCCCGATCGTGCGCCAGGCGTTCCAATGCGGCGGCACGGAGGGAAAAGCCGCCTGCATCTGTTTTTCCCAGCCGGAATAATTGTTGAAGAAGAGCACGAGCCCCTTCATGAACCTGTCGGAAGGCGACCACAAGCTGCGGGGGACGGGATAGAAACGGTCGTAGTCGTAACTGTTGGCCGTGGAGCCGGAGAGCGTGATCAGGAACGGCACCACCATGGTCGCGCCGAGCAGCGTCAAAAGCGCGTAGATCGCAAATATCGTCAGCCTGGTGACGGGTTTTTTTCTGCCTATGACGGGAATGATGGGCATGAAGTTACGTCCACTCCGCTTTTTTGAATTCAACTTTGCGCAGGATGCGGATTTGCAGATAGGTGAAACCGATCAGAATGGATCCGAGCACCCAGGCCATGGAAGTGGCCATGCTGAATCTCAAGTTCGCGTAAGCCTCCTGCCATATCCGCAGTCCCGCCACGGTTGTCACCTCGCCCGGCCCGCCGAACGTGAGCAGGAATATGTTCCCCATGTTCTGGAACGTGCCGATGAAGGCGCCGACGAAATTGATGATGATCAACGGCAGGAGCGTGGGAAAGGTGATGGAACGGATTTTATGGAAAACGCCCGCCCCGTCCAGGTCCGCCGCCTCGTAGAGCTCCGCGGGTATTGAATGGAGCGCGGCCAGATAGATCAGGCTGGCCATGCCCATCGTCGCCCAGACCGTTGGAATCACGCAGCAGAGCATGGCCAGTTGCGGGTTCTCCAGCCAGGTCTGGGTCGGAAGGTTCACCAGGGGCAGTTTGTTTAAGAGCGCGATCACCTGGTTGAGGAAACCGGCCGGGGTCGGATCATACATCAGTTTCCACATGAGGGCGATCACTATCCCGCTTGAGACCTGCGGAAGAAAGAAGAGCGTCCGGTAGAATATCTTTCCCCGCGGGACCTCGGAAAGGAGGAGCGCAAGAAATATGGGGAACAGGAACGCCAGGACCATGTTCAGGAACACGAAATAAACGGTCCGCCCCAGGCTTTCCCACCAGCTCCTGTCCAGGGCCAGGACGATAAAATTATCCAGCCCGACAAAACGGCTCTCGCCGGCAATGCGGTAGTCCTGAAACGCCATGACCATGCCCCGGAAAAGGGGATAGTAGCTCCACAGCGCGATCAGCACCAGCGCGGGAGCAAGCAGGAGCCAGGGCAGGTATCCCTTATAGACCTGCTTGGACGATTCGTTTTTTTTCTCCCAGAACGAACGGATGATGAAGTAGCTGAAAGCCAGGATCACGCATGCCATGAGGATGAAGAGCATCCGTGCCGTTGGCCGGTATTGGTCAAGCTCGGCCTTTGTTCTTCCAAACATGAGGCCGCTGTTGGCGTTGAGTTCCACGCGGCGCAGGGCCGCCCGGTAATCAAAATTTTCTCCGCTCTCGGAGAGGACCATGCTCAGCACCTGCTGGTTCAAGGCCGTGTCCGCCGGCCACCAGAATCCCATGTAGGGCTCGGTAAAAACTCCAATCCCGCCGCTTTCAATGTCCGCAAAATTACGGCGGATCATGGGCGGCACATCCTTCAGATAGTCGGCGAAACCGAGCCGCTGCAGGTCGGAAGGACTGACAAACCTGGCCAGCCCGCTGAGAATCTTTTCCTGGACGTATGCGTCGGAGATGCGCTGGTCGGTGACCGCCGTGAGAATTTTCCATATTTTGTCCCTTTCGTTCTTTGGCCGGTCGCCGACCGCCTCGCACAAGGTTACATAGTGGTTCTGCTTCTGGACAACGCGCCTGCCATCCGGTCCCGGGCCGGCCGGGAAAGGAAACCAGCTCAGGAGATCGGGGTCTAGCTTCGCGTAGCTGGCGAAACTGCTTAGGTCGCTCACAAACCACGTTACCATGGCCACCTCGCCGCGGGACAGCATTTCCCAGGGCCCAAGGTCGCGCTGGCCCATGGCGCTTCTTGCCACGCCGGCGATAACATCTTGTTCCGTAAAATCAATTTTACGGCCGTTGGATGTTACATATCCGTTGTGCATATCTGCTTCGGTCAGATTGACCGGCTCCTTTGTCTGCGGATCGCGGAGCCATTTCATCCACCTGAGTCTGTGGTAAAGTTCCGCGGCGGCCATGGCGGCCGCGGAGGTGAAGTCGGCGTGCCACCGCGGTTCAGCCACAGCAAGATCCTTTCCATCCGGAGTGATGAAAGCCGTCGCCTCCATCGGGAATAAATATTCTTTGCCGGTGGCCGGGTCTTTTCTGGCCTGCACAATGGGACTGCCGCCGGCCGATTGAATCCATGGCAGCCAGGTAAAACCATAGGGCATGATCACAATACCCCTCTGGCCGCGCTGGTAGACCGCCCCGGAAATCTGTTTGCCGGGATCAGTGAGGCGCTGGCACCAGTAGATCAGTTCGTCCCAGGTCTGCGGCGGGTTTTCAGGGTCAAGCCCCGCCGCCTGCACAAGGTCGGTGCGGAAAATAATGCCCATATACGCGTATGATGCCTGGGGCAGTCCGTAGACTTTTCCGCCAACCGTGGCCACATGCCGCCAGAGCATGGGGATTGATTTCCAGCCGGCCCAGACGGCTTCATCGTCATCAATCCGGCCATTCCCATTTTTGTCCTCCCCGATCCATTCGTTCAACGGATAGAGAAAGCCCTGTTTGATGTCGTTCCGGATTATGTGAAAATAGGAGTTCATTATGTCAGGCGCTGTCCTGCCGGCGATGGCCATGATGAGGGAGGCATTGCCGGAGCCGGCCGGCAGCCTGATCCCGCCCCAGGAAGAAATGGAGAGGGAGCGGTCCGCCTTCAGAAGCTCGCGGACGCGCCGCGTCACGGGCGCGTCGGGATAGTTGGGGGTGTAGAATTGAATGGAGACCTGGATGCTTCCATCCTTTTCACCCTTCTTCGCCAGGAAGCCCTGTGGCCCCGCCTGCAATGCTGTGCATAGCACTGCGGGCAGGTTGCCGCGGGGTGCTTCACCGCGTTCCGCGCCCTGAACGGGGAAGAGCGCGAGCAAAACCGGCGCGGCCAACGCCAGCATCCTTGCCGCAGAAGAAAATGAACCTGCAAAGCTCAAAACAGTGACCGCTCCTTTCAAACACCCCGCGGGCTATGCCCGCCTCAGGCGGACTAGTCAAAAATCAACCGGCCCCAGTCTTCGTACCAATGGAAATTGACCTTTGACAAAGGCGCGCTGGCGGTAAGCTCCCGGCCCTCGGGCAGGTAAATGGAATAATCATAGCGCGCGAGCTCAAACAGCCATACCTCGCCCTTGACCGGGGATTTGCCGCCCAGGGTGGGAAGTTCCGCGAAAGGTATGGCCACTTCCAGTATCCAATACTCATCCCTGTCCGTCCAGTCATTGACCGTGCCCTTGACCTTAGAAGCCATTTTCAGGCCGGCGCAATTCCATTTTGACCAGCGGTGGTCGCCCGCGTTTCTTTTTACGTTATAGGCGTCATAGACCGCGCCTTGCACGTTCATTTCAAAATTGAAATAGGGGTCCTTGTCCGGATGGGTCTTGAAGAAAACTTCCAGCACATCCTCCCGGCAGGTTGTGCTGTCCCTTTCGGTGAAAGTTCCCCAGACATCCTCGTCATAGGCCTTGAAGGCCACGTAAAGAAAATCTTTGTCATAGACCATCTTGGCCTCGGTCTTTGAAATCGGCTCCTTGAAGGTTGCCGGGATCAGCAAGTTTATTGTTTTAGCCTTGGCCCAGACCGGCTCGTTCAATTCCCCGTCCACCGTGATCGGCGTGTCCGAGAACGGACAATAATAGGCGTTGGTCAGTTCGGCGGGCGGAACAGCCGGCGTGGTTTTTTTCGCGCACATGGAAGAACAGCCGGCCGCCAGCGCCAGCATCACTGCGGTCAACAAACATAATATTGTTTTCATCTTATTTATCCCTTTCTTTTCTCTTTCTATCATTTTTTATTGTTCATGACAGTGCGAATTTCGTTTGACAAAGACGGCGGCGATTCCGGCTCATTTGCGGGCTTCCCGCGCTCGCGCATACACGAGTATAACGCTTCACGCGGCGCACCCGCATCTGATCCGGACTTGCCTTGCTTTTTCTCGTGCCACAAGCAGATCCGCCTGTGGCGGAAAATCCCGACAAGTCGGAAGCGAAATTCGCACTGCGCCCACTCCGCGCAACCGCAGCGGTTGCACGGAGTGGGAAGTTTGTTTATTTAACCTGGACCAGCACTGCCCGGAAGCCGCACTTTTCAAATTTCACCTTGAACGCGTCTTTGTCCAGCGTGACCGTTTCTCCGGTCATCAAATCCCTGGCCGTCAATTGGCCGGCCAAGCCAAGTTTTTTTGCGTCAAAACTGACCGCAACATCCTGCGGCGACTCCGGCCGGCTGTCAATCACGAACAATACTCGTCCGGGCCGCTTGTAAGCGCTTGCATAGGCGTCGCCGGAAACAAGGCGAAAAGCTTCCTGCGTGTCCCAATACGGGATGAAAGCCACGTCGTCCTCTCCCATGCCGAACGTGTCCCAGGCCGCGAATATTTTCTCTACGATTTTTGGCGGGACATATTGCGCCCACAAGGCAATATCATGGACGATTAGATAAGCCAGGTTGCGTTCCCCCCATCCTTTGGGATCCTTTTTCCAGTCATAAGGAACGGAATTGCACGGCTCGCACAGGAAAAGGTCAACCACGCCGCGCGGCTGGCTGGTGTATTGCGCCCGCAAGCCTTCCTTGGAACAGATTGCTTCAATATCCCAGGTTTTTTGAGAGGCATAAAGGGGGCAAAGGTTCTCCCCTTGCGTGATCCAGCCGCCGAACGCCACCACCGCGGGCACAAGATGATACATGTGCCAGACAACTTTGGGCTCCTTGCCACGGTCAAGGAACATTTTATGCAATCGCTTGGCAAAATTCCGCTGGGCAATGAACGGGAAGTTTTTATGCATCAGCCCCTTGTAATCCGTCCACCCGCAGCCGTGCGCGCTGTTGGCACAGCCGATCGTATGGGAATCATCAAGATACATCCACTCCCCGTTGATCTCGTCAAAATAATGGGCGAATTCCGCGAGCTTCAGGAACGGATAATCGCTTTGGCGGCAGCACCTCGGCATGGCGGCGCAATAAGGGAACGGCCCCCCAATCGCAAAACTTCCGGGCGCCACCATCCAATCCAGATAATGCTTACGGACATCCCACATTATGGCGCTGACCTCATAGGATGTGTTATAGGGACACATTGCCACCTTCTCGCGCAACGACATGGCCTGAAATGAGCGGTAGTGCCCATCATTGCGGAAAATATAACTGCCCGGGGCGGCTGTGCCGGGATATTCTCCGGACCACAAGTCGGCGTGTGCCGCCATCCACATGTTGCCGATGTTCTTATCAAGCTTCATTTGCCGGAATTTGGGCAAGGGTCTGGTCGGCGTGGCCTGCAGAGAAAAACTTATGTTGTCCAGATGTTCCTTAGGCGTTTTTTCGGCAACCAACGTCAGGCGCAGATGGAGGGTTTTATCCTGCCGGATCAGCGCCACGGATTTGCCGTTTTCAACCGGTTCCCATCCCCGGTCATTTTCCGCCAGGAATTGAAAACCAACCTTGTCGCAACCCAGATACATAAATGGCGTCCACGACCGTTCCAGGACTACGCCATTGCCCTTGGGCGTTTCGCCCCGCCGGTCATAACCCTGGGTATAGGCAAAGCGGGCGTCCACGCCCGGCTTGGGCCGGTAATCTTCATCATCGTAATGCCGGAAAGGAACCAAATCATCCTTCAACGGAATATCCACCGTCAGTTTATCAAGCCCATTGACCGCGCCCCCGGGGTCAATCTCCACCCACAGGAAGCCGTCATATTCCATTTTGCTCCTGACAATGACCTTGTTGTCCGCATCGCCGAGACTGCCCTCCACCACTAATTTGTCCGGTGCATTTGATATTTCTTTCAGCTTGCCGGCCGGAAGCGCATTGCCGTTCACGACCGCTTCCACGGTGATCGGTCCGGCCAGCATTTCCAGTCCCTGTGAAATCATCTGTTCCGGCAGACCGTTATCGCCGAACACATAAGTCCTGCCCCAGCATTCCGCCTTGTTCTTTTCGGTTTTGATCGGCGTCCAGGGCGCCATGACCGTGCCCTCATTGTCCCCGAGATGCTTGACCGTCTTCCAGTTATATTTTGTCCATTTCCTTAAAAAAGCTTCGTTTTCCGCGATCAGATTTCCTTTGGGCGAAAGAATTCTTGCCCGCACCCGGTATTCGCCCACCGGCAGGTCTGCGGTGGCAATGATTTTATCCGCGGTATAACCATCCCTGGCCAGATCCAGGTTGAGTGAATGCAGTGCCTTGTCAGCATCCATCGGCAAAATATCCGCCTGCACAAGAAAACCTTTTGGCAGATTGCCGATGTAGCAATAAATCATGGTCTCCTGATCAAGCCCGCAGTCCAGCGCGGTGATGACTGGCAGTTTCCGGAACGAATAGGGCACTTCCTGAACAAAATTACCGCCGCCCTCCACCTTCGCTTCCATTTTAATGACCTGGCAGTTGTTTTCATCCAGCGCCAGTTCCGGCTCATAAACCCGCTGCGGCCAATATAATGACTTGTAATTACCCTGTTCATAAGCCGGTGTTCCGCTTGTCTTACTGGAAGTTGTTGAATTGTCATCCGGATTGGTCTGAATTTTGACAAGCGTTGACGAGCCGCTCCGCGAAGTTATGGCCACTTTTGGCTTAAAACTGCCCTCCGGCAATCTTCCCAGGTCCATAACCCGTATGCCCGGATAGGGGGTTTCCAACAAGACAAGCTGTGCGCCTTCCGCGCCGCAAAGCATGGTTTCTTCCGACTGATTGGCGTAATGCCGCTTGACGTCAAATCTGATCGGGCTTCCCTTCTGATATCCAAACATTTCCAGCGGCAATTCGGCTTCCAGCACCCATTGGCCGGTCTCAAACGAAGAAGCTATTTTCCCGCCCTCGCCCTTCTGAATTTTTCCGTCTACGCCAATCACCCATTCCTTGCCCTTGCCAATTATGGTCAGACTGTCCCCTGCCCCGCTCCCGTATTTTCCGAACAGGTCGGGAACGTCCGCCGCGCTGAGATATAATTTGCCATCCTTATGGCAGACCTGCACCATCATCTGCCGGGAAGCCAGTTCGCCGGTCAGACCGCTCAGCATCCCGATCACGGCCGAACTGCACAAATCCCAGTCCCCTTCCGTCAGTTTCCCGTCAATGATCGGCGGGGTTTTTGGCATGGGCGCGAAAAGTGCCAGCCCGGTTCCCTTTTTCAGGTTTTCAGGCCGGTGCCAGGCGCTGATTATTTCGCCGGCGCTCAACGGCCGGCGATACACGAACACTTCGTCTATGGCCACCGGGCATCCCGTCTTTCCCAGACCAAAATCGTTCGTGTCAAGCACGCTCGCAAACACTCCCCAGGTAACGGTTTTTTGTCCGTCCACCCAGAAGCTGGTCTCATTCTTGTTGTCCTGCCAGGCAAAAACCGCATGGTGCCAGGCGCCCGCGTTTTCCTTTTTGAGCTTGTGTTCCAGGGTATAAAATCCCCAGCCCATTTTGGCGCACATCGGGTCGGGAGTGCTGAAAAGCATTCTGATGATCGGGTCCTCGGAAGGCATTTCAATGGGTTTGCCGGTGTCGTAAAAAAGTCCGCTCTGGGTCACCTGCACGGAGGAATGCGTGATCCGCGCGCCATTTTTGCCGCCTATTTCAAGAAGGTTCCCTTCCCGGCCGCGGCCCTGCAATTTGAACCAGAACTCAATGGTCCCCTGGCGCCGGAGAAGGTTGCCCGCCTGCGGCCAGCGTATGCAAGCTCCGCGGTCCAGGACAATGCACTGCCCGACGCGGCCCGGCGCCTTTTCAATCTGCCCGTCTGTTTTTGCTTTTCCGTCCGGGCCTGAAATGACCGCGTCCGCCCCGTTCTCAAAGTCGGCATGGAAAAGAATATCTCCCCGCTCTATGGCCCGTCCGGATCGGGCGCAAAATGCAATGACAACCGCCATGACAGCCAGCCTGAGAATATTTGTCATGTTTTCTCCCTATGATGTGTTTTTTACCGCCTTCAAACGCGGGCGTTTTCCACAACCCAAGATCGCCGCACACCCAGGCTTCGCCAGAGGCTCCGCCGAGGCGAGCAGTGCCGGCGCTACAGCTGTAGTGCGTCACTGTGTGACGCAGAGTTTTTCTATAACAATTCATTCAGCAACGCCAGCGATACGGCCTGAACATAGAAAATAGTGCCGAGGTCCCGGACATTGAACGGCAGATTGTCCGTTCCATCAGGGGGATGATGGTTATTTGGAAGCTTCAACGGCCGTCTTCAACTCATCGCAGGCGGCCATGATCCTTTGCGCTTCGCTGAGCACCTTGCTGAACGCCTTTTTATCTTTCAACGCATTCGGATCAGAGGCGACCTTCTTCTGGAGCTCCTCGGCCTTGGCGTTGACGGTTTCGGCGGCTTGGGCGAGCTTGGGGTTGCCGGCAAGTTTGGCTGAAGATTCCGCGATCAATTTTTTATGCGCCTCCAGCCTTGCCAGGAACGTTTTTTCATACCAGCCCTTGTAAGACCCGAAAAGCAGGGCCCCGAAACTGCCCGGACTGTGGAAATTATTGCCGACCGGCGCCCAAGCGCTTGCTTTGGCGATATAGTCGTGCCGGTTGCGGCAGAGATTCAGGCCCCACATATCCCCTTCCTTGATGACGGCCGCGCTTCCCATGCTTGCGAGCGGGATCTGAACTTCCAGCGTCCAGCACTTGTCGCCCATCAGGCCCTTGGCCTTCCAGTCGCAATCCCAACGTGTATCAACGCCCTTGGCATCATAAAACGGGCCTTCCAGAGAGGCGATCAGCTGGTAATAACTGGTGGTCGTTTTGCCGGGATCAAGATAAATTTCAATGCTGTCGCCGGCAAAGAAATCATCGTGCTTGCGCTCTTTGCGGACCATGGCGCCGGGTTCCGGCTCCTCGCACCAGATGGCAAAGTAGATATTGTCCTTGTCGTAGACCGTCTTGAAGGTTGTTTTGACCGGCGCCGGATCAAAATCCGGCGGAAATATCAGGAACCCGCCCGTCTCTTCGGCGTTCGCCCAGCAGGCATCATCCAGTTTCCCGTCAATGACCGGCGGTTTGTCCGTGGATAAAGCGGTCGTTAATTTTTCGTCATCCTGGGCCAGGCCAATGCCCAGCAGAGATGAAGCCATGGCCGCGCTCAAAATAAACCGACCCGCAAACAGTTGCATTTCTTTTTTCATTTTGTCCTCCTATGTGTTTATGGTTCTTCCGCACAATTGTGGGTTGTTAACTGACAGACCTGCTACAAACTGATTCAAGCTAACCACGGAGACACAGAGGTTAAACAAAAAGAGATTTTGTCAAATTTGAGCCTGGCGTTCCGCCACTCCCAAATTTGACAAACCTGGTTATATTTTGGAGAAAGACAGGAGATTTAATTTACTCATTTTCAATTATCTCTTCCTCCCCTCATCCTCCAATAACAAATTGTTGCTTGAAATCAGGTTTTGTGTTTGGCAAAACCTGATTTCAAGCAATCTCTTCTTCTCCGTGCCTCCGTGGTAAATCCTTTCCGATCTACCCACATATTCTTCGGAAGCCCCGTTTTTACATTTAACCGCAAAAAAATCATCATCCGGTTTCAAGCCTGAGACAGGCAAATTCCAGCGGCCCCACCCGGTGTGAAACCCTTGCCTGGAACATGTTGCCCCGCTGTGTCCAGCATTCTTTCGCAAGTTTCTTCCATTGCCCCGCATTATCAATCCGGAAAACGTTTTTCACGGGAGGCGTTACACACGCCTGGAGCCGCACGCCGTTTTGCCAGGGATCATGATTGATGTTCATGACCATCAATCCGACCAAACCCGGCCCATCGGCCCGGTGGGGAAGAATCCAGCCGGGCGCGTCGGCCAGCAAAGGCACCTGTCCGCGGGCCAGCCAGCGCACAATGGCGCGGATTTGTTCCTTGCGGTGCGCGGTGTAGAAAAACTGGGTCGTGCCTTTGACATACATGTCAAAATTTGTGCCCGCAAATTCATAGGGAAAAACGCAGACCCGCCCGCCGAGCCGGTTTTCAAAAACAATTGCGCCGGGGCAGACTTGGCGGCCGGACATTTCCATGATGCGCGAAATCACGCGCGCTCCGGCGGCAGGTTTGAGCAGGCCGATGATAGGCGTGTCGCTGGTTGCATACTCAAAAATATAACGGTTTTTTCCGCCGTAAAAACGAGGATCAGTCAGATGCTCGGCGCCGAAGGTAAAGTCCGCGGTGCGCCTCCGGATGGTTCCCGCCAGGCTCACGCCCGCCAAATCCGCGCGGCCCATGTCCATGAGCGTTCTGAGGGCGGTTAAATCCATCAGAACCCCGCGCGAAAAAATATCATCCAGTTTATTTTCAAACGCGCGCAAGGCCTGGCCGGTTACGGCCGTAACCGGTTCATCCGCCCGGCAGGCAATGGGGAAACCAAAGGCCGGCAGGGCGTGCGCCCAGCCCGAATCGCGCGCCTGCCATTCGGCCGGGCTTGCGCCTTTGGTGGTATGCGCGACCCGCGCGGAATTCCAGTGGCGCAGTATCCCTATTCCGCGGAAATTATTTGCCCTGCCAAATCCCTGCCAAAGCCCCTCAAAATAATTTTTGTTATTCTCCAGCATGTCGCCGATCTGCGGCTCCTCTTCCAGCGGCGCGCCGGCCACATAATCGTAAATGGCCAGGGTATGGTTGGGGATGCCGTAGATCGTGGCCATGGCGATCTGCGCCCGGAGCCAGTTGGCCGATTTGCTGTAAAGATACCACGGCATGCTTTCTATTTCACTGCATTTGCAGGTGTTCTCCGGCAGATCGGGCATGACCCGTTTGAGCGCCTCGTCCTGAATGAAAAATGCGCGCGGGGTTCCTTCCTGGTAGCCTTGGTTGCAGATTCTGGGCGTGGGAGGATGCGGGCCGGCAAAAGCCTTCAAAAGTCCGACATAATCGCGGCCTTCGCTTTCATGCATCCAGGGCGTGCTGACCATCAGGGCCACGTTCGTTTCCGGGCTCACTTCGTAGACCGCTTCCTGAACGAGCCGGGCGGATTCTTCCAGGACAAAACCGCAAAAATCAAGCCATGGTTTGCGCCAGGGGTGCGGCTTGCCCGGGGCAAGAATGGCGCGCAGGAGTTTTTCGCGCGTCAACCGCGGTTCGCCGATTCTTTTCGCGAATTCCCGGATGTGGCGTGGACAGTAACAGCCGAAAGCAACCGGGCCGTGGTTCGTGAGCCGGTAATCATCCTCCATCCAGAACCGGACCGGTTTTGTGCGGCAGACAATGCGCGCCGATGCCTGCATCCATCGGCGCCAGCCGGGCGAAAGCGGGCAGGGACATTCGCGGCTTTTCTGGCCGTCGTGGCCCACAATGGGTTCATAGTCCGGGATGGCCTTCCGGATATCGCAGCCATAATCGCTGTGGCCGAGCGTGAACGAATAATTGATTGAATATTTTATCCCGAACCGCGCGGTGGCGTCGCGCGCGCGTTCCAGGAGGGCCACATGGCGTTTCTGGGTGGCGAGGGGCAGATGGCCGAAACCGTGCACAAACATCCACATCACTTCGTCCATCCGGCGTTTCCGGCAATAAAGAATTGTTTCCCGGAGCGATTCTGCGAATTTCCACGGGTAAAAGCCCCGCCTCAGCATATAGGTCACATGCTCATGGCCATTATCTTTATGAAGCGTATTGAAATTATCTCTCATGTTTTTTTCTCTGAAACTTCCATCAATGTCTGTCATTCCCATGAAAATGGGAATCCAGATATTTTTTCTTAAACTGGATTCCCGAGCCTACTCCGCCGAAGTAAAGCCTTCTGGCTACGACCTTCCTACGCCCACCGAAGCGGCTTCGCGAAGGCGGGAGGCCGGATTAGATCGGGAATGACAAACGTTCTCCACCAAGCTTGCCAAGGCGCTGGCCAGAGTTTCTCTCATAACGAAACCCGCCACCGGTGGGTGAAATGCTCCTATTTTTTCATCTGAAAATCATTTTTATACCTTACTATGTTTGAAATCCGCAGTTCGTCTATCATGCCGTGCAAAGGCGCCGCCTTGCCGCCGTTATACGTTCCGATTTCAAGCTCGGTCCTGGTGTTTTTCATGCCGGTATATTTGCCCTTTGCTTCTCTTTTGGCGCCCTTGTCCGCCACGCCGTTGATAAATACATTCAAGCCCTGCTCGGATTTGCTCCCGTCATAGGTGAAAGCCAGATGGGTCCACTGGTTGGTGGGGATCAGGCCCTTGGCGCTCTCGCCGTAATGGGCGATGGAAATGTAATCCTTCAGATCATTGGAATAGAGGGAGAAATTGTACCCGCCGGAATAGAGAGAAGTTGCGAATTCTATGCCCAGCGGGCTGTAGCAGACTTTCTCCAGCAAGGCCTCGTGGGCCAGTTGATCGGGCTTAAGCCAGAACTCAATCGTGAAAGGCTTATCATTGCCCTGGCCATCCGTGAAGGAGAGATCGTCAGTGTCCTCCAGCGCGATATTTGCATCCGCACTGCCGTCAAAGCTGATCGCGCTCCCGAGTTTTCCGGTTGGGGAATATTTTGTCCCGTAGTTGATCACGGAATGCTTCTTGCCGCTTGCATCCTGCGGATCGCCCTTGCCCTCGTCAAAATGCAGGAGCAGCAATGTGTTTTCATCCGCCTGAAAAGGACCGCCTGCCTGCTGGCAATGGCCATTTTTGCAGAGGGAAACGAGCAGGATGATGGCCGCTGCCAGGGGGATCAGTTTGTTTTTCATTTCATTTTCCTTTCTCTGGAGAGAGTTTCCAACCCGCATACAAGCGCAGTTCGGACGCCATGTTCAGATCGTAAATATTTACCGCAGAAAAACAAAAATGAAAGATAATAATATAACAAATCCTCTGTGCTAATCATTTATTCAAAAACCGCCGAGAAAATCTTCGGGTAATCTGGCCGGCGAGGCGCAGGCGCTTTTCAGGGCCGCATGCCGGCCGCTTTTAGAGGCTTCCAGGAACCCCTGCATTATATCCAGCACATGATAAGCCAAGTCCCCGCTGGCGCGATGCGGTTTATCGGCGAGAATCCCGAACGCCATATCAGCCAATCCCAGACTACGGGTGTTTTCGGCAAAGCCTTTCACGAGCGGCAGTTCCTGCCATTCTTTTTCTTTGCCGCGCTTCACACTGGCCGGTCCGTTAAATCCATTCGGGTCGGGAACAATCAAGGTCCCTTCCGTGCCGTAAATTTCAATGCAGGGACAGCGGTGCGCCCATACATCAAAGCTGGTCACGAGGGTGCCGATGGCGCCATTGACAAAATCCATGACGCCGGCAATATGGGTCGGCGTCTCAACGATTATTTTCTTTCCTTTTTTGGGTGCGCTGGTGATGGTTCGTTCCGGAAAACTGATCCCGGCCGAACCGGTCACGCGGCGTACAGGCCCGATCAGCGCAACCAGCGCGGTCAGGTAATAGGGGCCCATGTCAAACATCGGCCCGCCGCCTTCTTCATAATAGAATTCGGGGCTGGGATGCCAGCTTTCATGGCCGTGGCAGAGCATGAAGGCGGTCGCGCCGACCGGCTTGCCGATGAGGCCTTCATCCATCGCCTTCCGGCAGGTCTGAATGCCGGCGCCCAGAAAGGTGTCCGGCGCGCAACCGATGCGCAGTCGTTTTTTGGCCGCCAGGGAAAGCATTTTTTTCGCCTCGGCCCTTTGCAGGGCCAGCGGCTTTTCATTATAGACATGCTTGCCGGCCTTCAGCGCGGCTAAAGCCACGCCGGCGTGAGCCTTGGGTATGGTCAGGTTGAGAATGATGTCAATGGATTTATCCGCCAGCATCTCCTCAACGGAACAAACCCGGCCGACGCCGTATTCATTCGCCCGCGCCGCGGCCTTGGCCATGTCCAGGTCCGCGCAGGCGGTGATCTTCAGCCATGGAAATATTTTTGATCTTTTCAGATATATGCTGCTGATGTTCCCGCAACCAATCACACCCACGGTCATTGTTTTCATCTTGGTTTCCTTTTATAAAAGACCGGCCGCCCATAAAATGCCGCGTTTGGTTATTTCCAGCACTTCCGGCACGCCAAAATCAGCCGCCACATGGCCCAGCGAGCTGTAAAACACTTTTCCCCTGCCCCAGGTCCGTTTCCAGACCACCGGCATAATAGTTCCTTTGATCCAGGGATATTTAGGACTGTCAAAGCGGGTGGCCGCGAGCACGATGTTGGAGGGGTCCACGTGCATATAATACTGCTCGGATTTAATTCTGAAATCATTGAGCCCCCTGGCGATCGGATCCGCGTGGTCAATGATCTGGACTGAATATTCCGTGATGCCGTCCGGATGCGACACCCATTGCCCGCCTGTCATGAATTGATATTCCGTGTTGTTGCGGAAAGAGTCGCCCATGCCGCCATGCCAGCCGGCAATCCCCACTCCGCCCCTGACAGCTTCCAATAATCCCTTTTCCTGTTCCGGGCTGATGGTCCCCATGGTCCAGACGGGGATGATCACGGCCAGAGAATTTAAATATCCGGATTCCAGGTAAACATCCAGCGTGTCAGAGATGCGCACGGTGAAACCCTGCTGGGCGAGCCAGGGGGCGAAAACTTCAACGCATTGTTTTGGTTCATGTCCCTGCCAGCCGCCCTGAACGAATAATGCTTTTTTCATGGTATTATATGTCGGTTGATGATTTGGACAGATCCTTTCTTTTTACGTCAAAAAATATAATATTCTTGTCTTCCGGGGAATGGATGATACGTTTTTTCTTATGGACGTTTTTCCCATCCATGCGGCGCCCTTGAAGCGCGCCTTTCCCTCGCTCTGCCCGGCGGAAACCATCGGCTATCATCCCCGCAAGCAGGAATGGGTGCGGCGCGCGTTTAACACCTACAATTTTTCGTTCATCCTCAAGGGCGGCGGCGAATACCGCCTGGGCGGCAAACTCTGGTCGGTGAACGCGCCCTGCGTGATCACCCAGTCCCCCGGCGTCTACGTGGAATACGGGCCGGCCGGCGCCTGGACCGAATGGGAAGAATTGTATTTGATTTACAATCGCGCGGTCGTGCCGGCCCTGGAACGCGCCGGTCTCATCCGCAGGAACAGGCCGGTCTGGCGGATTCATGATCCGGTCTCCTTGCGCGAATGCGTGGCCGATCTGCTGGCGATTGCGGCCCAGCCGGAGACATCCGGTTTTGCGGACCGCTTGGACCGCGCTTGCGAAAGGCTCATCCTGGAAAGCATTCTGGCCGAGTTCCATCAGCCGGCCAGCCGTGAGGAAGAGGCCATTGGAAGCATCCGCGCTTTTCTCAAAGCGCATTATCTGGAAGACCATGATTTTAACCGGCTGGCGGCCCAGCACGGCATGTCCCGTTCCGCCTTTCGCCGGCATTGGGACCAATATGTGGAGATGCCGCCCGGCCGCTATGTAATGAATCTGCGTCTGCGCCAGGCCTGCCGGCTGCTGGTTGAAACGCGCCTGACCATCAGCGAGATCGCCGCCAAACTGTCTTTTCAAGACCCCTTGTATTTTTCCCGCAAGTTTCATAAAGCGCTCGGCGTGCCGGCCAGCGAATACCGGCATCAACATCAGGTGCCGCTGCCTTTGGTTTCCCGGCCGGCGGGTTCGGGCAAAAAGAAACGTTTCACTTGACTTCCACCGCCCGGAAACCGCGCTTTTTAAGCTTCACGCTAAAGCCATCGCCCTGCACGGGCACATTTTCCTCAAGGAACAGGTCTTTGCCGGCCGGATTTGCATTCTGGAACCCAAGTTTCTTTGCATCAAACTTGACGCTCACTTGCGTTTCCTTGTCCGTTAAATTGACCACCACAAAGAGCACCTTGTCTTTTTTCTTATAAACGCTGACCAGCGCCTCCTGGGGGCCGGGCGTGACGGAGAATTCACCCTTACTGTCCCAATAGGGCATAAATTCAACTTCCTTGTCGGAAATGCCGAACGCATCCCAGACCTTGAATCCGTTCTGGACCGTCGCGTCCTTTACGTAATTCGGCCAGGGCCAGACATCATGGACCTGCAAATATCCCCAGGTCAGTTCGCTCATGTTTTCCGGGTCGTTGGGCCAGTCATAAGGCACGGTGCGGCAGGGCTCAGTCAGGCAGATGACTGCCACGCCGAAAGCCGCTGAGACCAGCCGCGCGCGGATGACATCCGGGGGACAGCTTTTGGGATATTCCCAGGTATGGGCCGAATCAATTCTGGCCAGCAGGTCCTCGCCGCCCAAAGCAAAACCGCCGTAAGCGGCGACCTGGGGCGTGGCGCTGGCCATGTGCCAGACGATATAAGGCTCCCGGTTATGATCCAGAAACACCTTATGCATGCGCTTGGCCATGTCCCGGATCTGGCGGTAGGAAATCGTGTGATGAATTTTCCCCTGCTGGTCTTTCCAGCCGCAGCCGTGTTGGGAATTATAACACGGCAGAGGCTCGGAATCGTCCATATAGACCGCATCACCCTGCGTTTTTTCAAGGAACATATGCAGGTCCCAGACTTTCTTATCCCGGTATTCCTTGCAGTTTTTGCAGGCCCGCAGCATTAAGAGATCAGGTCCGGCCGCGAAACTTCCCGGCAGACCGCGCAGCAGGTCAATCCGCTGTCTTAAATCGCGGTCTCCCATGGCGTGTTCAATGGAAGAATTGTAGGGAATAATGTTCATTCCTCCGCGGCCCGTCATGGCCATCATGGACCGGTAGGCCGATTCGTCCCTGAGCCGGAACGAGCCGACCGCCGGATACTGCGGCGTAACGCCGTCAAACATTTCCGACCCGGTCAGCCAGCGGTTGGCTCTGCCTGTTTTACCCCATTTTTCAACCCGGTAGTTCGGGACTGGGCGCACGGGCGTGGCCTGCAGGGCAAAGCCGATCGGCTTGATATCTTCTTTTGCCGTGGTCTTGCCGATTATTTCAACTTTCAGGACGGCCTGGTCGCCTTCTTTCTTCAGGGTAACCACGCTGTCTTCATTGGCCGGCGCCCAGCCTTCCGCATTTTCGGCGAGGAAACAGAATCCGACTTGGTCATCATGCAGGAAAATATATGGCGACCACGGTTTGGCGACCGTATCCGGGACGGCGCCCCAGTCGCTTTTCGGCGCGGCCAGGGTTACTTCATAATTGACATTTGAGTCGTATTTGAAGGTGTCCCACATGCACAATGAGGCCACTTCCTTTTTGAGCGGGATCGTAACGGTCAAACGGTCAAGGGAACTGACATTTTTCCCCGGCACAATATCAACCCATATGAAGCCGTCATATTCCATCACGGTTTTGACGTCTATATCACCGGCGGCGCCGGACAATTTTGCCTCGGCAGTCAGTTTGTCGGGCTTGGCCTCCAGTTTGGGACTGCCAACCGGCGCGAGCGGTTTTCCTCCGGCGACCGCTTCAATCACGATCGGTCCGGCCAGCACATCCCGCTTTTGCGAAACCATTTTTGATGGCAGGCCGTTCGGACCGATGGTTACTTCCCGGCCCCATATTTGCGCGGTATCCTTGTTCATGGCGATGGGCGTCCACGGTTTCATGACGATGCCATCGTTATTTCCCAACTGTGCGGCCTCCTGCCAGCCCAGCTTGGTCCATTTGCGGAACAGCGCTTCGGCCGTTCCGGCCACCGCGCCATTTTGGGCTATAAATTTGCCGACCACCCGGTAATCACCGGCCGGGATTTGGGCCACATCCACCACGGTTGTGCCGTATCCGCCGTTGAATTTGTCCACCACGCCATGGGCCACGATTTTGCCGTTGATAGGATCAACAATATCCGCCTCCACCTTTGCTCCCTCCGGAACATTCCCGCCCGCATCCGCCTCCAGTTCCACCACCTGGTCCAGGAGGCCATCAACCGCCTTCAAGCCCGGCTTTCTGGCAAAGGCAAAGGGCAAATCCATCTGCAATACGCCGGTTGCGCCGGCCAATGCCTCCACTTTGATCCGCAGACTTTCCGTTGATTCAGGGTCAACTTCAACTCCGGCGTTCAGCCTGCGCAACGGCCAGTGAAAGACCCCGTCCAGATTCGGCGAAGTGGTTACATTGCGCCGGACGCTGTTTTCGCCCGCGCCGGGGTTGGTCTCAAGTGTCGCCTTGACCTGGGAAACGCCGCGCTGAGGCACGCCTATTTCCATTGAAACCCGGCCGGCGCCATCCACTTTGATGCCGGTCAGGCGCACGGAGGGATAATTTTCCTTTTGCAAGGCAATGGCGCTTCCCGCTCCTTTTTCAAAGGGAAATGCGCCGCTCCCAAGGCAAGTGGTTTCCTTCATGTTTTCATATTGACGGGTAACGTCCAGTTGCAAGGGTTTTCCTTCCGCGTATTGCAGAAGGGAAAGCGGAATCGCCATTTCCACGATCCATTTGTTGTCAATGAAACTGCTGGCGACTTTTACCCCGGGATTATCGCATTTACCTGAGGCGTCAATTGTCAGGACGGGTTTGCGCGCCGTTAAAATGCTCAGACGGTCGCCGGCCGCGCTGGAGCATTTGCCCCACATGTTTTCAACGTCGCTCGCCGCCAGATATAATGTTTTATCGTCATGGCAAAACTGCAATAACATCTGCCGGGAAGCCAGCTCGCCGGTCAGGGCGCTGACCATGCCCATGACTGCGGAACTGCAAAGGTCCCAGTCGCCTTCCGGCAATTTCCCGTCTATGACCGGGGCCGCAGCCGGGGTCGGGGCGAAAAACTTCGGGCCCTCCCTTCCGGACTTGAACCTGTCCGGCCGTTTGAAGGCGCTTTTCACTTCGGCGTCGCTCAACGGCCGGCGATAAACATACAATTCATCAAAGACGCATTCCGCGCCGACCGGTCCGAGGCCGAAATCATCGCCGGTCAGGACTTCGGTCATCACGTTCCACATTCTGGTTTTCTGTCCGTCCAGCCAGAAGCTGGTTTCGCCGTCGCCGCCCTCCCAGCACATGGCCACATGGTGCCAACTGGTCAGGACCTTGTCGTCCAGCGTGGGACCTTTTGCCAGCCCGGTGAGGTCCCGCACTATCTTGCCGCTCAGGCGGTGCTGGATGCGCCAGGCTGTCCAGTTGTTGAAGGTCATGACAGGATTGTTGTTGTAAAACGCGCAATATAAAATGAGGTCCTTGACTTCCTTTCTTGTTTCGGTGCCGGTGTCCTGAATCAGTCCGCTGGAGCGGATTTCCGCGCTGGAGTGGTCAATAAAAGCGGCTTTTTTGCCGAACATTTCAAACAAGCGTCCGTCGCGTCCGCTGGCTGTGAACCGCACCCAGAATTCAACGGCCCCGCGTTTGGGCAAAATATTGTCCTTGGTTTTCCAGCGCAGGCTGGCCCGGCGGCGCAGGAGCATGCCGCTGCCCAGTTTGCCTTCGGAGCTCTCAATATCCCGGTCAACCTGCGCCTTGCCGTCGCCGTTGCATAGGACCGCATCGGTGTTGGTTGAAAAATCGCAGTAAAAAAGAATATCTTCCCGGTCAATCGCCCGTGCGCTCTGAACACAAAACATGCCGGTCATAATCGCCGCAACCATCAATTTTATGCCATTTTTCATCTTTCCCTCCTGATGTCTGTTAGGTCGTTAATTTAGTCTATATTGTTAAAAAAAAGAATTCACCACGGAGGCACGGAAACACGGAGACAAAGCAAGAGAAGATTTTGTCAAATTTGGGCCCGGCCTTCCGCCGTTCCCCAATTTGACAAAACTGGCTGTGTATGGGAGAAAGACGAGAGATTTTATTAGTTCATCTTCAATCATGATGAATCCCTCCCTGTTTTCTCCAATAAGAAGCCGTTGCCCTGAAGTATGCGCTTCGCTTAACTTCAGGGCAATCTCTTCTCCGTGTTTCCGTGCCTCCGTGGTGAATTCCCTGGCCACGCGCTACGCGTGGCTGGCTAGCCGCAGGGCAAGCTTTTCACGATCTACCCATGAATTCTACGAAAGACCATTTTTTCATCATTTCGCCGGACGGACATGGAACAACCTTGCGCCCGGGGCGGAAAATTTCACGGTGAACAGATCGCTTTTCGGCGAGATAACTTCCAGGACCTCGCCGGTCTTCAAATCCACCACCTTTGATTTTTCCTGCACGGGCGCCTTGACCTCAACCTTTGGCTCAAGCACTTTGTCATATTGTGCCACGAGGATCAGCGTTTCTTTCCCATCGCCCACGGCCCGCACGCGCACGCCGGGCGCGGGGTCAAAGGGCGCCTCAAGCAGATGGGAGCGGGCAATGAGATTTTCAACTTTCTTGATGACAAACATGCCGGCATTAAGCCCGCGCACATCGTTCCCGTCAACCGCCGCATGAGCCCAGATATGAAAGCCCTTGGCGCCATTGGTGAATATTTCGTAGAGCACGTGCTCCATATTCAGCTCCTTGACATCCTCCAGGTGCCCGATATGGGGAAAATACTCGGCATCGCCGTAGGCTTTGGCCGCGTTCCGGGAGCGGTCGCCGGCATCCAATGCGCCGGAATAGAGCGGCGGCCCGCACAGGACGCGCACGCCGGGAATCTTTTGGGCGAGAAGATAGGAAAGGTCCGCGCCGGCAAGACCAACGCGCCGGTCCGCATCGTTGTAAATGGTCAGACGGAGCGGCTGTTTCCTCTTGAGCTCCTGGGCCGCCTTGCTCATGCCGTCGCAGAGGGAGAGATAGTATTCGCTCATCAGCAGTCCCATGTATTCCAGCCAGGCCTTGTGGAGTTCGGGATAGGCGGAGGGCCGGGTTTTTTCAACCTCTTTGGGGTCCATGTATTCCAGCTTTGGATAATTCTTTTTCAGGAACGCCTGGAAACCTTTCTGACAACGTTCGCAGAAACAACCGCGGTAGTGTTCGGCCTCTATATCCGTATAAATGCCGTCCACTCCCTTGAGGACGAGCCGCCGGGCGCGCTCGCCGTCCTCATAGAATTCTTTGCCGCGGTAGGAAAGGCACGGCAGGATATTGTTTCGTGAACCGTCTATCCTCATGAGCGCCTTGTCCCCCTCCCATTTGTGGCCATACCAGATTTTCATGCTGTAAAAATCCAGGTCAATGCCGGTGCCAGCGAGGCGTTCCCTGGCTTCCTTGAGCACCGCCACATCCGCATCATTGTCAATCTCCGGAATATGCGGGGCCAGGTAATTAATGCCCACTTTTGAACACCAGCCTTTGATGCCCGTGGTAAAAGGACTGCCCCACAAGCCGATCGGCAAAACTTCAAACCGGCCGACCTCCAGCGGAATATCCAAAACCTTCACCGGGACTGTAACCGGCGGTTGACTGCCGCCATCCCATTCCATGAACATCTGCACAGCCGTAGGTGCTTCACCGGCCGGAAGGCTGGTGCCCCAGGTCAGATACCAGCTGAAAAAACGGTCTACCGTAACCTGGTCTTTTATGGTGTGGGGAAAATGGAACCGGTAGCGGTTGTATGTTTTCCTGTCCTTCTCAAACTGCTCTATCCCGCGCGCATCATAATTGAACGGAAACCGGCAGACCCGGCCGACCGTGAGTTCATTATAGGGCGATATGCCGGGGGGACATTCCACTACCAGCCGCGGGTTTTTGGTCAGATAACCCTCCTTGCTGGTGATCACAAATCCGCCCGAGGCCGGGAGCAGAACTTGCGGGCTCACGAATATTCCCCTGGCCGGAGGCACAATCTTGCAGACTAAATTTTCCAGCGTGTTCGGCTTGCCCTTGATAAAGGCGCTGTCCATGAACACCTCCAGCGACTCAATATCGCAGCCGGTATTTGCAATGCTGATGCTTTCAATGCGCATTGGAAAAAACTTGTCATACTGCGGGAACCGTTTGGGGTCCGTGGCGTCCGCGGGCGCCGAGCCGTAGGAATCGGCGAAGGCGACAAAAATTTCTTCCTTGGTAAAACCGCAGGAAAGGTGGTGGGTTTCCCCGGCCAGCCATTGCATTGTCCGGCGGTTTTTTGCGCAGAAGACATAGGCGTCGGGATCAAACGGATTATCGTAGACATAGAGATGGCCGTCGTTCCGGATGCGCACGCCGATTTCAACTTTTTTTCCCTCCTTGCTCACGGCGTTCATGAGGACGATAGGCTCTCCTGCAAAATTTTCTTTCATTTTCACGGTCAGGTTGATCGCGATCCCGTTCCTGGCACAATCCCAGTTGAGGTCTTTTATTAAATGATTGGTCTTGCCGCCTGCAAACCAGTTTGTGATTTCGCCGCGGCTGGCGGTCAGGACGGCGGCATTGGATTGCGCGTTGGCGGCCGGAGGGAAGAATGTGAAAAGAACGGCGGGGAACATCAGTGCCAGAGAAAACAACAGCGGGCAAATACGTTTTATCATTTTATCCTTTCTTATGTTTGTCATTCCCGCGGAAGCGGGAATCCAGGAAATCCGCCAGTAGCGGATGGATTCCCATTTTCATGGGAATGACAAACGTTCTTTGACAAGCTTGCCAAGGCGCTAGCCAGGGTTTCTCTCATAACGAAACTCGGCACCACCGAGCGGAACGCTCCTACTTGACCTGAATTTCAACCCCTTTCCATGAGAATGGTTCCAATTCCACCTTTTGGCCGTCCACCACCGCGGCCTGTTTTTCGGCCGAGGCGTTGGAGATCAACAGCAGTGCTTTGGTCTCGTCCCCGTTCTGCGCCCATTTGGAGGCCTGCACCGGCGCGAGATTCATCGGAATCACGGCGCTTCCCGGCCTTGTCCAGCCCTGCGCTTCTTTTGCCGTTACTCCTTCCACTTTGGGATCTTTTAATCTCCGGCCGGCCGCAATATAATCCCGATACTTTATCCGCGTGTCCATGGCATCATTCAAGAATTTCCAACGGACATCGTCCGGTCCATATTCCGACAGCCCCACTTGCGGTCCGATGCATCCGCCGCCGGCATACCCCAAGTGCATGGCCAGCGCCGTGAAACTTGCGAAATCCTCCGCCTTCTCCCAGCCCTTCTGGTGATTTTGCCCGCAGACCGGGAACGCGCTGTATTCAACGTAACCCTGGTAGACTGTCGGGAAAAGCGGGACAAGACGGGTGACATCATAGTCCTTCATGAAATACGAATGGATCACATCCAGCATGTATTCCGCCATCCCTTCCGTGTATATTATTGCGGAAGGATGCTTTTCCAGAATCCCGGCGCACAGGTCATGCTGGCCCTTGGTGAACCAGCGGCCAAACCCAAGCGGATGGCCGTGTTTCTTGTCATAACATGGAAAGATCGGCATGGGGAACACGTCAAAATATTGCATATGCGCCCCATAAGTCCCCAAACTTTGGTCGGCCAGCCAGAGGTGCAGGTCAATGACTCTTTTGTATCCGGGGCAGAGCCAGTGATTGTCGCCGTAAAAAGTTATCTTATCAATTACATTGGTTTCTTTGCCCCACCTTGCCTTGAGATGCCGCTTGTATCTTTTCCTGTCCGATTCAGGCATGGTGAAACAATCCAGCGCGTCTATCAGCTCCTCGTTGACCGGCCCGTTCCAAGCCTGCTTCAACTCGCGTTTGAACAGGCTGATATCCGCCCCGCAGTAGGGATCAATTTCATGCTGATGCACAAGTTGTTCATAGTAGTGATACGGATTGCCGGCACTGTCTCTTGCAGTCCATTCTTGCAGATAACGATACAAATAATGCTCGGACCTGGCATGAAAGGTTGTCACGTAAGGACCGATATGCAAGCCTTGCGCCTGGCAGGCGATGACTCGCTTGAAGGCCGCTTCATCGTGCGGCGGAAAATAATCCGGGGGATAAAAACTTTCCCCATAATATTTCTGCCACTGGGTGAATTCTATCCCGATATCCTTGCCTTTAAGTTTTTCCTGCATCTTCTTATGCATTTCAAACCCTTTTTCCACGTCATAGAACCATCCGCCCGCGCTCCAGAAATGCGTCTTCTTGAACCATTCCGGCGTGTTTTTCCGGTCGTAAATTTTGCCCTTGCTGCACCAGGGCTGTTTCAAGGCCCAGGCCCGGTAAATCTGGGCCGCGTTATACCAGCCGCCCTTGTAAGGAGTGGTCAGCACCGGATAGGGACTCTTGAAACCGGTCCCTTTCTGGCCCGTGTTTTCCGGGTAATTGATCACCTCAAGCCGCAAGCCCTGGCCCTTGTGCGCGGCATCCAGCCGGGTTGATACCACAAAATCCTTTACCCAGGCTTCACTATCCTGGGTCCAGACCATCACGCCTTCTTCTTCATTCTCAAACAGCATCATCTGGAGGAAAAGCGTGGACTCCGGATATCGTCCATAGTAGATCGCGTCCACCTTGGTTTTCCCCTCGCCTTCGCTGTTGTATCCGGCCGGGCATGGCCGGTCGCCCTTGTCAAACACCCCTTCCATCTTCTGCCCCATGTCGCGCGGATAAATCAGATACCCATCCTTCAGGCGCGGCAGATACAACATCGGATACGTCACGGAATACACGCCATAATCGCCTTTGGGCATGACGCTTATGGTCCAGCGCGTATCATTATCTTTCATTTCCTTGAAAACCTGCACCGTGCATTCCGGGTGTTCGGCGATGCCCTCTTTACTCAGGCCAGAGTATTGGCCGACTATATCAGTCACGTTGGAAGGATGGCCGTCTTTCCATAATGTTATTTTGTAGGCGATGGAATCCACGTCCGCGTCATAAGAACGCCCGGTTGCGGCAGTCAGCAAGAACAGGAGAAATGCACTCAGCAAAACATGGAATTTCCCGCAGAATATTTTTTTCATGATCATGCCGCTCCTCTCTGTTTTTTTCAAAGACAATTCTGAATTTTTTACCGGAAACGGTAGATGGTGGCGTCTTGAATGGTTTCATATGCGCCCATATCCACCGTGCCGTAACGGATGCGCGCTCTTTTATCCAGATCAAGCGCATTCGTCATCCAGGACTCGTTGGAGCCCGCGTTGATGCAGGGCGAATTGCCGGCCAGATGGAAGTTGCCGCCGGCAAAATTGGCAAATTGCGGGTTGGTTGCGATAATTACCGCGCCGGTAAATCCGGCATTGGTCCCCACACAGGAATATTGAAGCGCGTTGTAATTCGTGGGCGCCCATAGGTCATAAACATCGTTCGTCCCGCCGACCCCGTTGGAATAAATAATACAGGAAGATACAAAAATACCGCCGTTGGTGGTTTCAATCCGCAGTCCTGCCCCATAGTTGGTGCTTATATTGCTTACGATCGTGCAGCTGCTCACCGCTACTGTTCCACAGCCGGAGGCAATCCTTAATCCGGCATAAGTCCCGCTGTTCGTGTTATTGGCGATGAGACAATTGCGGAACTGCGCGCTTTTCAGGATGTTGCAGTGTATTCCGCCCCCTTTGTTCCCGCGGACCGCGCAATTGGAGACAATATTTACCGCGGTAGTCGCATTTCCGGAAATATATATGCCGAGCGATACATTAGTTTCAACAGTGCAATTGGCCATCTGATTTGTCCCGCCCCGGTTATCAGTCGTCATTACCACGCCCATATTTGAGTTGCCGATAATGGTCGTATTGAATACATAATTAACATAGCCAAAATTACCGGCATACATACAAAATCCTCCGCCGTTGTCTCTGGCATAATTATTCAAGACCAGACAGTTGGTTACTGTCGCCCGGTTCATATATACTCCGCCGCCGGTCAGGGCCTGGTTGACCGTAACCGTGCAGCTCTCCATGGCGGCATTGCCTTCATAAAGATGAACGCCGCCGCCCAGTCCTTCAATGGTCGTATTGCTGTAAATCATGTTGTTGCAGATCAGGCTTGATCTGATCCGCGGGCCGATATAAGCATAAATTCCGCCGCCGCCCCTGCTGATCGCATACCCGGTAATATTATTGTTGCTGACAACACAGCCATAGACCTCGCATCCCGCGCCGTAAGCCATTATCCCGCCGCCGGAGCCATAGCTGGAATTACCGGCCGTGTTGGAGACATTATTGGCCGTTACTTGGCAGGCAATAACTGTGCCGGCCGGGCGAATGAAAATGCCGCCGCCGCCAAGGGATACAAAATTGGTGGGCACAAAAGACTTGTTATTGCAGACGGTGCTATTGCTTAAGGTGCCGGCGCCGATCCACCCCCCCCCGCCGCCATTGGTATCGCAAGCGCCGTTGGAAAAAGTGAAGCCGGAAACAAAAGCGGAAATATTGCTTAAGAACAGGCAGCGGTTGTTGGTGGGCACAGCCGCATTTTCAACAAACCCGCCGTTGACAATTGTTACCTCCGGGCCATTGGCGCTCCGCAAAACAATATTGCTTGTAACATTGATCTGGTTGGTGAGCACATAGGTGCCGTTGGAGACCCAGATTGTGTCGCTGGCATTCGTGGAGGCATTCACCGCCCATTGAATCTGGGTGGCCGCCGTTATCCAGTTGGTGTATATTCCGCCGTTACCGTCCGCAATGGTCCCGGGCTCAACCACATATCTGTCCAGCGCCCGGAGGGAAAGAACTCCTAACCAGAGCAGACTGATAAATGCTACGGTAAAAGTCAGGCCGATTTTTAGCCGGAAAAGTCCGGGAACCATATTTGTCTACCTTTCCAAGGGTAACCTTGAATTTATTCTAAAAGGTTCGCTCCTTTACCTTCAAAAGGCAATATGAATTTTGTCTTTTTTTCTGTGTTTTTGTCCGAAGGCCTGAGGCGGCAGTGCCGCCATCCAAAACGGCCGGCCGGCGGTCCGTTGTTCAGGTTAAAAACCCTGGCTGGCGCCCGGGAAAGCTTCTCCGCGAAATTATCAAGCAGATCATTTTGCCCGGAACGCCTTCAACCGGTCCCCTTGCGCTTTGACGATGGCGTCAAATACTATTTTGGCCTCCTTGAAATCCCTGATCATCGGGTCGCAGGCCAGGGCCATGAGGGCCTTTTGGCGGCTCTGTTCCACCGCGGCATCCACCGTCAATTCATGGGCATAAGTCTGCGCCACGCTCCAGCGGGCGGCCTGGGCCGGCATTTCGCCGATATAAACGGGCTTAGCGCCGCCTTTGCCGATCACCGCCTTGATCTCAACCACGGCCCATTCGGGCAGATTGGGAATGGCGTTGCAGTTGGGCGTGTTCACAAAGTGCAATATGTCCGGGCCAAAGGCCAGGGCCTTGATCTGCCCGCCCATGGACTCGGGCGTGGTTTCGTTTTTTTCCGGCAGCCAGGTGTCCTTTTTACCGGCCGCCTTCAGTTCTATGTCATCCGGCCCCTTATTGATTTCCTTCTTGAGCAGATTCCTGGTTATCATGTCGGACCGCCATAACAGATCGTAGGGAATATTTTTTGTTTTTGCGGCGCGCCTGGCGTGCGGGAAGAACTCAACGAGATGCCGGTCCGCGCCGATCGGCCAGACCCCGAACATGTCAAAGACCTCCGCGGCAAAAACATGTTTTGGATATTTTTTTCTGCCGGTCAGCCGCTTTTTCAACAGGGGATAAACGTCTTTGCCCTTGTGGGAAATCTTCAGGAGCCAGCCACAGTGATTGACGCCCGCGGCCACCGCCTCAAGCTCTTTGGGGGGCACGCCCAGAATTTCGCCGAAGAAATGAATGTCGCCCGCCACATTATGGCAATAACCGATGGCATGGATTGAGGTGTATTTCATCACCGCCCGGCAGACCGGCGCCATGGGGTTGGAATGATTCAGCAGGATGGCGTCCGGGCAGTATTTTTCCATTTTCCGCGCTATGTCCATGAAGATCGGAATAATCCGCAATCCCTGCGAAAGGCCGCCCGGCCCGACCGTGTCGCCGGTGGTGTGGATGATGCCGAATTTTGCGGCGGCATCG
>Ga0074199_1000826_pt1 | contig 37951 bp, 36 predicted proteins | sample EPASupsiteSAE347_FD_64528 | JGI IMG/M metagenome (GOLD analysis project Ga0074199, IMG submission 64528) | Bioremediated contaminated groundwater from EPA Superfund site, New Mexico - Sample SAE3-47 | ecosystem: Environmental > Aquatic > Deep subsurface > Groundwater > Contaminated ... | reverse complement strand
TTGGTGCCTCACCTTTTGAAGAGCTCAACGGATTCCAGTACCACTCCAACTGGCTCCAAAATATGCAGGTGGCCGCCTCTCTGCGGGGCTGGAGAAGGTAAACACAAAATCCGGTAGAATCAGGGATAAACTGCTTGCGAGGCTTCAACCCGGTATGCCTGATGATTTTTCCACTCGAGGGAATAGCTATTTGCCATATAGCAAGCATGTGACCTTTGACCGGCTGGGAGAAGATTGGCTTAGTATCTGTGAACTGAAGCTGCCAGGGTTTGATCATTATCCTCATCTGGTTGCCTTGAGTGCTCTGCACGTCATGCTCTACCAGCTCATTGTGGCAGCCGAATGGATCAAAGAAAAACAAAAGCCAATTCTCGTCTGTGAAGTGCTCGCACCCAGAAAGACGCTCATTCGGGAGCTCGCTTCATTGAGTTATCAGAAGAATAATCTCCTGTGTCGTCTTTCCCTCGTAGAGCTCGGGAGCATTGGCGAAGATCCTTGCCTCGAGGCCCTGAATGTAGGCGTCGGTCGCATTTCCGTAGGCTTTGTAGGCGAGGAAGGACAAGGGCTGAATCCAGCCAAGGGAGTAGTTGAGGCTCTTGAGGAGCTTATCGCCTTCTTTGATGCGCTCACAGCCGAACTTCACCATCTCCCAGTCCTTTCCCTCGATGGCCTGCCAGGTTCCGAACATGGCCGTTTGTATCGATTCCTCGGTTATAAAGAGAGAGAAGGTCACCAGGCCGGTGGCCGAGATGTAGACGGCGAGAATGGAGAGGAAGATCTTGACCTTGTTTTTGATCCTGTCCCACATCACTTGATCACTTTGTGCAGGGTATAGGTGATATCCCCGTTCGCCTGTCTTTTGGAGACGATGGCCTTTAGGGTATCGCCATCCTTGAGCTGCTCGGCCTCACTTTTGACAGCTCCGGATGCAAACACCGGGGCGTCGGCCGTGTAGGAGACCCCGTTCAGGGTGCGCTGTTCCTGGATAAAGACGATGACCATGGGATCACCGCTTTTCGTGATCTTGGTGAGGACTCTCCGGACGCTTGCGGTGAGCACCATGTCTTCCGCGCAAGCGATGACCGGCAGGAGTATGGCGGAAAGCAAAATCAGTGCTGCGATTCTTTTCATGTTGAAGCTCCTTCCCTGGTTATGGTGGTGAATGAATGCTTTGAGGCCGGCTTCCGACGAATCGATCCGGGTGGGGATATTTCCGGATACACTTTCCCTATCTCTCCTTCTCTCACCTCCTTCCCTTCACTTCCGACAGACAGCAAATCAGATCTATTTTTTGCCGGAGCGTTTTGCCTGCTGGATGGCCTTCCTTGCCAACTGATCGGCCCGCTCATTCTCACGATGTCCATTATGAGCCCGGACCCATCGCCAGGTGATCTCATGCCTTTGGGCTTCTTTCTGGAGGGTCTGCCAGAGCTCCCGGTTCTTGACCGAGCTCCGGTCGCTTGTGACCCAGTCGTTTTCCATCCATCGGTGGATGTAGCTGGTAATGCCATCCACGAGATACTTGGAATCGGTGTAGAGGATGACCTCACAGGGCTCTTTGAGCAGGCGAAGGGCCTCGAGGGCGGCCGTGAGCTCCATGACTTTATTGGTGGCGTGTTCATGGAAGCCCGATATCTCTTTCCTGGAGCGCCCGTAGCGCAGCACTGCCCCGTAACCTCCCGGACCGGGGTTACCTGAGCAGGCGCCGTCGGTGAATATTTCTACCTGTTTCATGGCCATAATCCTTGATTTGTATTGCTGTTATCGTGTTACTATGTTATTGTGTTACTCACATTCGGTAAAACGACACAGCAAAAGGGGGAGAGAGCATGGAAGCAATCGTTACGCGCGACATGGTTTTCGAGGCGGCAAACCGCCTGGCGGCATCGGGACAGAAGGTCACGGCAAGAAGCCTCCTGGATGACATCGGGGGCGGATCGCTTAAAACCGTCCACAACTTCTACCGGGAGTGGCGCCAGGAGCTTCTGGCGGAGCGCCAGGCCCAGATCATCACCAAGGAGTCTGTAGCCGTTCCGGAAAACATCAGGGAAACGGCTCAAGGGTTTTTGGATAAGATCCGCATCCCCTTCGACCAGATGCTTTCGGTTCTCTGGCAGGAAGCTTTAGGCCGGGCACAGGCGGAGCTCGATGAAGCCAAAGCCGCCGCGGCCAAACAGATCGAGGAGGCTCAAGCGGAAAGAGACGAGATTCTCTCGGACCTTGAAAAGCTTATGGAAGAAAAAAAGGAGCTCGAAGAAGAAGCGCAGGAGCTAAGAGCTCAGGTGGAGGTATTGAAACCCCTCGAGCAGGAAGTGGCCGTCCAGAAGGAGCGCATCCTGCAGCAGGGGATTTTGCAGGAGCAGCTCAAAGAGCAGTATGAAAAAGAGCTCCAGGATGCGACCCGTGAGGCACAGGAGCTCAAGGCACAGGTCGATGCACTCAAGCCTTTGGAAAAGGAGGTTGCCGTTCTAAAGGAGCGCATCGCGCAGCAGGAAATCCTGCAGAGCCAGCTCACGGGGCAGTATGAAAGGCAGCTCCAGGATGTTGTGCGCGAGCGTGATCGCCTTGCATCCGATCTCGATAAGGCAAAGGCTTTTATGGCCAACACCAAGGCGGAGCGGGACCAGAAAGTACTCGAGCTTGAAAGAGAAACCGAGAAGGCCCGAAAGCTCGAACTGAACGTTCAGAGGCTCGAAGGCGATGTAAACGACTTTAAGGCCAGAATGGTCAAAGCCGAGGCCCGCTCCTTCGAGATGGATAAACAGGTGAAGCTCATGCAGGATCAGATTCAGGATCTCAAAGCTCAGCGGGACCAGCTACAGGCAACCGTTTCGGCCAAAGAAGAAGAGGCGCTGACGGTCAAAGTCTCAAAGCCCAAGAAAGCAAGGCAAGCCAGACGAAAATCCGCCGACGAGCAACTGCCGGAGGAAACGCTGGCGGAATGAGCAAGATCCCCGTGCCGCTAAACTCCGGCGCAGCACTCAACGACAATGCCATGACGGCAGTGCTGCCCGGCCGGCACCGAGGTCTCCCACCGCCATGCGCCGTCCCAGGCTTGCAGAGGCACCCAGCGGCCGCAGCCAAGGGAGTGAATGACCCTGGGACCGTCGGCCGAAAAGAGCACGACCTGCTTGCCCATCCTGGCCGCCTGCTCACACGTGTACCAGGTGCCCTTGCTCGGTCCGGAAACGAAGGCCACAACCCCCGATGAGGCGCGAACCAGCTCCACCGTGCGGGCAAAGAGCGCTTCGATGAACTCGCTGCGCTCGCTTGCCGTGCCGGAAACCTGACCCGGTACGATTTCGCCCCCGAAGCCCTCGAACTGGAGAAGAGGCGTGCGGCAAGATACCGGGGCATCCAGAACGGAGCCCGGAAGAAACACGCGGGAGCCATCACATGCTTCGCGCCCGAGTCGCACTGCGGCCTGCAAAGCGAATAGATCCGCACCCAAAGCCCCGCCCGAGCCGATACGACATCCCCGACGGATGAGATCCCCGACCACCTGCGACACCCTGCCGGCCCAAGATACCGGCAGATCCCTGGAACCGACTACCGCAACTAGTTTCATGACTACTCCTCCCTGAAGCAAAAAAGACGACCAAATGAAAACAAAAACCACTTGCCCAAGGCAGGCTACGATCGAATTTGAAATGCCGGGGATTTCCGAAGGGCATGGTGCCCACGCCTGACTGCGGATTGATTGTACATACCCAAAGATGTACAATTTGCGGTGAATCGGTGAATCGGAAGAAAACGACCACTGTGCTACGGTGTCCAATTCACCCATTCACCAACTCACCGACCTTAAGGAAAGCCAATGAGCGGGAAAAAAGGTTCAATAAAGAGCGACTTGGCCAGGCTGGACGCGATGAGCGATGAGGATATCGATTACTCCGATATCCCGGAGCTTAGCGATGAATTCCTTTCGCGTGCAGAGCAGGTGATGTGGCCTCCTCAGAAAGAGCGCATTACGATCCGTGTAGACCACGATGTGCTGGAGTGGCTCAAAGGCCAGGGAAAAGGCTATCAGACGCGGATCAACCAGTTGCTGCGGCTTATGATGGAGCAGTCAAAAACCAAAAGCCAGAAAAAATAGGCTTCCCTACACGGCGTCTTGCATCTCCTCGGGATCCACGGTGTAGCCCGGTTCCTCTTCCAGAGACTCGTACTGCAGGTCATCAAAGAGCGGTGTCTCATCCAGGGCAGAGGACGATTCTATTTGCCCTGACTCCTCAGGATCACCTTCAGCCGGACCTTCTACAGGATTCGGAGCGGGTTCGGCCGAAACGGGAGTCGAATCATAGAGGATTTCGGCCGGAACGATTCCGGCGAGATCGATACCGCTCTCCAGGACGATCCGCATCATCTGCTCTTTCTTGAGCTTGCCGACACCGGATTTGCGCTTCATACCGAAATTATCGCTTGCAAACTTCCAGGCCTCCGGCCTGTCGAGAATGCTGAAGCGCTCGATTATGCCAACGATCTCCCCTTTGGTTTTCTTCTCCAGGTATTCCCTGGTGATTCTCCATTCGGCGGCAAGATCGATCCCGAGAAAGGCCGCGGCTGCACGCCTCGTCTGGGGCATGACGGTCCGGTTGCTCATGAGGACTTCGATTGCGGCCTCCTGGAGGAGATTCACCGCCTGCACGGGATCGAGGGATTCAACAATGGGGAAAATGTCTCGGCACAGCAGAAAGAACCCGTAATCCGATTCCTTGGGTTTGTTCGGCAAATCCATTCTTTCCGCAAACCACCGATGGATGTGGCTGTTGCTTGCAAGAACGGCAAAGAGAGTGAGCTGGATCATCTTTTCATGGAAAGGATCGAGATCTTTTGCCTTCTCGGGAATTCTCGTTTTGAAAAACAGCTCCCTGAAATATTCGCCGTGCCAGGCCTTGGCGGGCGTACCGTTTTCGTTTCCGGTATCATGCTGCCCGGCGTTTTCGCCTGCTGGTGAAGCGTGTGTGAAGCCGTTTCTAGCATTACCGCCATAGAGGACCTCCTGCCGGCATTCCTTTCGGCCGAAGCATGCCCGCCGGCGAAACACGGCGCCGTTCACATACAGGATGGCAACAAGGTTCTCGCACTCGAGGCATCGATCGTTGGTGCGGCCATAGTAGAGCGCCTCGTAGTCCTGATGGGAAGCCTCGTCGTTGAAGCGAATTCCGTTCACCTTGAGCTCCGGATCGAGGCTTTGGAGATGAGACCGCCAGTTCTCTCTCAGCCATTCCTTTTGCTTTGCGATGTAGCACTGGCTATCGAGACAGCGGGCGTGATCGTCCTCAATACCGAAGAGATTCCTCTGAGTCTCCGAATTCCTGGCGCACCTGGCGCATTCGGATTTTTCGAAGAGAGCACGGGATAGCTCCGCCGATGCCTCATCGATCATCTGCTTAAAATCCCTCACCGTGGGGATCCCCTCGCCGGTGCTCCAGGCTTCAACGATTTGCTTGAGCATCAGGAGGCGCTCCTTCTTTCCACTGATCCTCAGAAACTGCTCCAGGTGCCCGTACTGGATTAGCTCCTTTTGCCAGGCCCAGATGAGGGGCTTTGGGAGACGCATGATCTCAACCCGCTTTCTCACATAGCGAGGGGAGACTCCAAGCCTTTCGGCAAGAACGATGACACCCTCCGGACCCTTTCGGTCCACATACTCGGCAAAGGCGTGGGCTTCTTCAGGCTCGGTGAGATCCTGGCGCTGGAGGTTTTCGATAAAGCAGATCTCGAAGGCCTCCTCGTCGTCACACTCGCGGAGGATGGCCGGAATGGTGCACCGTGCGGGGTCTTCGGCGGCAATGAGGCTCACCGCCCGGTGGCGCCGCTCGCCGGCCAGGATTTCATAATCGTGGCTTTCCTCCTGGATGGAGCGCACGACGATGGGCTGAATGACGCCCCGCTGGCGGATCGAGGCCACGAGCTCGTCGAACTTTGGGCCATCGAATCCCGAGCTGCGCGGGTTCCATTTGTTTCCACGGATTCTTCCTACTGGAATCTCCCGGTAGTTCGATGGGATTAAATCCTTGGGCTGTCCCTCTTGCTGTTTTCTTGCGCTTCTCTTCCTGTCGTTTGACATGGCTTCCTCCACTGAGTCCGGCAGGGGCTTGACTCCTGCCTTGATCTTTTCCCTTTCCGCGGCATACAAGAGCGCGAGATCCGGGGCAACCGGGATGTCTGCTACTATACGGGCGTATAGTGCTTTGTATGCCTTCCACGCACAACTGAAGCAAATCCCCCAGCCGCTTTGACGCTGCAAATTGGCCAGAGGAACCGTCTTACCGCACCAGCGTCCATTCTCGCCCTGCTCGATTATCGAACAGAACCAGCACCTGCCTACAGCCGAAATGAGCGCAGGGGCATCGAGGATCGTCCGGGCGCATTCATGGCAGATACCGATTTGAGCAACCCGGATGCTCACGATGGCAAAAACACGCCGGTGGCAGAAGACGCAAACGGGCCTGGCTCGAGGCTTTTCCCTCATGATCATCCCCTTTCCACTATCTCGCCTCACTACTCGATGCCCGCATTCAGCATCCATTCAACACACGCTTTCACCACATCCCCATGACACGCTAAAGGCTTACACCAGCACACCAAATAGACATCTTCCGCCTCAGCCTTCCTCTTGATTCTCACCAGCTCCTCAAACACTTCAGCTCGAGCCTTCACCTGCTTCCAAAGCCACACCCTATACTTTCCAATCACTTCCGCTCTGTCCCCGTCCCTACCAATAGCAAACGGATTCCCCAAAACACTCGGCCTGCCCACATATATGCCTTCACCCTTAAAGCTTTTCTTATTCACCACATAGATTGCCATGACTCACCTCCCCAAAAAATTCACTTCGGGCAGGCTACAATAAAATTTCGGGTGAATAGGTGAGTCGGTGAATGGGAAAACCAATGAGCCTCTTGCAAAAGTACCCTGTGCTACCTCGTCATTCCCGCCAGAAACATGCGGGAATGACGGAATTTGCGAGTTTTGCAAGAGGCTCCAATTGTGCGATTTGCCGATTCACGACTCACCGCTCATTGAAGGCCTTATCCCACTTCTTCCTTGTCGAACTTTCGAGCCGATGGAGCCTTGGGACGGAGACATCTATTTGAGCGGCAATCTGCTTTCGGTACGCCTTATGAAGATGCGGCTTCTTCGATTGCAGCCGGTCGGCATTCCCGTAGATATTGGCCTTGGCGAAGGCTTCCTCCTTCCCATCGAGGCTTTCGAAGAACTTCTCCGAGCCGTCGGCAAAGATCACCTGCTCATCAATGGGAATTGAGGAATCGACAAGCGTCTCCCACTCTTCGGCCCTGAATTCGCAGATCTCACACTGACCTCGCTCTGTTTCCTTGCCGCACTTTCCACGTACACGGGGCCTGTCATCATTTGCCTTGGAATTCCGATAGCGGGAAAACTTGGCATTATCAACGGATTTGCCTTTGGAGAGGTAGCTTATGGCGGCATGCTTTCCCGCGATGAAAAGGTACTTTGCAACCGCATCGGGATTTCGGAGCAAGGCCTTGTAGACTCCGATCCGCGCCTCCTGCAGCACGTCTTCATCGTCCTGCCACTGCATCCGGAGCAGGTTTTCGACCTCGCCGATTCGCTGGTTGTAGAGCTCATGATAGTCCGTCATGACCGTCCTCCATCCGATGAAAGGATTGACGCCTTAAGACCCGATGAAATTCAGCCCGGACAGACGACGATACAATCCAAATGCCGAGGAGCTTCGGCCTGGAGGATGGGGACGGGAAAGGCGGAGCTTCCCTCTCTTGACGGTGTTGGAGGGGCGTGGTATCCCCGATTGTCGTTTTCCTTGAGGTTGGAATAGACAGGTTGAGGTTTCAGACCGGGGTTACTGGTGAACCTGGAAATACCTGTGGGGGGGATCAGAGGAATGGAAGCAGCGAGGGCGGAGACAGAAGAGCCGAATGCATGAAGGCGCAGGTTGCAGGAGGCGGCGGCATTCCTACGCCGGAACGGAGCGGCTTTCGTGAGGGGTGTCTATCACAAGCGCTCCGGATGGTGGTCGGCTGATGGCGTCTACCTTGGATATAACGCTCTCGATGCGAAGCTTGCCTTCAATGAAAATCACGAGCGGAAGAGGCTTCAGCTATCTACGGGTACTTTATGAGGAAGGTGTCACCACGCTGATTCTTCGCTAGAGACGGGTAATGTCGCTGCGAGCACACCGTCCCAGTCGGTGAATCGGAAGAAAATGATCACCGCGCTATAGTGACCGATTCACCGATCTTGTCCAGCCCAACCCGGCCAGCGCAATTGCGCTAAAGACAGCGCCGGCGTAAAAGGTGAACGACGCCCCGAGCCGATCCCACAACAGGCCGGCCAGTGCGCTGGCCAGGAGCATCGCCATTCCGCTCACCAGGTTAAAGAGCCCGAAAGCCGTGCCGCGCAAGTCGGCCGGCGCGGTATGGGAAACCATTGTCGCCAAGAGACCTTGCGTAATGCCCATGTGGACACCCCAGAGGGCGACCCCGGCGAGCACGACGCCCCAATGATCATTGGTCGCCAACACCAGGTCGGCCGCGACCAGGACGACCAAGCCGAGTGCCAGCAGTTTGGTGTGGCTCATGAGATCGGAGAGTTTGCCAAACGGGTATGCCGATGCGGCGTAGATCAGGTTCATGGCCACCATCACCAGCGGCACCAAGGCGATTGGTACGCCGCCCTGCCGTGCGCGCAAAACGAGAAACGCCTCGCTGAACCGTGCCAGCGTAAACACCGCGCCGATTCCAACCACCCACCAGTACGGCACGCCAAGGCGCCGCAAATTCTCCCGGCGAATCGGGTTGCTACGTTTTTCATCCCGATGCCGCTCCGGCTCACGCACGCCAAACGAGAGCAGCGCAACGGCCATTAGTCCGGGAATGACGGCAACCCAGAAGACAGCGCGAAAATCGTTGGCCCAGAGCAGCATCAAACAAACAGCCAATAGTGGACCGAGGAATGCACCCACGGTGTCGATGGATTGGCGCAGGCCGAATGCCGCACCGCGCATGTGTGGTGGCGCTATATCCGCGACCAGGGCATCACGCGGTGCGCCACGCACGCCCTTGCCAACCCGATCCAGCAGGCGGGCAGTCAGAACGACGCCGATAGTCGGCGCGACGGCGAACAGCAGCTTGGTTAGTGCACCAAGCCCGTAGCCGAGCAGTGCCAATCCCTTGCGCTTGCCGAGATAGTCGCTCAACGTGCCGGAGAACACTTTGACAATTAGGGCGGTAGACTCAGCCAGCCCTTCGATCAGGCCGACAGCGAAGGCGCTTGCCCCCAGTGTCGTGACCATGAACAACGGTAGCAGGCTGTGGATCATCTCCGAGGAAATGTCCATCAGCATGCTGACAAAGCCGAGAACCCACACGCCGGTAGGAATCAGGCTCAACGCACTCTTGGCTGTGGTGTTGACTTGCAAATCGGGGGCTCCATAGTCGCGCTGCTTGAGCAAACCGGAAGTAGAAGCTCGACGGGCCATCCTTGGCACTCATCGGCCGACAAGAAAAAACTGAAGCCGTTCGCTGCGTAGCGCTTTATTGGACGGCATGATTACCATCTAGACCACAAGCAGATATCGGGGAACCCGCCTCCAATAGCGGTCAAAGGATTCTCCGTACTTCAACCTACAGGCTCGCTCCTCCGCCAAAATCATGATTACTTGTCATTCACGATCTAAATCCACGAATTGAGCGACACTCACCATCCTCCGGAGAAACTCCCTGGGAGTGATCTTCTCAAAAATCAACCGGCTCGCCTCCCCGAAGAGCACCTTGGGGAGCTCCTCATCGGAAAGATTCATCCCCCTCAACACTTTCTCCCGCAACATACTGGTCACATTCCCGGTTTCCCCTTCCCGGTCCAGATGGTCGAGGATCTTGTGCAAAACGATGAAAACTTCCTTGTGATGCTTCAAGAATCTATCGTAATCCTCATCCCGCTTCAACATGGCTTCAATTTCTTCATGAGTATACTCATGGGGCACACCAGTATCGGCATCGGCAAGCGGATCGTAGTCGTCATCGATGATCATATCAGCCTCCTTTCTGTTGAAAACGAGCATACCACGCATGGAACAGTAATCAAACGAGCACGACAGCACAGGCACGGAGCGCAGCCGTCCACCGGGAATGGGGGCGCTTCGCCTCCATTTTTCTCCCACGGGCGGTGTACGGGGGCGGGCGGCGGGGGCGGTCTGGGCCTATGCATCCGCTCATCGGTTCTACCACACTGCCGATGCAAAATCGTCTCATCAATAGATCTCGATCCGTCATTCGTCCCTTTCTCATCTTCTTCACCACGATTCTCAGAGCCATTGTCCATCAGCCCATGAAAATCAGGCTTTCCACCCGATTTAACCTTTTGCAGAATTTCAAGGTCTGGAAGAACACTGAGACCGGCAAAAAAAGCGCACGTGACAAGCGCCGTGGCAGGAAGAGGGGAAGCGGGAAGGAAGCTGGGGGGTCCCCAGCTTTTTCTTTTCCCCGCTTTCCCCGCTTTCCCCGCTCCTCCTGCTGCAGCGTCTTCACACAAGCCGCTTTTGGGTGGGCGGAGGGGGCCGGCAGGTGGGCTCTCACCCGGCGGCTCGGGGGTCCCTCTACCCTTGGGAATGAATGAGGAGCGGGATGAAACCCGCTCCTTTTGTGAGGGCTAATGCTTGGTGGGTGCAAGCCGTGCCTTGGCTGCATTGTAAGCTTCCCAGATGAAGCCCCATTCAACGGGCTTGATTTCCGGGCCTTTTATGGTGCCCTTTTGGAGCTTGTAGAGGTTGGCGCCAATAGAGGCAAGCTGCCTGTAGCTCTTTGCCTCTTCAATGCGGCTAATGAAAACCCGTGTGGGCTTGGACCTAAATTTGCGTGCGCGGCCTTCGAGATAGGAAATTCTGTTATCGTAGAAGGTGAGAAAAACGCTCATGTAACTGCCGTGAAGGTGCGGATAGACTTCTTTGCAGAGCTGCTTTAACTCGGGAATGTCCGTGCCGGCTTGAACGGTGGAAATGAGATTTTGAAACCAATAGGAGCGGGATTCAATCCAATCGGGCGTAAAATCTTTATCTGAATAAACCCGGTGATAGGCTATGGTTTCCGCGGCGTGAATTTCGTTATGCGTGTAGCAATCCAAGGCATCTTCCGGGCTTATCGCTTCTACTTCGGCAAGGGCAAGGCACAAGTGATAGAGATAATTTAGGGTTGGCTGCGCTCCCTTTATGCGGGACCAGCGGCAAAAGGTAGCGGCTATTTCCTCGTTCGCTTCGAGAATGGAAAGCAAATCCGCAAAATGAACGGCTTCGCGGGCCGTACACTGAGCCTGCTTTCCGAGCACTTCCGGGCGCAAATAGCGCGGGCAGGTATCCGCTACTTCGTGCGGGTACATGGGCGCTGACTGCTCATAGGGGGTGTGCTCGAATGTATCCCGCTCGCCTTGGGTGCGGAAGATTGGCGTGTAATCCGGGGACATATCGAAGACTTCATCCAGGGTGACCAGGCGTACACCATTTTCTTTATCGATTCCGGGGTGCGGCTCCTGCCAGGATTCGCCTTCCACATAGCAAAAGCTCGGCCACATGGGGCCGGTTTCACAGTTGACAACCATCTTCCAGTATCCGCCATACTGACCTTGGCAATACTCGCGGGTTACGCCATTTTCACGCTTCAAGCCTTGCATGCTGCGTCCTTCCTGTTCCACGTGGAACTTAGGTAATGATAATAATGGGTTGCTCAATCAAAAACCAAAAGCTGCTTACCACTATGGCGGCTGTGGCGCATGGGCCAGGGTGCGTGTCAAGGGGTCGGTGCCGGCGCGTTGCTTGCCTTGCACGGGGCATGCCGGCGGGTGTGCGGGGGGCGGTGGCTTGCGGGGGTAACAGGCAGGGCAGACAGGGCGGGCGGCTTTTTGCCCGGCCTGGCTGCCCTGCCCCCCCGCGAGACGCCGCCCCCCGCACACCCGCCGGCATGCCCCGTGCCCACGCAAGCAACGCGCCGGCACCGATACACCTCGCCCCTTGACACGCACCCTGGCCCATGCGACACTGCCGCCACGCACACAGGATGAAGAGAGCTATCCCAAAGCAAATACAGGCAAATCAGCCTGAACCGAAGCACTCGGCAAATCAGATATCTAAAAGAAGCTCAACCCCTACAGACACTAATCAAATCCGGAAAATGAGATGAATTGGATGCATCCCGGCGGGAGAAACCATAGGTGGATGCATGAAAGAGGCAAAACGGAGGGTCTTAACTCATGAAGAAAGAGCCGGATCGATCTACGGCAATCCGGCGCTCGCGGCGTGAAGAGCAGCTACAGCGATGAATAGCTTTTCAACCTATCCCGCGATACCAGTTCCGCAAGTACTCCTCGGCAGTCGCCTCCCGTAGCCTTGCTCCCTGGGCTTTTTTCGTGTTGAACCACTCCCGGACGGCATGCTCGAATGCCCGGTAGAGTCCCGGCCAGCGCTCACGGTTGCGGTTGACCATCTTCATGTTCGGAGTGCAGATAAATGGGCAGATGACACACCCCACCCGGCTCCAGCCCTCATCGTAGAGGCTCGGGTAGGGGAGCCGGTACTTTTCGATGAATTCCCAAATCGTCCACTCCTTCCACAAGAATACGGGCTTGTAGATGGTCGTCTTCTCCCTTCGGTTCAGGTCTATCCGCGGCCGCTGCGCCCGCTTGTCGGACTCCTCCGCCCGGACACCCACAATCCGGTGCTTTAGGGGCACTCTCTTGGACGGCTGCTTTTGGAGGTAATCACAGCACCACCTCTTGGTCCGAAGCGGCGGGAACTTCTTCTTGACCAGATCAAAGAAGCCCGTCTTGGGATAGAGAAAGCGAACTTCCGGATAACACTGTTTTATAAACCTCACCACCTCCGGTGGATGGATGCCGGAAGATGAAAAGTACGCTTCATATTTCACCCCCGCCATCTTCACCAGCTCAAGAGCCGTGATCGAATCCTTCCCTCCGGAGAAGGCGACGAAATACCCATCCGGCGGCTCATGCGCTCTTAGGAAATCCACCGATTCGGCAACGATCAAATCCACGGTATGCTTCAATTCTCTCACGGGTTACCCCCTTTAAATCCATGGAAACAGGTTAAATGGCTGGGAATAGCCAATCCACGATATCCAAAGCTCAAAACAGGGTGATTTAATGGTAAAAATCATGATCAACATCAATAATATCCATAGTCTATCCAAATATAATATCCCTCCTTTCCCCCCTATATCCCCCTTCTCCCCCCTTTAAGGGGTGAGGACTGCGGAGGTGAGGGCGGAGTCTTGAGCCGGAGAGTTATGGAGCGGGTAGGGTGCGGGGCTTGTAGAGGTCGGCCCGGTACCATTTCTGGATGTACTCATCGGCGGAGAGCTCCTGGAAGACTTTGCCACGGGCCTGCCGGGAGTGGAACCAGTCGGTGACGGCGTGCTCGAAGGCCTTGAAGATGCCGGGCCAGCGCTCGCGGTTGCGGTTGATCCGGACCATGTTCTTCGTGCAGATGTAGGGGCAGACGACGCAGCCGATCCGGCTCCAGCCTTCATCGTAGAGGGAAGGGTAGGGGAGGTTGTAGCGCTCGATGAATTGCCAGACCGCCCATTCCTTCCAGTCGTGGATGGGGCGGTAGAGGTGAAGGCGGTGCCGGGATTGGTAGTCTACCCGCTCCTGGTGAAGGCGAAGGATGCTTTCTTCCTTGCGGTTGCCGATGATTCGGTGCTTTAAGGGGATGGCGGCGGTTGAGTCTTTTTTGAGCAGCTCGCAGCACCACCTTCGGTTGCGCAAGGGAGGGGAGTTTCGGCGGATGCCCTCAAAGAAGGAGTAGCGTGGATAGAGGAAGCGGACCTGGGGGTAGTGCTTTTTTATGAATTCCACGACGGGAGGAGGGTCGATACCGGTATTGGTGTAGAAGGTCTGGTAGCGGACTCCGGCCATCCACGTCAGGTGCAAGGAGACGATGGAATCCTTGCCACCGGAAAAGGAGACAAAATAGCCCTCGGGCGGCTCATGACGCCGGATGAAGAGGATTGCCTCGATAATCATGGCTTCCAGATCGTCAACAGACTTTTTTTGCTTGCGGTTTCGCACACTTTGTATCATCGAAAGCCCAATCTGTAAGTTCCACAAAGGGAAGGGGATAGCGAGTCATCCCATAATGGAATAATTTATGAAAACGGCCAGTTACGGAGATACTCCATTGAAGGTCCAAAATCGATTCATCCACGGGTGGAGGGATGAGGACCATCCCTTCCCCATTCTCGGAGGGTAGAAAATCCATTTCCGGGCATCCTGGAGAGCATGTTCGGGCATCTCAGGTGTAGGTCCGCGTCCCTCACGGAGCGTCATCTTCCGATTCTTTCCAATTGGCTTGTGCTGCTCGAAGCTCCGTTTTTTAATCCGGCGGGAGCCCTTTTTCATTTGTTTCATATCCATTTCCTTTGTCTGTGCCCGACATGGTGCGGCAGCTTGTTTCACATCCGTTAGAAAAAGACCGTGGCTGCAAATGATCGTCAGCATCGTCAGACCGTCAGCAGACGATCATGAGCTAAACGTAATTTTTTTCAGCGCGCAGCGCAGTCAACTTTTCAAAAAGGCCTACCGGACTGTTTTTCCAGCACATTTTCCTGACTGCCTTTCAATTACGCGGCATCCAATTCCGTAAGCCATGGGACCTTTGTTCAAAGGTAATAAGGCATAACATAGCGCCATTACTACCCTTATCCGACATCGGACCCTTCAGGGCCGCATTTCCCTTAGATGAAGATACGGAAAGATCGTCAGCATCGTCGGATCGTCAGCAAAATGACCTATCTCCTTGTCCTTCTTCATAATGTGTGCTGACGGTCCTTGCTGACGATCTTTATGCTTCCCCCTCAGGATCGTCAGCAGGACCGTCAGCAGATCTAACGTTGCAACCATCGGAAATAAAACACCTTTTCCTTTGGCGCTGACGATCCGACGATGCTGACGATCTTTTACGTACCTTTCTTAATGGCTATCGTGCGCTTTCCGGTATGGTGCGCCCGGAAGAATTCCACCTCGATTCCGGAAGCACGCAGGAAAGTCGCGGAACGTCTCAACCGGTTCGATAGCGCATTGGACCCCTTCGGCCATGCCTTGCTGTTTTGGACCCTTTCGGGGACCTGTTCGTACAAAAGATCGAGCAGCTCAGAGGCCGTGCCATTCCATTCGGTGCGCTGGGCCATGAATTCCCTGACTACAGAGGAGACGACATCCGAGTCGAGGGCAAGCTCGATGGCCTCACGGCGGTTTCTTTGGTAGACATGGACAAAGTCGCCTTTCCGCCACGGGAGGGCCGGCTCCGCAGCGCTCACCCACAGGGCGAAATCCGCCATACGCGGTAGGGCCTCAAGCTGCGTGTGAGGAAGGTTTCTTATGGCTGTGCTTATGGCCTCGCATACTGCTCCCAGGTATTTGGGGTGCTCTTTTCTAAACCGCAGAAGGAGGTCCTTTTCCGGCACGCGCTTTTCCTCCGGGATGGCCGGAAGGCTCACGATGATCGATCTGTCGGCCAGATCGTGCCGGGCGGCGATCTGATCGATTCCGGTAAGAAGGAGAGGGCGTGAGGCGTTGAAGATGGTTTCCTCGTCGTTTGAGTAAAGCTCCCGGATGGAGTAGCCCCCTCCGGTGGAGAGCCTGCACAGGGCGTCCGAGAGCCAGACGGGAATGCCTGAGAGGTTATCGAAGGCCATGATCCAGGAGTGGGTTGCCGATATGAGAAGATCGCGCTCCTCCCTGGGGCTGGTGCGGATGGGTGCGGTGGATGGGTCGATAATGGATTTGATGATGCGTGCCGCGGCGCTCTTTCCGGCTCCCTGCTCTCCTTCGAGGTTGAGTATCGGGTAGGGTCCAGTCGGGCATGCCGCCTGGATGAGCCATCCAATGATGAGCGTCAGGGCGTTTCCGTCCGGGAGGTTCAAAAGATGGCGCAGATCGTCGAGAGACCCGCCCCGCTCGGGATAGGGAAGGGGAATCATGCCTTTTGTTCTTTTAAACTTGACGGGGGAGGGGTGAACGACTCTCCAGCCCTCGCCCGTGATCTCTATGGCGTCCCACGATTCGTTGGCAAGATCGATGTAGACGCTCTCCCCGATCTTTCCAACCCGAACGAAGACTTCAATCTTAGGGCCTTCGAACTGGCCCTTGGCCTCGAGGATATTCAGGGCGTCCTGAATGGCCTGGCTTCCGGGAGGCTTTTCCTGATCCAGGAAGAACCTGTGAGAGAGCCAGCGTCTAAAGTTCTTCGAGCGAACGTACCAGGTTTCCCGATGCTCGTTCATGGAAAAGCTCGCATAGATCATCTCTTCGGGCGAGTGGAAGAGGTCTATGTCTCCTGCCATGGCGATGAGCAGTTGAGCCTGGGTCTGTTTTTTTCCGTCCTCACCCTCGCCTTTTTCTCCGGGCCGGCTCGAGGCCGTATTGGAGAGGAAGGTCCGGTGCATTTCTTCCGCGGTCGGCAGCCTGGCTGCGGTCACCATGTTCTCGATGGCATCGGCATTGCCGCCTTTGAGAAGATCGTTGACGTCTTTGGAAGAGGCCTCTTCAGGCGCAAGGGACCAGTCAACGATTCTAAACCGGGGGCCGAGCTTGCGAAGAGCTTTGGCGACACCTTTTCTGCCGGCATCGTCGTTATCGAGAAAAAGGACAGGGGCTGAGGAAAGCTCAAGGGAGCCGAGCTTATCGGTAAGGCCTGCCGCGAGCAGGGCCACCCCTTCGGCTGTGGGCACGGCTTCGGCTACGCTCAGGGCATCGATGATCGCCTCGCAAAAGACAAGTACCTCGCTTCCAAATCCGAAGCGAAAGAAGGCATCCCTGGATCTACTTCCCTTAACGAACCGTTTCTTGCCTCCGTCTACGGGAATGACCTGTATGCCAAGAAGCTTTTTTCCATCCCAACCGCACAGAGGAAAGGCGATGCCGTCAAGCTTGGAGTCCCATCCGATGAGCTTTCTTTCCTTGAGCTTTAGAAGGGTTTCAGGCCTGATGCCCCGGCTTTCCAGGTATTGGACCGCCTTTTGCGGAAGCTCTTTTTGAAGAGCCTCCCGCATGCGCCTGGAGAAGTAGTCGAGATCGATGCGGGGTGCATTTGCCGCCTTCACGGAGGGAATGGCGAGGTTGAGCTCGGAGGCCAGGGAGCGGATGGCTTCACCTTTCGAGCACCCGGCGCCGCGAGCATATAAATCGATGGCATCCAGAGCGAGGCTTTCACTGTGGCAATAGGCAAGCTCCTTTGAAACCTGCATGGACGGGTCCCGGTCATCGTGGAAAGGGCAGCGACAATTTCCGACTTCCCTATAGTGATCCGGCCAGAAGCGCCGGAAGATCTTTTTGCAGTCCGCATGTGCCTTTATCGTTAAAATGAGGTTGCGATACTCCTCGTCTTTTGTCATAATGATCTCCGTATTGAATGCAGGTTTCGAGTATTACCGCGAACTTGCCTGAACCCGCGCCGTCACGCGGGTTTTGGCTTTTTTGGAGCCTTCGATCCATCCTCCATTGTTTCTCCCCTCTTTTGTGAGCTTTCCCCCTATCATTTATTGTCGAAGCATCTGGTAGTACCCTGCGCCACTTCGTCATTCCCGCATGCTCTTGGTGGAAATCCAGCCCAGCGCTCTCTGTGTGGCTGGGTTCCCGCCGGAAACATGCGGGAATGACGAAAGTTAGAAGGTGAAGACTTTGGCCTCGGCGGCAATTTCGATGAGCGATTTGGCCGTATCGAAGAAGGCCGTTTGCAGAAGATCGGGCTCGTCGATCCGACGAGCTTTGGCGCAGGGCAGTCAGGTATGGATCGGGACCTCGTACTCGATGAGGGACGGCAGGTATTGGGCCACTCCATCGCCGGTTTTTGCCTGAGCGGGCGGGGCTTCCTTTTTGGCAAATACAACCCCGTCGTCTACCAGGAAGACGTGGGCGCAGTTGCCGCTCTCGACGGCAACCTTTGCAAGCTGAAAGCAGCGGGTCGCCCGGGAAGGATCGTCGGTTCCAAGAACGAACAGAAAATTGGGCATGAAGTTTCCTCCTTATGGATTGTTGGATGGTGGTGATGTTTCATTTGCGGAACGCTTGAGACCGAGCTTTTCCTCGTAGAGCAGAGCAAAAAGCTTTAGGGTCGTCGGCCCTGCAAAGCCCGACATGCCGATAATGAAGTTTTGGAGAAAGGGTGGAAGGTTCATGTAGCGGACGAGATAGCTTGCCATCACCCCGGCAAAGCCCGAGACGATGGAGCAGGACAAGAATTGCTGGAAAGTGAGCCTTTGTTGGGCGGAAAACATCTTGGCAAAGCCGCCGAATATGGCGAGCAGCGCCGAGGTGATAAGGCTTTTTACTTCCTGGGATGAAAAGAATTCGCCTGGTTGCATCTTCTTCATACCCGTGTAACGAAACAGGTCCAGGTACCGACGTACCAGAACCAGGAGTAGTTTATGAGAGCGACCCTTCCACGGAGAATCCTTGAGAAAACGATCTCCGCCATGGCGCCGGCCGAGGCCAGGGTCAGCAGGGAGCAAAAAAGGGGAATCATTAGCCCGGAACAGTCGGAGACAAAGAGCGTGTGAGCGGCAAACGAGCAGAGGAACCCTGCAGCCATGGCAAGAAAGATTTTTTTCACATGGATGGCGTCAGCTATGCGCTCCCTTGGAACATCTAACCGGCAGGCGGGACAGCTATCGATGAGATGCTTTCTATAGAGCCAGACGATAAAAAGGGTGCAAATCGGGCTCCAGAAGAGATCGATGTAGGAGTAGATGGGATTTGAGAGCCTGAAGGAGGAAGATGAGGAGACAAATAAGCGCATGGCCGATGCCGGAAACTGGAAGAGCGGCATCACGATGGTCATCCAGAAGGCTGCTTTTCGGGTGCGTTTGCCCTGGGTGATCTTGATTCCGAGTATGGCGGTTGTGATGAGCAAAATGATGCAGCCCATCGAGATGATGCTCACCTCCCACCTGAAGAGCAGCGCTGCGTATTCGTGTGTGCATGGACTGGACATGGCGAGCCTTTGAGAACGGTGAATCGGTGAGTAGGTGAATGGGTGAATCGAAAGAAAATGGTGACTGCGCCACTATGCCCGATTCACCCATTCACCTACTCACCGATTCACCGAATTTTAGATGTTTGCGTTCCATTCTTCGGTGCGCCACATCTCGCCGTTTGTTGCATTGATCGCCTGGAGCCTGTTCCACTGACGCTCTTCGTCGTAAATGGCAAAAACATCACAGCCGGTAACGATGCCTTGCGAAATAGACCAGTTGCCTTCCATCTTGACGTTGCTCTCAAAGCCTTTGATGTAGCCTTCGATATCCCAGGTCCGGACGAACTTGCCCGTAGTCTTATTGTAGATGCGCACCTGGGTGTTTTTGTTGAGAAGGAAAGGGTTGGCGTAATAGAGATACGTCGGTCCGACGTACACGTTGGGTCCGGGACTTGCCATGGCTGGTACTCCTTTCATAGTCGGTGAGTTGGTAAATCGGTGAATAGGTGAATCGGTGAGTTGGTGAATCGGAAGAGAATGAGCAGCACACCACACTATCCGATTCACCGTTCTTTCATTTCGCAGGTTCTCACGCACAGCAGGATGAGCACGTAGACCCAAAGGCTTGCATGCTTGCACACGAGGGGCACCCACCAGGTCGGACCAAGAGGGCTTGTGATGAGGGTTATACAGTCGCGGATCTGAACGAGGGAGAGGCCGAAGATGAGCACAAAAACGTGGTAGATCGTGTCCTTGAAGGTGATCATCCTGGGGCCGTTCCGGAGACACAGATAGAGGGAGAAGACTGCCAGTCCGAGCAGGTAGAAGTATGCCGACTTGATGAGATAGGTGCTCACTGGGGTTCTCCTAACCAAGAAACAGGGCTTTTTTGAGCTTTCTTGCCGTCTCGAGCTGGGGCACCTGATTGAAGCCGCCCTTCTTGAGCTTCTCCTGAACAGATTTCAGGAGGTCGTACCTGCCGATCTGGCCCTTGCTTGCCGCAAGAGATTCACAAAGAGAGGTTGTGAAAGCCCCGCCGTACTTGCCTCCAAAGTATGCGTCGGCCGCAAACTGATTGGCCCGGCAGGCGGCCCAAAGGACCTGAATCCTTTCAGGCTTTATAGGGGTGACTTTCCTTTGCTCGCCCACCTTCACCATGATCTCTTCGGGCATGGGAAGAAAGCGCTGCCGGCAGTATGCCCCGCCCGCCGTGCGAAGCCCCGTTCCGGAGTGGCAGGAATCGAGGATCACCTCGATATGCACACCGGCCGGAACCGGCTCGAAGACCTTGCTGAGATCGTCATCCCGGATCACCTTGGATCTCCAGTCCAGATCGCAGGGACAGATGATCTCATCGAGGCGGTCCTTTTCGTCTCCGTTGGTGTCGGGCACCTGGGAGCCGTGGCCGGAGTAGTGGAAAACAAGAAAATCCCCTGGCTTTGCCTCGTAGACGAGCATCTCCAGGGCCTTGAGAATATTGAAAGTCGTTGCGTCCCGGTCGATGAGAATGTTGATGTTTTCCTTGGCGAAACCGAAATAGGAGGTGAGAGCGCCGCACATGTTCTGCACGTCGTTTACACAGCCCATAAGATCGTTGAACGTACCGGGATAGTCGTTAATACCAACGAGTAGAGCCTTTTTCATACCGCCCTCCTGGTTTCCGGTTTCGGGTTACGAGCTCATGGATCGCCGACTCGCAACCCGAAACACGCGACTCGAAGCTCAAACAAAGAAGATCCTTGCCAGCTCACCGTCCGTCATTTCGTTGCCGATCCCGTTTCCATCGTCATCGAGGGCGGCAACCTGGCTCGGATTGAAATACCTGGCTGAGGTCTTGGCGGTAAGGAAGGCTTCCCTGAGGTTGTCGGCATCGAGGATCTCGGTCCAGAAATGTTGAGAGAAGGAGATATCGCCATCAACGGCGAAGTTTGCGGTATTTGCAGCATCGACGCTGGTGATGACGATGCGCTGCTTTCCTACCGGAGGAGCCAGCACGGGAAGGAAGCTTCCCGCAAAAGGAGAGTCCATAACGACAGCAACCTTGCCCGGATAGCCGTTCTGGAGGGTATTGAGATAGCCGGCGAGAACAGCCAGGGTGAGGTTCTCGGTTGCATTGATCTTAAAGGAGCCTGCCGCCCCGTGCCCCACCAGGTATATCAGGGCATTGGAGGACCCGGGAATCCAGGATTGGACGGCACTCATGAGATTCGAGAGGGTGGCGGGAAGATCGTATCCGGGAATACCGGAAGGTCCCAGCACCTTGATGTTCGTCCCGGCATACCCGCGAGAGCGCAGCACATGATAGGCCAGGCCTGTCACATGCTTTATGGCCGATGCGGTAGGATCGTTTCCGCTTGGGTTGGGAGCGGGTGCCCCGGCCACGATGATCACCTTCTGGTTGGATGCGGGGAGCTGCTGAATGGCTCCCGTGCTGATGTAGGTCGAAGAGGAAAGGGTTCCATCGCCAGGCTCGTTTCCGACCGCATTGCCGTTATCGTTTAGAACCGGGGTCTGGTACGAGGTGCAGCAAGCCATGGCATCGCGTGCCCTACTGAAGGCGGTCCATATGGAATCCCCCTTGAGAATACGGGGCCAGAAGTATCCGGAAAAGGATATGGAGCCGTGATTCACAAAGTAGCCGCACTGGCTGTCTCCCGTGCCGCAGACGACGATCCGGTTGGGAGCCCCCGAGGGAGCAACCAGGTTATCGATGAAGCTTCCCGAATAGCAGGAATCGATCATCACGATGAGCTTTCCCGTGATCTTCGACTGGAGCGCATCGAGCCAGGAATCGAGGGAGGCGGCGCTCATGTATTCGGGTGGGCTCACCATTCCATTGATGAGCAGGGAGTCGTTTCCTCCGTGGGTGCAAAGATAGACCACGACATCCGTTGCCCCAACAGCCCAGGTGGTGATGCACTGCTGGATTTTGGCGTTGGAAGGATCGGAGTACTTCTCGTCGCACACGCCGTTTCGGTCGAAGTCTTCTGGAGCTCCGAAGGTGAGGAGACGAATATCGCTTTTGGCAAAGCCCCGGTAGTAGAGAGCTCGGTAGGCCTGCTCGGCTAATCTTTCAACAGCGTCCCAAAGGTTATTGCCCTCGTAGGGGCCGCCTCCCGCCACAATGATTGCTTTTGCTGACATGATCAAAATCCTTTCTTTCGTGTTGCGTATCGGGATACGCAACACGTTAAACTGGTCTCGTATAGTCCGGGATACAATTGGAGCACGAAGCAAGTCCCGAGGCCTCGGCATCGATGAGCGTCTCGAATCTCGTAGCGGCATAACGGGCGCTGGAGCAGCCCGGCCGATGGTAGCTCTTAGATGAGGCGAGATAATACGGCTCGTCGCAAAGACCCCAGATCCCCCTGCGGCCCTCTTTGGCCCGAAGCTCCAGATCCTCGTAGCTCTCCCAGCCCGTATTGCCGCGCCAAGCCATGGCGTAGCCGTGCTCGACCATGAGCCTATTGACGCAAAGATCGCCAACGAAAACGCCGGCGAGCACGCGCTTGTTTTCATCCCGTGGCTTATCCGTGGTCTTGATGCAAAGCCTGCCTTCCTTGGGACAAAGCCACTGCATGTGGAATGTGGAGATCAAGGCCAATTTGTGCAGGGTATCCATGTCCACTCCGAGCTGCCGGCATTGCTGCCTGGCCTTCTCGTCGGATCCGGTCTCCGGAGCGTCGATTCCAAGAAGGCGGACTTTCTCTACGACGCCGAGCGGCAGGATACGCAGACGCAAAGTGTCTCCGTCTGTGACGCTGTAGAGCTTGGTCTCGTAGGTCTCATGCTCGATGACGCTTACCCTGACAACAATGGATAGGTGCTTGAGCTCCGGGTTTTCAGGTTTGAAAACAATGCCGTTTTCTTCTTCCATGACTGTTACCTTTTGATTCCGGCATTCTCGCCATGCTCTTCCACCGAACGCTTGAGGATTTCTCTGTAAAAGAGGTGATTGCCGATCCGGCAAAGATGCCTCATTTGGGGACTGTCGGACCATGAGGGTTTGGTACTCACCGTGTGGTAATGGGTGGCTCCTCCCGTGGGATCGGCATTTCGGCCGGAGGTGCGCTCGAAGATAACCGCATCGGCGATGGCCCGGCAGTAGGTGAGCTCCAGGTTCTTGTCCGAAAGGTCGATGATCTGAGAAAGATTGGGGTCGTTTTCGTTGAAGCAGGAAAACTGCCAGCGTCTGAGGAGTACATCGGAGATGGAGTGGCCGTAGTAGGTATCGGCTTCCTTGCGGTTCATGACAATGTGGGCGATGGCGAGCTTTCCTTCTACGGGCTCACCACGCGCCTCGCCCCAGATACACCTGGCAAGCAGCTCCTTTTCGGGGAGGCTTTGAAGAATGGCTTGTGCGTCTTGCATAAAGTCCCTCCTGTCTGAAGAGGCAGGGACGGAAGGGCGCCCGTTTCCCGGGGGCGGAAGGTCCGCCTTCCCGGTAAAGCGTCAGGCAGCGCTCTCATCCCTTGCAAAGTAGAGATCTCCCGTGTCGCCTTTAAAGGCGTGCTCGGCGTCGTAGGTCACCAAAAAGTCCACTTCGTCCACAAGACCGGAGCCGTTGAGGATTTTGAGCATCTTCACTTCGGGCTGCGCGCCCTGGATGGCTCCTTCTAGGTCCCCGGCCCCGGTTTGCTTCTCCGTCGTTCCTTTGACGATGGAAAGGGTGGTGTTCTTGGTACTGGCGCGGTGGCCGGCGACGTGGTTGTTGAGCTTTTCCTTGAGAACCTGTGCATTGGCCATAAAAGTGATCCTTCCCTGGTGAGAGTGATAAATGGGTTAAAGTCGCTTTCCTTTTAACTCTGTCCCCGGTACTGCAAGATCTTGAGGATACTGATGATGGCGATAGTGCTCACCGCCTGTACCCTGAAGGTGGTCTCGCTGATAATGGCGATCCTCGAGACGAGCGCCAGGTGCTGGAGCGCTGCCGTGAGATCGACAAAGTTCATGATGTTGTCGTTTACATCGAGGATCGTGAGGTTTTCGGCGATACCGTACTCCCGGCCGTTAGCCAAAAGAGCTCGGCTTTCAAGCGAGACCGATTCGATGGTCCGGACCTTGGACTCCTCCGGAGCTTCGGAGGGAGCGCCGGCATCGGAAGGCTCAGTTGCCACGGGCTCACTTCCTGCAGATCCCGGCTCCTGAGATGAAGCTTCCTGGGCTTGATTCGTTGTCTCGGCCACTTGCCCGGATGCCTCATGGGACGATCCAACCGGCTCGATGGCCTCGGAAGACGTTTGGGATTCCGCTACCGTCTCGGATGGTGCCTGGAATGGCTCGGCCGAAGCCTGGCCATCTCCTGGAGCTGTGACCTGGTCGGGCACCGGAAGCAATGGAGCGGGCTCATCCGATGACTGTGCGGGCGCCTGTAATTCGGGCGTTTCAGGTGTTTGCTCGGGCGCAGGCTCTGCCGGTTCGGCCGGAGTTGGAGACTCAGGGAGAGCATTGAGCCTTGCTTCGACAACCTGCTTGAGCTTGCCGGAGGCTATGAAAATGATCCGGATCTGACCGGTTCTCTGGTTCTTGCTTGCTTTGAGGAGCCCGAAGTCGGAAAGAGCGACATCCCCTTCTCCAAAAACATGGGTGATAGCGCAGAGCACATTGTCGATAGCCCTCTCCGCCGCTCTCTCGGCTTCCCTCCCCGAAAGGACGTTCAGAGGGATGAGCTTTTTGGCCACATCCTCCCTTTTGAAGTCCGCCTCTTTGAGGATGGGGTCTTCGGTTTTTTTCTTTGGCGGCTTTTTCTTCGCCATGGTCTTTTCCCTCCTTTCCGTTTACTCGCTCAGAAGCTTTTTGGATGCCTTGAACCTGACAACGACTCTGGCCGGAATGTTGATGGTCTCACCGGTCCTGGGATTCCTTCCCTTCCTTGCCGCGGTAGTCTTGGGCTTGAAGGTTCCAAGGCCTATGAACTGGACTTCCTCGCCGCTCCTGAGAATTTCCTTCATGGCCTCGATGGTGGCTCCGAGCGTGGCGTTGGCCTCGGCCGCGGGAATCCCCCGCTTTTGTGCAACTTTCTTTGCTACACTTTCCCTGTTAGCCATACTGACACCTCCTCTCCTTTTTGGCGTTCAGGGGAGATATGCTTTTTTTTCAGCAAAATTGCAAATTTAGGCTGCAACTCCTGCTCACATCTGCTCACTCCTGCACCGGCTTTTTGAGCTCTTTCAAAAATTTTTTCAGATCCTCCACAGCAACCCGGTATTGCCTTCCCACCTTGATGGCCTTGAGTTTTCCCTGCTTGATGAACCGGTAGACGGTCCATTTACTCACACCAAAAAAGGCACCAACTTCCTCCGCTTTGTAAAAATCCTTTTCCATGTCACCCTCCCGGTATCATTCCTCCGGAAATAACACCCGGATTTGCATGTCTGGTGTAACCCGAACCTCCGTTAAGACTTCAAAATCCCGCAGGGCTCTGGTATTTATGGCAGATTTATAGGAACAGCACGTTTAGGCCTTCGGGTGTGACTATCATAGGGCATGGGAGTATGAGTGTTTTTGACACGAGTGGGGTGGGTGTCGGGAGGGCGGTAAAAAGTGACGAAAGGAACGCAAAAGCGGATAAGATCAATCTACTACGTGGAGCTGGATAAAGTCGGAGGCTCGATCCCCTATGATCTTCGCTACATAGGAATAGTACGCCGCGAGCTGGTTCTTCTGGCCTTACTCTTTGACAGGGTCTATTTGCCTCCAAAGTGCATCATCGAGCATCCGGTAACACTCCCAGCCCTGGAATCGCTGGCCGAGCTGGTCCAATCTGGCAGGATCGGCACTTCCATCGACCCTTGCGGAGGATCACTCCACGATCTCATGCGCTTTATACTCAAGCGGATGCTTACGGGTATCCCCAAAAATCCTTTCCCGAACACCCATGCCGAGTACCTGCGCAAGCGATCCAGAGAGCTCCTGAGCCGCCTCGACGGACTCCTGCCCGTCGAGCCTCTCCACATGCGCAATATAGGCGAACAGGCATTGAGGTTTTCGGGCTCGATACTCAAATACATGGAAGAGGCAGCCGACCGCTCGGCGGTTGCCGTCTTCGGCACATTTTTACAGGAGGCGAAAAGATCCTTCGATGTTTCGAAGGGCGTACGCTGGCAGTGGGTGGTAGCCCTTGGCAGGCTTGTAAACGTTTTCCCCCGCCAGGAAACCGATACGATCCTCACCACCCTCAATGCCGCCTACTTCCGGCAGGGGGAAGAAGCAAACGACTGCCTGTGGTTTCCCGGAAGGTTCGCAAAAAGGCTCATGTACTGCGATCTTCCCGATTACATCATTCCCTCCACGGCTCGCTCGGATCTTTCCTTCGAAAAAATCCTTCGCTCCGCCAGGCGGCTTGGCGTGGAGCTCGAGACGGCCCTCGACCTTTCGGGACCCCAGTTGATGGAGCTTTCCTGCCTTTCCGAGATGCGCGAGTTTGCAGACAGGTTTCTCACAACCATTCTGGAGCACAACGATTCGCAAGGATCGGAGCTGATAGTCACCCTCGTTAAGACTCAACGTCCTGGAGAATTGATGGATGTGAGGAAATGGCTCGACGGTCCGGATCCGATCCACCGCCGGCAGTATGGAATCGGCGTGGATCTTGCCGCATCAGATTTATCTCTTCCCCTTCGCTGGTCCAAAGTAATGCGAGTCATCTCCCTTGGGGGCCTGGCCGAGGACTCCCGGAAGGAAGGAGACATCGCCTACCATCCCGAAGCGAGAAGTCTGGGATGCACCGGAGGGGAAAAGATTCTCAGTCGCGGTATGGCAAGGTTCCTCGAGTTTTTTCTCCTGAATCCCCACACAAACCTGACCCTCCGGGAAGTCGACGAATATCTCATGGAGTGGGTGTACATCGATACGGAGCAAAGGCTCGACGGGGAACTCATCCCCGATGACGAGGAATCCCTGAATATGAGGGCTTACAAGATCAAAGAGCGGCTCAACTTTGAAATGGAGCCGTTTTCTCTCAAAATAGAGATCACGGCCGGCAGATGGACCCTCTGCGGATTGGAGAGGATCAGGATCGTTCGAAGCAGGGATGAGCGGATCCGTCCGGAAAATCCCATAAAGGGCTATCCGAAGCTCCGGACGCTATTTGAAACGCTTGCGGAGAATTACCCCGGGTATGTTTCGAAGGAAGCCATCGAGAAGGCCCTGGACTACGGCGAGGATGAGCAGAAAAAGGTCTGGGGAATGGTGAAGGAGCTCAAAAGATACCTGCGCAAACATTCAAGCGAGTGGACAATCTACTCGGACCGGGTGGGGAACTATCGGCTGGACAAGGTCAGGTAGTTACCCAGCCAAAAGAACCTATTTTAGATTGTTGATTTTTGATTGGAGACCAGCTCCTTCTCATTCAAAAACCTAAAATCATCAATCCAGAATCACACTGATCGCAGCGCTCATGGCAAGCAGTTCGTCGCGAAGGCTGGAGATGGACAAAAGTCTCAAGGAAAGCTCGCCGAGGTTCTTTTCCACATCCACTTTGCTGCTCTGATTGAGGGTGAGCGCCTTTTGGAAAGAAATCCGAATGCCCTCGAGGGTCATGTCGATCTTTTCGTTGAGGGCCTTCTGGAAATCATGCACGGTGCTCGTCAATCGATTGAGAAGATCGTAGCGCACCCGGCCGCAGTGTCTGTCCACAAGCTCGGAGACGGTATCCTGCATCTTCTTCAGGATGATTTTCTTCGAGATGAACCGGGGAAGGGCTGAAGTGACGGCCAGTTGCACCAATTCGAGCCCTACGGGATCGTCTTTGAAGAGGAAGTAGAAATCGCTCTTCTTGCTGAGTGCCTCGACCGAGGTAAAGGGCTTGAGATTTAGCTCGAAGATATCACTCGTCAGTATGAGAATACGCTCCATGGTTTCATTCGTCCTGGCGGCAAACCAGCCGTGGGCCTCTTCGAGCTGCGATGAGATCTTTTCCGTGAGCTGCTGTCTCCAGGCCGTGAAAAGATCCTGGATTCTCCCAAAGACGAGCTCCTCAAGCTCGCTCCTGAGATTGCCGCCACCCCTTTGGACTTTCCGGAGGTATTCTTCTTCAAGATCCTCGTGGAGAATGGGCAGGCTCTCCCTTTTGAAGTGAGCGATCTCCTCATCCAGTTGGGAGGTGATTTTCTTTAGATGGCCGCTAAGCAGATAGCTGTTGTGCTCCCGGTCTTTTGCTATGGTCTTCATCTCTTCTTCAAACCGGGCGATCTTTGCCGTGAGATCCTGAAGGGGCAGCTTGATGGCTTCCTGCTCGAGCTGAAAAGATATGGCTTCATCCGAGACCAGCTTCTGGAGGCTGTTTAGAACGGATTTCAAGAAAACCCTTCCCTTTTCGTGGATCAAAAACTCCTGAAGCCGGCGCTCGAAATCCGGCAGAAGGCTTCGGTCGAGCTGTGAGCCGTTTCCTCCCTGCTTTGCCTCCAGTGCCCACCGGGCAGACAGGGGATAAATTTTCACTTTCCCAGCTACAAGATCTTTTTCGAGGATTCGCGCCGTAAACTCCAGCGACTCCCGACGGTCCTCGTCGCTCACCTGGTCGATCTTGTTTAGAGCAAAGAAAAGCTTGTCCACATACCCCCGGATATCTTTCAGGAACTGGTGCTCGCTTTCGGAAAGGGGCGGGTCGGCCGAAATGATGAATATCCCGGCATCCACATAGGGCAAATAGTTGTATGCAACGTCGGTATTATGCCGATATACGGAGCCAACACCCGGAGTGTCGATGATACGAACCCCGCCTTTCAGGTATTCCGACGGGTAGAAGACGGTCACTTCCTTCACGCCTTTTTTATTCCGGGGATTGCCTCGCTCGGTAATGAACGAAGGAAGATCGGGAAGATCTATCACCTCCTGTTTATCATTCTGGTAATGGACTTCGATCTTCAGTTCGGGGCCATAGCGGAGAATGGTTACAACCGACGTCAGCGGGACAATGGCAGTCGGCAGGATATTCTCACCCAGGAGAGCATTGATGAAAGTCGATTTGCCTCTTTTGAACTGGCCAAGGATGACCAGGTTGAAAGCCTCTTCTTCAAGCTTTGCCTTAACGGTCGCAAGGGACCTGCAGGTCTCGTCCCGTACGCTCCCGGACAGACGCTCGATAATTCCGAGTAAATCCTCTTTTGTCTGGTTGTATTGAAGCATAGTCCACCTCGTTTGTACTGAAGGCCGTGCGCGCCCGACTGCCGAAAGCCCCCCAAAAAAAAACTTCCACCCCAGACGTACTGAAGTAGAAGTCATCAGCTCTCTCCCGGTGCTCGGGAAAAAGCGGTTACGGCGAACCTCATCACCTTTTAGATTGTGCGTTCATTTAAGCAGAAGGTAAGGCATGTGTCAACCGTTTGCACCTGAGAAAGGCTTGATTTATCTTGACCTACGTGGTAGGCATGGCGCTGATCTCAATGATTTAGAGCGGTGATGGAGTCCACCTCACAACCGCCAGCTATGGCTGATGACTCCTACTAAGGTGAATGTTTTGGCATTCCTGGTAGGAGTTTCATGGTGACGATGCAAAATCGAAGCTCCTGCCGGGTGAAAACCCGGGGGAGCTTTTTTTTATGCCTCCTGCCTTCATCGCATGAGATGGAAAGGAGAAAGTATGAACCGAAAGATTACTTCACTAAAAGCACTTGAAATTCTGGATTCGCGGGGCAATCCGACTATTCGTGTTCTCGCTGCGCTCGATAACGGCGTGACGGGATCGGCCTCCGTCCCTTCAGGGGCTTCAACGGGTGAGAATGAAGCCGTCGAGCTGCGGGATGGAGACAAGCGGCGTTATGGCGGCAAAGGAGTTCTCAAGGCTGTCGCCAATGTCAACGATGTGATCGCTCCCCGAGTGATCGGGATGGACCCTACTCGTCAGGCAGAGCTTGACCGTATGCTGATCGAGCTTGACACCACTCCCAACAAGGAAAAGCTCGGAGCAAACGCCATCCTTGGCGTCTCCATGGCTGTGGCTCGGGCAGCCGCTGCGGCTTCAGGTCTTCCGCTCTATCTCTACCTCGGTGGACCTGGTGCTTTTCGCATCCCCGTACCCATGATGAACATCTTGAATGGCGGAAAGCATGCGGATAACAGCGTCGATCTGCAAGAGTTCATGGCCATGCCCATTGGCGCCCCAACCTTTGCGGAAGCCCTTCGATACGGCGCCGAGACTTTCCACACACTCAAAGCCATTCTCAAGAGAAAGGGCTACAGCACGAGCGTTGGCGATGAAGGGGGATTTGCTCCAAACCTCAAGAGCAACGAGGAGGCCTGCGAAGTGATCCTCGAAGCCATCGAAGCTGCAGGATACACGCCGGGAAAAGATATCGCCATAGCTCTCGACCCGGCGGCAAGCTCGTTTTTTGAAAACGGCATCTACAATCTCGGCAAATCCGGCCAGGGGAAGAAGACGAGCGCCGAGATGACGGATCTCTACCGGTCTTGGATCGATAAGTATCCGATTGTCTCCATTGAAGACGGACTTGATGAAAACGACTGGGAAGGCTTCCGCGAGCACACGGCAGTCCTTGGAGAAAAGATTCAGATCGTTGGCGATGACATCTATGTGACAAACACGCGCTTTATCGAGCGCGGCATAAAGGAGAAGGCGAGCAATGCCGTTCTCATCAAGCTCAATCAGATCGGAACGATAACCGAAACCATCGAGGCCGTTACTCTATGCCGCAAGGCAGGATGGGGGTTTGTCATCTCTCATCGCTCGGGGGAGACCGAAGATCCATTCATAGCCGATTTTGCCGTAGCCATGGGGGGAGGACAGCTCAAGACAGGCTCTGCTTGCCGAAGCGAGCGCATTGCCAAGTACAACCGTCTGCTCGAAATCGAGGCAGAATTGGGACGAGCGGCGATCTTCGACAATCCGTTAACCCATTTTGGATTTTAGATTGATGATTTTTGATTGGAGACCAGCTCTTTCTCGTTCAAATCAAAAATCTTCAATCATCAATCTAAAATCAGCGGAGCTCTTGCAGGAAGGAAAGTGACCCGACCATGGATGACACTCGAGCGAAAACAGATACGAGCGCGACCGAAAAAAAGAGAGAGCCCACAGGTGGATGGCTCAACCGCAATGTATTTCTCTTTGGCTTGACGAGCCTATTGAGTGATTTCTGCCATGAAATGGCAACAGCCGTTCTGCCGCAGTTCATGCAGACAATAGGCGCATCGGCTCTTGCCTTAGGATTCATCGAAGGCATTGCAGATGCCCTGTCGAGCTTTGTCAAGCTGGGAGCAGGATACCACAGCGATAAGATAGGTCACCGTAAGGCCTGGACAGTTATCGGATATTTTCTTACGGCCATGGCAAAGCCGATTTTTGCCTTTGCCTTCGCCTGGCCTCTCATTTTGTTCGCACGGGTGATCGGCTGGCTTGGAAGAGGCATTCGAGGCCCGCTGCGGGATTCCATGCTGGCTGAATCCGTCGCTCCGCAAAGCCGTGGAAGAGCTTTCGGCTTTCATCGAGCAGGAGATACGGCCGGCGCGGTGCTCGGGCCTCTGGCGGCTTTCGGGCTGCTGAGCCTTTTTGCGAGCCACCCCGGCCTCATCCAGATTCTCGGGAAATGGGCTCCCTTTCTTTCCGGAGCATCGGGAGGCGCTTTCAGAATCATTTTCCTGCTCACCATCATTCCGGGGCTTCTTTCTGTTCTCTCCATGATGTTGGTGACCGAGAAAAGACGCGCGCCGAATCATTCCCTCGAGTTTATGAGCACCCTTCGCGCAATGCCCCGAGACTACCGTCTCTTTTTACTCGGAGTCGGACTTTTCGGCATCGCCGATTTTGCACCTACCCTCATGATTCTTCGCGTCACAACGGTTCTGGAGCCGCAGATGGGAATGCTCGAAGCCTCGCGCATTGCCGCACTCCTCTACCTGCTCCGAAACGTCATCTACGCACTGGCATCCTATCCCATCGGGGCTATGAGCGACCGTTTCATGCGAAGCCGCTACCTTGCCGTGGGCTACGGGATAGCCGTTGTGACGTTCCTTGGCTTTGCATTTGCCGTTCCTTCGGTAGGGTGGTTCGTCGTCTTCTTCGTTCTTGCCGGAATTTTCATAGCCTGGGAAGATACCGTCGAGGGAATTGCGGTGCGGGATTACGTTGATGACAGCATTTCAGGAACGGCTTACGGAGCTCTCGGGGTGGTAAATGGAGTCGGTGATTTCGTGTCGAGCTTCGTGGTTGGCGTACTGTGGACAGCCGCGAGTCCTTCCTGGGCGTTCGGCTATGCGGCGATAGTCGGCTTTGCCGGAACCGTTCTCATGGCGTCTATCCGATGTTGCTCAAGCGCTGGCAAGTCGAAATAACCACTTAAAGAAGTAGACGGTGGGGTGAAGTTCTCTGGACAGAATACGCCTGCACGTCTCTATGGCTTGCTTGCCCAAAGGAATGTTGGTAGGAGGGTTATCTTTCTTGCTTTACGAGAAGCTTTTTCTTGGTTTCCTCGCAATACACATTTTCACGGAACCATTCTTGACGCAGGATGTTTTTTTGAACATCGCTCAGGCTAGGCATAATCTTGTTGATGTTTGTAATCTCGGCATCGGTCTTTTGCCTTTCCGCTGGCGCCATTTCAGTCCACCAGATATAGAAGCAATCCTCAATGGTTTTTTCGAGAAACTTACGGCAGTCTTCGGCAAGCTGTGCTTCCTGTTCGGCCTGGATACGGCGCCTCGATTTGAAGCCTTTCGGAAAAGAGTAAGGGCCGCTTTTCAGCGCTTTCCTCACGTAAGTGGCCGGTATCTGTATATGCCCGTCATCGTTGTGAGCAAGATCCCAATCGGCGGCTTCGAATGAATCCGTGAGCTTGGCGACGTCATAGCTCTGGGTCTTCCAGCATTGAACAATTTCAACGATATCCTTTCGCCGCAGCCCAAGCGCATGAAGGTTTGGATAGATCTCCTGGAAATGAGCAACGAGTTGCTGAACCACAGCAGAGGCATCTTTAATCACAGACGCAGCGGAACTTTCTTCTGATGTCTGCCCCTCAGTGTGGAGCTCGGTCTGATACCTGGCGTGATCCTCAAGGGCTCTTTTGCATTCAGCTTCTCTGACCGTGTAGCGAAAACCCTGGAATTTTCCTGATATGAACTTCCCCTTTTCTCTGATGATAAGGCCGTTTGAAAAGAGAACCCGCAATATTTTCCGGATGGTGTTGTAGGAAACACCCGTGCTGGCGGCAATCTCCCGCATAGCGGTGACTTTTTTCTCTTTTTCAACGAGAAAGGTCAACACTTTGCGCTGAAATTCGGTAAGAGGATAAACCTCGAACCCCGAAGAGGTATGGTACCCCGTGTGATCCTTGGTCTGATACTCGGTGTGATCCTCAGTATGATCCCTTGCCGGTTTTTCCTCCTCATTGAGCCCATTCCCACCATCTGTCGGAATGGAAATGCCAGCCTTCGGTTTGCCATCAGGCGGGGGATGCTCCTGGTCCGACACAAGCTCCAGGTTTCGAAGCACAACTCGATCCTGGGCTCCCCCCTCTGTCTGATCCTCGGATTGAGCTCCGGTTTGTCTTTCCAGGAGACTAACGGTATTGGTCTCTATCTGCTTTTCGATGCCGGGTGTGATACCTGGTCTGATACCTGGTCTGATACTCACAGAACCTTCGGCGGCGCTTTCGGGCTGAGTCTTCTTTGCAGTGTCCTTGATCGCTTCGGATGCGTCCTTGAAGAGCGCAGAAATAAATCCGTCGTAGGGATTTTCAGGCCGTTTCGTAGCCATCTCCCTCCCCCTTAATCAATGGCTCCCAGGATTTCTACGAGCTCCTTTGCCAGCTGGATGTAAGCCTGCGCTCCGGACGCTTGCTGCCGGTACTTGATAATCGTCTGTCCAGTCGATTCTGCCTGCTGAAAGATGGTATTGGCGGGAATCGTCGTTTTAAATATTTCGTCTTCCGAAAGGAATTTCTGGGCTATGGAGATCGTAGAGCGGCAGATACTGGTCCTGCGGTCGACCATGGTGACGAGAAGGCGCAAGAAGCGAAGGTCGGGATTGCCCTCATTGCGCACGCCTTTGATGAAGTTGATCGCACGGACCAATCCCGTCAGACTGTGTTTACTTCCCGATTGGTGAGGAACGATCACGAAATCCGACGCATAGAGGCTTAGAATCAGAAAGGTTCCCAGGTTCGGCGGATTATCGATGAGGGTGACGTCGAAGTTTTCTTTGACATAATCTCTCAGGCGATCCCGCAAGAGATAGAGCGTTCTGCCGCTGCCGGCAGATCTGATGAGCATGGGCTCGAGGCTGCTCGTGGTATCGATGTTGGGAAGACAGTAGAGGTTCTTGATCTGAGTTTCGTAAATGCAACTAGATGGGGAAATGGGCTCTCCGGTATTGGGATCAATGAGCTCAAAGAGCGTGCACATGGTCTGTACGCCGTTGAGGAGGATGTCGGTGGTGTTTGCCTGATGGTCGTTGTCGACCACGAGAACTTTCTTCCCCAGCCGGGCGAGCCCATGACCGAGATTGACCGTGGTGGCCGTCTTGCCTGTCCCCCCCTTGTTGTTGGCAATCGAAATGATGATACCGCTCGCCATATTCCCCCTCCAGGACGTAATATCCCCAAAAAACTCCATCTCCCTATCAGATTGGGATAGCTAATATTTTATTTGACCCCAAAAGTCAAACAGTGATGTGAAGTCTTTTTGATTCCATTTGGAATTCCGCTACCTCGTTTCTCTTGCTCCGTGATACACCTGAGAGGAATGTAGCGAATCAGCAAAGGGCACAGAATCGGTTTTTAGCGGCCTTGATCCCTTGGCGTAGTGGCGTCTGGTCCTACGCAGAAAAATCGATTCTCGTGCCATCAGAGGCATTTTACGGGTAGGATCTGTTAGCGGCACGGATCTCATTTACCACTATGTTTCTTTGCGCAGGATAGGGATGTTCCTTTCAAAATACCGGTCCCACAAGTTGAAGATTTTCTTTCATCGTGGTCTTGTTGGGGAAGGGATGCTTCGTCGAAGTGATCGGAGAACTGCAAGGCAAGGAAGGTATGGCAGGATGCTGCGCTCCGGATGATGATTTTATACATACAAAAAATCATCATCTATATAAGGAGTATCACACCGAGTATCAGACCGAGGGTCAGACCCTCGGTCTGAGCCTGATACTTCCTATGATACTCGGTGTGATACCTGGTCTGATACCCGGTATGATACCTTGATTCTGACGTTTGAAATGGATAAATATTCAAGAATATCAGTTGGGTAACTAGGGCTTTAGGATTGTTGAGCCAGGTATCATACCGGGTATCAGACCAGGTATCACACGGGGTATCAGACGAAGTATCACACCTCCATTTGTTGGTATGATACTCGGTCTGATACCCGGTATGATAATCTGATACTCGGTGTGATACCTGGTCTGATACCCGGTATGATACCAGTATCACACCGAGGGTCAGACCCTGGGTGTGATACTGGGTCTGATACTTTAAAATAGTTTATAAGTAATGGTAGATACATGCTTAATTGGTTTGGTATGATACTGGGTCTGATACCTGGTATGATACTCGATGTGGCTTCGAATCAAGGATACCCTCAAAAATGTGCTCAGCCACCCTGTCCCATACCACTCGTTCATAAAAAGCTTTCGTTTCAGATGGACGCCTGTTTTTCCCATTCCCATTGAGAGGCGTGAATGCTAGATAGATAACGGATACGGCGAATTGGGACCTGAGATCCGCTGTCTGAACCTGTGGAGTACAATAACGTAAAGGTGAGCCGGATGAGTGACGGGCGAATCATTTCCATCATCAATCAAAAAGGCGGTGTCGGAAAAACGACCACATCGATCAACCTTTCTTGCGGGCTGGCAATGAAAGGGCATCGAACGCTCCTCATCGATCTAGACCCTCAGGCTCATTCCACCATCGGGTTGGGGACCGAACCGGGGAGCTTCGAGTATGGGATCCACAACGTCTTTCTCGATAGGATTGATATAGCCCGGTGCATCCTGGAGACCAAGGTGGAAAACCTCCACCTGGCGCCGTCGCATCTGCGCCTCGACCGAGCGGAGCAAATCCTCAGTCCCGAGCTTTTTAAAGAGGCCATACTCCATAAGGCCATAGAGGGCCTGGACTACGAATTCATTATAATCGACTGCCGCCCTTCTCTTGGGACGCTCACCGTCAATGCCTTGTATGCCTGCAACTGGATTATCGTACCGGTGGAAATGTCGCGCTATGCCCTCGAGGGTTTTGCCGATCTTATGGAAACGGTGGAAATCGTCAAACGGGCGGGAAAAGATCATGGGGTCACCATCCGGATTTTGCTCACCAAGTTCGATCAACGCAACAAGATCACCAACGATTGGGTTATGGGCGAGCTCGAAGCCCATCGGGATCTCATTTTTCATTCCATCGTTCACCGAAACGAGGCGTTGAATCAGGCTCACATCGTGAGATCACCCATCTTCATCTGCAAACCGAACAGTAGCGGAGCCAGGGATTACAAACACCTGACGGAGGAGGTCCTTTCGTTATGCCGGATATGAGAAAGCTCATTTCTGGTGAGAAAACGAAGCTCACCCGGCCAAAGGAAACCGTAGCCGACCATCCGGCAAAAATTGAGCTGCAGGACGGAGGATTTTACCGGGTCCCCCTGGTCAAAATTCGGCCCGATCCCAACCAGCCGCGCAAGTATTTCGATCCGGAGGCCCTGGAAGATCTGAGTCAGTCCGTAAAGGAAAGAGGAGTTCTTCAGCCCATTCTGGTCCGAAGGGATGAGCAGATGGACTTGTTCTTCGTGGTCGCCGGCGAGAGACGCTTCAGGGCGGCCGCAATGGCCGGCCTTGGTGAAGCTCCGGTCATCGTGACCAGGGGAGATCCGCTGGAGATTGCTCTTATTGAAAATCTCCAGCGCGATAACTTAAAGCCCATCGAGGAGGCCGAAGCCTTCGATCAGATGATGCGTCAATACGGCTACAGCCAGGAACAGCTCGCCGCGGCAGTTGGAAAGAAGCAATCGACGGTTTCGGAAATTCTCAGCCTGAACAAACTGCCCGATTCCATAAAGGATGAGATCCGGGAGACGAATGCCTATTCAAAACGGACATTGGTTGAGGTTGCCAGGCAGAAGACACCCAGGGCCATGGTTGCCCTCTTCAGAAGGATCAAGGCAAGGGAGCTGCAAAGTGATGAGGTGCGTCAGATAGCAAGAACGCAAAGGGAGCCGATCCAAATCATCCGGGCAAAGATCCTGGATCTGGAGCATAGGCTGGAAAGACTGGACTGGCGCTCCGTACAGGCCAGCGAGCGGGAAGAGCTTTTGAAGGCTATAGACAAAATCCGGCAAGTTTTCGAAATGAATCGGTAATACGGAAAATTATCGGCGCGCCGATAATTTTCAACCGCACCATCAAATTCAGAGCGCCAAATCGAGGTTCAGCTCCTCTATCACCTGAAAGAGCATCCACTTCATAGCTCGCTTGCGAGCTGTTCCAGCTTTGCCTTGAAGATATCCATACTGTCCACCTGGATGGCGAAGCGCAGGAGATGTTTTAGGGCGCTTCTGTTGTCGATCCGGTTGATTTTTTCAATGACGTCTTCGGATACCCATCCGAATTTGGTTTCCAGAGCCTCGATGATAGCTTCGGTGTGTCCCTTTTTGATACCCTTCTCTAATCCCTGATCCTCGCCCATTTGAAAGATCTCTTGGCCTGCTGCGGTCTTGGCTAAGTCGAAGTTCAACATTTCGATTACCTCCGTTCTCGTAATTCTATGGAATCTGCTCAAAAGAAACAAGGCCATTATATCGATGACTTCCGTGAAAGCTTCCCCGGAATAGTTTTCTTTTGCTATCTCCGCCCAGCGATGGGCCTTGTCGATCAGCTCCGGTTCGGTAACCTGCTGAGCATGATCAGGCTCTTTGATGGGGCCATTTGCACGATTTCTGATGGGGAATCGCGAGAGTGATGATAGGCGAGCATAGTTTTGCCTCCCAATAAGGTACTGGTTCAAAAATAAACAGGAT
>Ga0074199_1000825_pt1 | contig 38059 bp, 28 predicted proteins | sample EPASupsiteSAE347_FD_64528 | JGI IMG/M metagenome (GOLD analysis project Ga0074199, IMG submission 64528) | Bioremediated contaminated groundwater from EPA Superfund site, New Mexico - Sample SAE3-47 | ecosystem: Environmental > Aquatic > Deep subsurface > Groundwater > Contaminated ... | reverse complement strand
CCGGCTGTACCCCTTGACTACCCCCCCTAACTAACAGCCGGTCCGCCATTATTTCGAACAGGTGACGGCCTGCGCGAAAGCAAGCGACCTCAAAGCAACTCCTCCTGAAACAAGAATCCTCCCCTGTTTGACGGCAGGGGAGGATTCCCCATTCATGGCGGGGAGAAAACGTGGAACCTTCACGCTGAAACCGTTATAATAAGTCCAATAGGTCATATAGGTCGTATTAACAGAACTAAGGGGATTCGAAATGAGGCTTGATGGTAAGATCGCCATAGTTACGGGAGGGCGGTCATGGAGGTGAGAGAAAATGTTTGGTAAAGAGTATGAATGCAAGGACTGCGGTCGTGCCTTCCGGATAGACGAAGACGAAAAGAGGGAGCCGAAATGCCCGGGGTGCGAAAGTGGGAATGTGGCGATAAGGCAGGCCCGTCCGCTGCCGCCGTGGTTGATACTCAAGAGCAAGACAGGCTCGAGCTGAAAGTAGAAGGAGGAATGGCGTCGCCATTCCTGCAACCCCTTTCGGGGGAATCGGTCTCACATCCCCGGGGAGTGGCCGTATGGCCCCGGCCAATAGCCGCTTTCCATTGCTTCCTGTGCCGCAAATCCGTCCAAGAGATCCCAACCGGGACCCTGGGAACCTATCTTCGTCGAAATATCATCCAGCAGGTTCGGGTCATTTCCAAGTTCTTTGAATATAGTGACGCTTCCTTCCGCGGTATAGGCAATCTTGGCCTGGCTGTTGAACATATAGCCCGTCGCACCCTCGTGCCCTCCGCGTTTTGCCATCACGTCGTGCACCAGGTCGCGGCAATCACGCTGTCCGAAGACATATGACAGGTCGCGGTTTTCCCAGTTTTCTATGACGCGCTGCATCTCCTGGTATTGGGTCTTGGTTATGTCATATTCGCGGTACAGGGTCCATTGATGATCGGTGTCATCGTTGACGCTCCCTTTCCATACGGGCACGTATGCCGCTGGAGCAAAACCTCTGGTATTCGTAGTTCCATCGGGCGCGGAAAGTTGAATCCATGTGTGGGGTATTCCCTCCAGATCGTAATAAACGCGTGCCTTATGGCCGTCCATAGTCATCCCTCCTCTCTTTATAGCCGATCTGTCGGCAAATCATGGCCGATGGACGTACCACTGCCAGATTATTGGATACAGGGGCAGCAATACAACGAGGGTGCAAATACCGGTGCCGACGATCGCGAGAGTTCGATGCGGTTCGCGCAGCACGATAACCTTTATGCCCTGATAGAGTCCCAGACATCCCAGCACCCATGCCGGAATGGCGAGGACCCATAAGAATAGAAACATGCCAATGGGATTCAACCCGATGAAGCATAGGAGAACTGCCCAAAGTGCAAAAAGTATGGAACGAAAGGCGCGATCTTTTTCCATCGATTACTCCTGTCGGATTCAGTTATGAGACTATTACTTGTGAGATGAAAAAAAGTGCCTGGAATTCTTCAGAACTTTTTCGATTGCTGAACGAGTTGTCGAGGTTTATCGACGGGGGATCGAGCACGCGCTTAACGGAGGCAGGTACCCGCTTTGCTCCCACATTTTCGCCGCCTCCGCTATGGAGATTCCCTCGGGTGTGCAAAGCTCGTCGTCCCGCCGGCGCGGCCGCAGCATGCGGCAGCCGTAAGGCCTTTCCGCGAACTGCAGTTCGCAGCCGTCCGCCCGAAGGAAGATGCAGCCTACCCTCCGGCCGGGCTCTTTGTAATGCGGTCGAACCACGCGTGCCATTATCTGCGAATCCAACAGCAGCACGATGGTATATTTGCCGCTGACCACCGCCTCCCTGACGGCCTGCGCTGATTCGAACTCTGACGGCAAACAGTGGCCCGGCTGACGCCGGCAGCAGCCCCCGCCGCAGCGCACGCACATCTCGGTTTCCCGGTAGCCTTCCATGCTTCTCCTCCGCCACGCTGATCCAACACGCGGCCGCTCAAGGCAAGGCCGCACAATGATAGTTAAGTTCACCGATCCCCGGTTGGTCAAGACAAATATCCATACAAGTTTCTCTCCTTGAACGCACGGCCGATTTGGGTCTATATTAGTCTTTGAGGATATTTGAAATGGAGATAAAGATCAAAAAAACAGGTTCGAGAATATTGACGGGTAATGTATCGGGGACTGTCAATATGTACACGGTTGTGGAAGACGGAAGGGAATTTCTTCTTGCCCGCACCTCGCATACGCACGGCAGCAACATCGGCATTGCAAATAAGGAAGGCATTCTCTACGTGGAAAGTGATGACGGAAAGGTCCATCATCAGGTGGCGAGGCCAGGCGGGGCCTGCGGACTGAATACCGACGACGAGGTGGTGGAAGGGCTTTCACCGCTTGCCCTTCGTGCGGTGCTTATGGCAGACCAGTGCAATGAGTCGGCTGAAATCACGATAACAACCAGGGAAACGTAGATCACGCAAAACCAACAACCCTGTTCTTCAGACTTCCCAATTCAGCTCAGATCTCTTTCCATCGTCTTGCCGAAATCGTTCGCTTCAAGGATTGCCGTCTTCAGGAGACTGTGCGTCAATGCGAAAGGTTCGTATCGAATGAAGAATACATCCAGGCTGTGCTGAACGATATCGTCCAATTCAGATCCTCGCTGCAGGGGGTCAAAACCCAGTTGAGCGAGATGAAGCGGAAGACCTACGTCTTTGAAGAACCGGGCCGCCTGCGCGGCCTCATCCATTTGCTTTTCCATGATGAGCTGTGTCATGACGCCGATTGCCACCAACTCTCCATGAAGGCAGTTTGTATGCAGTTCACGTGAGGCCGTCAACCCTTGTGCCACACCATGCGCTCCTGCAAGCCCGCCGCTTTCGAACCCGAGCCCGGAAAGAAGGATGTTGGCCTCCACGATGCGGGCAAGTGCCTGGCCGGCCCGACCGTTTCTGACCTCATCAAGCGCCGCACTGCCGTGGTCGAGAAGCAGGTCACGGCACTGCCGGGCGATGGCAAGGGCCGCCATGGTCGGTCTGGCCCCTCTCGCTGTTCTCGCCTCCGGGTTTTCCATGCAGCATCGCGCCTCATAGAAGGTGGAAAAAGCATCTCCCATGCCGGCAACGATGTATCTCGGCGGGGCAGCGGCGATTATATTGAGGTCAACCAGAACCACCAGGGGATTTGTAGCGCAGAATTCCACGTTCTGGAATACCCCGTTCTTGTTGTAGACAACTGAATGTGCAGCCGTCGGTGCATCTGTCGAGGCGGTGGTGGGGATTGTTATGACGGGCACACCAAGCCTTGACGCCGCCATTCTGGCGGTATCGAGACATTTGCCTCCGCCGACCCCGAGAAGGGCACATATGCCCGAACCCGGGCCTTCAAAAAGGGCGACAACCCTCTTCACCTCTTCCAGCGTCGATTCGCCCTGAAAGACAACCTTTTTTGCCGCAAATCCAGCGGCGTTCAGGCTCTTGATGATGATGCCCGAAAGGGCGGCATCCCGTCCGGGGGTAATGAGCACGCCTGCACGGCCCGCCAGGCACAGCGACATATACTCGCCAAGACAATTGATAACACCATGTCCCTGAATGTATTGTGAGGGGGATACAAAGAGCTGCACGGGATTTTTACCGTCCGGCAGTCGTTGATACGTCGCATTGGGGTCGAGAGTTTCCGGACTTCTCATCTGTTGACCTCCCAAGGGTGCTGTTTGTTGGTGCGGATTGTTCTGCTCTTAAGGTACCGCCGTTTGCTGACCTATCATAATGGAATTGGCCGCCCGTTTCAAGAAAATGCGTCTTTTGCTCCATTCGGCCGCCCTGCCGGGCATGGGTCAGGGGAACTAACTGAACGTGGACGCCTGAATGGAATATGGGCCAGGCGATGTTTGCTCGCGGGAGCAGAATTGGAGTATACTTGAAAAATTTTCAAGACAGGAAGAACATGGATCAAAAAGACTATTATCACATTCTTGAGGTAGACATTCAGGCCACTCCCAGGGAGATAAAGGAGGCGTACCGCAGGCTTGCTTTTCAATATCACCCGGATAGGAATTCCGGAGATCCCGGTGCGGTCGAACATATGAAAGGCATCAACGAGGCCTATGCGGTTCTATCCGACCCGGCAAAAAGACAGCGATATGACAGTCTCAGGCAGACCTATGGTTATTCCGCTTATGACAGGTTCCGGGAGGGCTACTCGGAGAACGATATTTTCAGAGGATCCGACATTAACCAGATCTTCGAGGAGATCTCACGGTCGTTCGGTTTCAGGGGTTTTGAGGATATCTTCAAAGAGGTCTATGGCTCCGGCTACCGGACCTTTCAATTCAGGCAAGGCGGTCTTTTCGGGCGGGGCTTTATATTCACGGGCCGCATGAACCGGGATACCCTTGGTCACGGTGCGGAGCAGGGGATGTTTTCCCGTTTTCTGGGCAAGCTGGCGGGATATGCCCTGAAGAAAATGACGGGCCTCGGGGCCAATGACAGATATGGTTCGTTGCGACTCACCCCTGCCCAGGCGAAGAATGGAGGAAAGGTACCTTATACGGATAAAGGCAACGGCAGGAGTATTCTCATTGCGGTCCCTCCTGGTGTCACCGATGGACAGACGATCCGTCTGCGAGGATTGGGAGTTCAGGACCAGCCATCCTTTGCACCGGGAGATCTCTATCTCAAAGTGGAGATCGCCAGACCTTTCCTGCAGACAATCAAGGCTTTTCTTAAGAAGAAAACGGATGTCGCCAGGAGATAGCGGGCTAGACCGGTCGGGTCTTCAAGAACAGGTACAACTGGTTCGCGAAATCTTCTCTGGACGATGGTCCTTTCTCGATGTCAGCGAAGTCCCGCTCGTTGAAACGCGCGAGAAAGTCCTGCAGATGTTCCTGGTTTTTGACCCGATCCAGCAGTCTTGAAAAATCCTCTACCGCTGAAAAGTCGTTGTTTCCCAGGATAAAGCCCTTACATTTATTGCATACATACGCCTCGAGCGAGTAAGTGTTCACGTGTTGGTCCGGATCGAAGTCGTGCCAGCACCAACCCATTGCCTCGGTGAGAAACCTGTCCCTTTCTTCGTTCATGTTCGCCACCTCCCGGTTTCACTATATCATGGAACAGACCGGCTCATCGACTGGATTTGGATCGAAGGCCTCATGACGAGGATGCCTCGTCTCTCTTCCACAGGACCAATACAAGCCATACCATGAATATTCTCACCGGCAGCGGCATATTGGCAGGCAGATCGATAAGCGCTTTGCGGGTCAGGGCATGTTCCGGTTTGATGGTCCCGATCGGATGGTCGTTTTCGCTCAGGACAAAGGTGCGGACCACCGGGGAAGCGGCCTGAAGGATATATTGTTTGCCGCCATGCCTGACCGTGAAGGATCGCAGCAACGCGCTCGGTTTTCCGGCCCGGGCCACTTCTTTTCCATCTTCTTCAAGGACGAAGGCGCCTCCAAGGAGGTGCTCCCGGTAAATCTTGTACGTTCTTCCGTCAAGACGCACTTCGCCGGCTTCGCGCACCCACCGGATATCGATCCCGGCGATGTCCCGGCCGGCTTCATCGAAAATCGTGAACTTCCATGAAAAGAAACTGTTGGGTTTGGCTCTGAGCATGGGATTGCAACCTCCGTTTCGCGCTCTCGTCGTTTCCGGGCTGCATGTCTCGAGTCCGGCTGCCAGTCAGACTGAAACCCGGAGCCCGGGCTGATGTCACACGCGATTTTTTCTGCGTGAATCCGCTCATTGTTTATAACATAACAGCCACATCCGTCCAAAATAATGTAAAGGCCAACCTCTTTCCAGACAGTCACAGACTGCCGCGCGACTCCCGGATACTTCCTCCGTCATTCCGCCAAGGCCGAAAACCAGGATCATCCCTGTACTCTCAGGGAGTGTGGCAGGATTTCGTCACCGTCGCAGTTCGGGCTTTTTTATTCTCTTCTATTGCGAGCGGAAATGTTGTGACGTGAATCCGGCGTTGATGCTAGAATAACCAAAAGGCTTCTCCGGCGCTTTTTCCGGAGAGGGGGGAACCAGGCATTGCCGGGATGAATCGTATTGCGAGGGAGCCGAAAGGCCAGGGAGGTGACAGGGGCATGAGAAAGGAAGGACACATCGATACGGCCGTCAAGATCATGGAACGCTTTGCGGAACTGACGGGGCTGTTGCCGGAGGGAAAATCCCCGAAACGCTACCTTTGGACCGACGCCTACGCGGTTTGCAACTTTCTGGGGCTCCATGGGGAAACGGGCGACATGAGGTACAGGGACCTGGCGCTTCGGCTTGTTGATCAGGTGCACGCCGTGCTCGGCAGGTATCGTGAAGGCGGTCCGCGGACAGGTTGGATCGGCGGCTTTGGGGAAGAAGAGGGGACCGCTCATCCCACGAAGGGGGGTTTGAGAATCGGCAAGGCGCTCGATGAGCGTGGTCCCGGTGAACCCTTTGACGAGCGCAGGGAATGGGACAGGGACGGGCAATATTACCATTATTTGACCAGGTGGATGCATGCACTCAACCGGGTCAGCGTTGTCACCGGCGATCTCACATACAACAGATGGGCGATGGAACTGGCAAAGGCCGCCCATCGCGGATTCGTCTACATCGTTCCGGGGACGGGCGTAAAGCGGATGTACTGGAAAATGAGCATCGACCTGTCCCGTCCGCTTGTGGCCTCCATGGGGCACCATGATCCGCTCGACGGCCTCATAACCTGCATTCAGCTCCAGGCGACAGGGATGCAGGATTCCGAAAAGCCTTCATCCCTTGATCTTGCCCCGGAAATTGATGACTTCTCCCATATGTGCGAAGGAATGGACTGGCAGACGGATGATCTGCTTGGTCTCGGCGGACTCCTGGCAGATGCCTTCAGGGTAGCGCAGCTTTTCGTCGGGGGAGCTCTTGAGGGGTCCGATTCGCTGAGGGTGATCCTCGATGCGTCCCTGCCGGGGCTGAGATACCCGGACAGGGAAAATTTTCTTTATGCTCCTGCACGGTTCAGACTTGCCTTTCGCGAACTTGGGCTGTCGATAGGATTCCATGCCCTTCAGAGACTGGAGACACTCATCAAGGAAAACCGGTCCGTTTTTGAAGGGGACAAAGATATCGCCATTCTTCTAAAGACCCTCTGGAAATTTCTGCCGCTGGGGGAAAAGATCGAAGCTTTCTGGCTTGACGCTCAAAATCAGAAAACCGATGCGTGGAAAGAACACCGCGACATCAACATGGTCATGCTGGCGACGAGCCTGGCGCCGGACGGGTTCCTGACAATCTAGGGATCAGGGATCGGGGATCAGAAGACGATACACGATCGTCAAAAATAATTGCAGATGGGAAGAGGAAGCCCTGTTTTCTTGCATAAGGATCTGCCGTATGCTGCAATGGCATGCACATGATATTGTTGGAGCGCGAATATTGTTTATTGCATCCAACGCCGATCTTTTCCAAAATTAGAAACAGGCGTTCAATACAAAATGGTAATATGAGTGTGCCCGCGATGAATATGATAAAAGAACTGGACTTCCGGCGCCGGGCCGGGAATGATGCTCTCTGGATCCTGCTTCTTTTGCTCCTGTCTTTTATGGTTGTTTCAAACTCCCTGGCATCAAGCCTGGAACAAAAAGAACCTGTCGCTTTGACGGAATACTTCTCCCTGGGTGCGAAGGTAAAATACCTTTTCAGAAGTCACACATCCTATGAGTTCGGAAACCCCTTCCCTCCCTATCAGGCACCGTTGAGCCGATTGGAATTTCCCCTCGACTCATGGTGGGGCGGACTTGAAATGAGGCTTAATCTTTCCCGTCTCTCGCTGGGGATGGAGGCACTGACGAACGTGTCCCAGAACGCCCACGGGGAAATGGAGGATTCTGACTGGGACGATGACACCCGGCCTGATGTGAAGACTATATACAGTCAATCGCAGATGCGCGTCGGTCCCAGTTATATGGTCAGGGCCGATGCGGACCTTGAAGTTTCCGACTGGCTCGGGCTGCCGAAGTGGCTGAGCATAAGGCCGGTGACAGGTATACGATGGCAAAAGTTCAACCTCGTAGCACACGATGGTGTGCAGTACTCGTACCCGTCGGGAGGTTCCCCGCTGCCCCTGCCGGGGGAATCGATTCGTTTCAAACAGGAATACTGGCAATATTTCGTAGGGGTGCGTTCGGATATCGATCTGACGAAGCTTACAGGCATAGCCTCTTTGAGGTTTCTCGCACAATTCGACTGGGCATACGTGGAAGGGAATAACGAGGACAATCATCTGCTCAGGGCGGGTCGGCGGTTTACGTACGAAAATACGTACGGCCACGCCTGGCATGGCGCCGCTGGTCTCAAAAAAGACCTGTCGGAGCATCTTACGCTGGGTTTCGACGTCGATTATCTCGCCATATCGACCACCGGCAATCACCGCCTTCTCAACGAAACCTTTGGCATCGACATGAGCTTCACGCATGGAGTCAAGGTGTGGTCGGACCAGGCAAGCGCCTGCCTGACCCTGGAATACCGTTTCTGATCTGATCGAGATTCGGACCGCGGTTTTAAATCGTTATCCATTTTTTCTGTCATGCGTGTGCCTTAAGCGAACCGGAAGGGCGAAGCGGGTGGCGAAACGTGTAATGTTTAAAGAGGCGCGGATTCAAACCAATAGTAGTGTTCCAGGTTATGCGCCGCGCTGCAAAAAAGCCTGAACGGTGGACCTGCCGCGCGGCGCATGCCTGGAAAGTCGAAGACCCCTACCCCCACTACCACTGCTTTACCTTTGCAGGGTTCCCCTTCCTGATCTGGTTGGCGATCGATTTTCTGTACTGGCTTCCATACTTCTCGATCAGTCTGTCCACCGTCCCGTTATCGATAAGTTCATCGAGTTTCTTGTTAATTTGCGGAAGATATTTTACATAGGGAGATTTCCTGGAAATCCCGATATACCAATTTTCCACGCAAACTTCCCTGGGAAGAAGCTCCACCTTGTCCGTTATACCGAGTTTGTCAGCCTCGAAAAGACCTGAGTACATCGCGTAAATAAAATAATCCACGCGCCCCTTTAGCAGCTTTGCAAAGCTTTGTTCCACGTTGGGCGAGCGGGTGATGGTGAGCTTGTCGGAAAGAAAACTGTCAAACACCTGGCCGAAACTGTCTCCCTTTGTAGTGGTGCCTTTTTTCCCGATCAGATCGTCCCATTTAGAATAGGTAAATCCCTTGCCCCGTGCCACGAATACCACGACAGGGTCCTTGGCATAGGAATTGGAATATTCAAAGAACGCCTTCCTGTCCTCTGTCATGTACAGGCCGACGAGCACGTCGATCTTGCCCTCTTTTGCCTCATCCTGGACCTTGCCCCAGTCTCCCCGGTAAGGCGATTTCACCGTCACGTTGAGATCCTTAAAGAGCAATCTGACGAGCTCCGGGCCGGCGCCCGTGATGGTGTTATTTTCCTTCCACATGATCGGTGCATATTGAGGGTGCCCGGAGGCGATGAGTGTATCGGCAGCCTGAACGACGCCTGTGAAGAACAAAGATACTGCCAGGACTGCGAATATAAGAGAGCTTTTCATGCCACGCACCTTTTCCTGAGGTTGCACAAGCGTATCTCGCCGGACCGGCCGATAGATACTACCACAATCCGGGAAAAGTTTCAGGGGTAAAAACAGGTTCAGGCTCCCGACATCCCGCCTGTCTGGCAGGAAAATGCGGCCTTCAGGCCCCTCTGTCGGGCTATGAACTCTTATCGTCAAGGACGTTCCGTACGATACGCACGAATTCGCTCCTGTCCACGGGTTTGGTAAAGAACTCCCTGATCCCCGTCTGTCTGATCCTGTCGAGGGGGACCGGCTCGTGAAGGCCCGAGCACATGATAATACGAATACCGGGTCTTATCCGGAGTAATTCTCCGGCTAGTTCCAGGCCCGTCATGTCAGGCATGAGGTGGTCCGTGACAATAAGATCATAGGCATCGGGATCATTGCGAAAAATCTCCAGCGCTCTGGTGCTGCCGCTAACACCCGTGGCCTGATAACCAAAACGCTGAAGCCTTTGTACACTCATTTCGACAATAAGTTCCTCGTCATCGACAATAAGGATCGATTCATTTCCACCGAGGGCCGCCTCACCTTTTTCGGTCTCGTCCGCCTGGACTGTCTGGACCCGGGGCAAATACATGGTGAATGATGAGCCTTCCCCCGGTTTGCTCGACGCTGTTATCACACCGTTATGATTTCTGACAATCCCGTGGACAACAGCAAGGCCGAGCCCCGTCCCTTCTCCGGCAGGTTTCGTCGTGAAGAAGGGCTCGAATATGTGCTCCAATATTCCCGGTTCCATCCCATCGCCGTTATCAGTGACGGTTAGTTTCATGTATGAACCCGGCTCCAGATCCTGATGGAGTGAGTGTTCCTGTGAAGATATGATCTCCGCCGCAAGAGCTATCTCAAGGACTCCGCCCTTTTCACTCATGGCATGTGCGGCATTCGAGCAGAGGTTTATTACCACCTGGTGCATTTGCGTGGGATCGGCCAACACGAGGTCGGAAGTCACGGAACTGGTTGTCTTGATCTCGATTGTTGCCGGCAGTGTCGCCCGCACAAGAGAGACGACTTCATCGATAATCTGACTCAAGGAAACTACCCTCTTTTCCTGTTCGCTTCTGCGGCTGAAGGCAAGGATCTGCTTGACGAGGTCGCGGCCGCGATGGGCTCCCTTCAGGACATACCCCAGTCGACGGCGCGCGGGATTATCTTCGGGGAGGTCTTCTATGACCATCTCGGTGAAGCCTATTATCCCGGCGATTATATTATTGAAATCATGAGCTATTCCCCCCGCCAGAGTGCCGATGGCCTCCATCTTGTGCGATTCGCGAAGGTGTCTCTCAAGCCTGTTCTTTTCTGTAATGTCCCGTGCGGCGGCGAAGATGCCAATGACCTTTCCCGTTCCATCTTTGTAGAGCGATGCGTTATAAAGTACGGGCGTACTGTGGCCCGACTTGTGGCGCATCTCCAGGGGGTAGTCCCGTATGAAACCTTTTTCGAATACCAGTCTGCGGCCCGCTGCAACCCTTTCAGGCTGTGTAAAATACCCGGAGAAGTCTGTTCCGATCAACTCTGTCCTTGAGTACCCGGTAACGAGTTCTGTCGCGGAATTGACGTCGCTGATTATCCCGTCGAGATCGATAGTCACGAGAGGGTCAAGACTCGCCTCGATGAGGCTCCGGTTATAAACGCTTGCACGGCGAAGGGCTTCCTCTGTCTGTCGTCGGGTAGTGATATCAGTATTGATCTCCAGGATCTCCGGAGGGCCGTCCGCGGTGCCCTGGCGCATCGCCCAGCGGCTGAGTACGACGATTCTCCGCCCGTCCTGTGTCGTCTGGACCAGTTCGCCCTCCCAGCGCCCCTTGCTTTCAACTATGGCGAGGATACTTCCAAGGGGAATAGGAAATTGTGTGTCCAGAAGCTTATGATGATCCTTGACGCCAAGGTCTTCGCGGGTAAAACCGTAGGTGGCGATGGCTCCCGGGTTCCAGAAGAGAATCCTCCCCTTTGTGTCCGTGACAATAATGGCGTCATGGGCGAGGTCAAGCAAGTCCGCCTGCCTGCGTATCTCAGCTGTTCTTTCCTGGACGCGAAGCTCCAGTTCATCGTGCGCCATCTTGAGCGCCTGTTCCATCTTCTTTTGATCCGTAACGTCCTGGACTGTCCCGAACCCCGCAAGCAATGCACCTTCCTCGTCGAATTCCAGTTCCGCTACTTCCCGTACCCATTTTACGGCGCCGTTCACGATGATTCGATGAGTGAGGTCGTACTGTTTGCCTGCGAGGGCGTCCTCCCACCTGCGTATTAGATTATCGCGATCGGCAGGGTGTACGATAGCAAGAAACGTCTCATACGTCATGGGCGAGCCCGGTGCGACTCCAAAGATACGATAGGCCTCATCCGACCAGTACAGTTCGTTGCCGTGCTGGAGATTCAGCCTCCAGCTTCCGATATGGGCCACCGCCTGGGCCCGGTTCAAATCCTGCCGGCTGTCGGATAGGGCCCTTTCTGCGAGACGCCGGTCGGTCGTGTCGCGAAAAACGAGAACAACTCCCGTAGACTTCCCGGCATCATCGAGTATGGGCGATCCGCTGTCGTCGATGGGGATCCTGCGCCTATCCTTCGTTATGAGTACGGCGCGATTTGCAAGACCGACTGTCGTACCGGCATTAAGGACCTTGCCAACGGGGTCCTGAACAGCCTGGCGGGAGTTTTCGTCTTCTATCCTGAATACGTCGGCAACCGGTTGTCCGACGGCCTCGATATTTTTCCATTGGGTCAATTCCTCCGCGATGGCGTTCATGAAGGTGATCTTGCCGGCCACATCGGTGGCAATGATCCCATCGCCGATACTTGCAAGCGTGGTGGCCCAGCGTTGTTCGCTTTTCTGCAGGGCGGTCTGTGCACGGGCGCGTTCGGTGATCTGAGCCTGAAGGGATGCGTTGATCTCGGCGAGCTCTCGTGCCCTTTCCTTTTCTTCCCGTGATGTTGTCCTGCGCACGACTAGCGACAAGGCTACCAGAGCCATGAAGACCATGATTGCTATGAGCGAATAGACTTTGACGCGCCCGCGCCAGTCGTTCAGGACCGAATCGACGGGAATCCCCGTCGCGACCACGAGAGGCAGCCCCATGATCTTGCTGTAGCCGACGAGGCGCAGGGTGCCATCGATCATGTCGGATTCGAAGATTCCTGAAGGCGATTCCTCAAAGTTCTGGGTGAATAGGCTGAGGTTCTTGAAGTTCCTGCCCAGGAATCTGTCCTCCATCGGCTGCCTCAGGATCATTGCTCCATCAGTGCGGAAGACGGTGACCGTTCCGCCTTCACCGAGGTCTATACGGCGCAGGAAATCTGCAAAGGCATCCGTTTCTATACTTGCCAGCACGATCCCCAAAAATCTCCCATTCTTACCATTAATACGCTTGCTGATGGTAAAGGCGTACTTCTTTACGATCTTTCCCTTTACGACCGGCCCGATATAGACGTCGATCCCCTTGTCTCTCTGGGGGGCGAAATACTCCCTGTCTGAGAAGGTGGCCCGTTGCGAGGGATATGTCGTGGAATCCATAAGAAGGTTGGCCCGGTCATCCAGAAGCCAGAGATCTCCCGGATCAGGCAGTGTCCTTGCCGTTTCCCGAAACCTTTCCCATTCTTCCCTGGAGGAGATTGTGGCTTTCAGTCCCTTCTCCTCGATCCTCGATGCCCTGTTTTCCAGGATGGCTTCTGTTGAAGAGACGACCCGATCCATTCTTTCCTGCAACGATACAGCTGTTTTTTCAAGCACGACGCGGGCGTGTTTGAGACTCCTGTCACGATCGATCTTAATCGCAAGCCATAAGGCAAATCCATCGAGAAAGAAGAGAAAAACAAGAATAAACAAAAGATAGGATTTGGATGAAAACCGGTATGGGCGTTTTGATTTCATAGTCACGTTCTAACCGGAAATTCGAAGCAAACTACGAACTGATTATCGCACATACGCACCCTATGCGCAACCCTGGGAATCACCACCCCGGCGGCTCTCTTCAGGACTCAAATAAAAGCCACACACAAGCAAACACAGAGTGGAACCCTGTCGATGGAAGTGCAAGCCGCGGTTTTTCACATATGTCTTTATATCATAACAAGATAATTAGTTTACTACTATATATAGGAATATAGGGTACAGCAGACGTTGATACTGCCATAAACTTACATTTTTAGTCTCAACGATTGTCTGTAACCTTGTGAATTATTTCATTATTTTGCCTTGACAAGGGTGTTGGCACTTGTTAATTTAAGAGCGAGAAATATAAACTTCGCCGACTCATATCAGGGTGCGAAGATACTCTTGGAGGAGTAAAAATGAGGTACGGAGAGACAGGATATAACTTAGAGATCGATCTAACCCACGGAAGCATCGAGAGGGTAGAGACCGACCCGAAGGATACGGAACTCTATCTCGGGGGTCTCGGTACGAACGCCAAGATATTATGGGACAGGGTTCCTGCTGATGTCGACCCTTTTTCTCCCGATAATATCCTTATATTCAGTACAGGTTTGCTGTGCAGCACACCTGCTCCCGGTGCGAATCGTACCATCGTCACTACCTATTCACCTCAGACCTTGTTCATGGCATATTCGATGATGGGAGGGGTTTTCGCTCCTGAATTGAAATTTGCCGGTTACGACAAGCTCATCTTCACCGGTAAGTCGCCGAAACTGGTATACATATGGATAAACAATGACCAGGTGGAGATACGCGATGCAAGTCATCTGAAAGGCAAGGGCGCCGTCGAGACACAGGAGCTCATAAAACAGGAGTTGAATGAGCCCGATGCCCAGGTGGCAGCCATAGGGCTCGCCGGCGAAAACAAGGTCTGGATGGCCTCCATCGAGCAGGGGCGCTCAAGTGCCAGCCGTCTCGGAGTCGGCGCCGTTATGGGCGACAAAGGGATAAAGGCGATAGCCGTCCGCGGGACAAAGGACATCAATATTGCCAAGCCAGCTGAATTCTACCAGCTCTGCAACGAGGTTCTCCAGTACATAAAGTTCCGCGAAGAGAAACCGGTTCCCGGCGTAATGCCCATTCTGGCCGGTCTCGGTTCACCCCAGGAGATGAAGCACATCGATGAAAAGTGGCATACTGAGAATTTCGTCTGGGGAAATGCCCGCGAGCGGAGAAAAAACTTCTGGACGAAGGAAATCGAAGAGAAATGGAACAAGACACAGCTGACTGCCCGCAAGCGTTTGATAAGCTGCTACAACTGTCCCATGAAGTGCGGGGCAATAATATCCCTTCCCGGGATGTCAACCTACATGATGAAATGCTTCTCAAAACTTACCTATGCAATGGCTGCTTATGTGGAGGACCTGGACTTCGGTTTCAGGATCGCTCAGCGTGCCACGGAATACGGGGTCGACGGATTCTCAACCCCGCAGGCGATGGCCTTCGCCGTTGAACTCTATAATGCCGGCATTCTGACCGACAAGGACTTCGAGGGAACAGACGCGTATGAAGCGTGTCCGAAAGATAACGCGGGGAGGTTCTACTGGCTTCTCGACAGGATAGCCCGCCGGGAAGGCATAGGAGACGTTCTGGCCAACGGTACATATTGGGCGGCCAAGGCGATCGGCAACGGCGCGGAGGAATATGCCCACAACAACATCAAGAAACACGAACAGCTGCCCCTCAAGCTGGGAATGCTCAATCCCGTTTATTACCTCATGTATTCAACGGGCGAGAAGATGAACATCACCCAGATCGAAGGGCAGTTCCCGCAGTCACCCTTTCCTACAATGGAGGAGAGATTAGACTTCGTGAAGGATTGGATCCAGGTCCCTGATGAGAAATTCAAGAAATACCTGCTGGACTGGGAAATGCGCGGAGAATTTGCAAATCCGACTTACCCTACGCCTGAAATAGCCACTGACATAGTTGACTGGCAGGAGATGATGCACTTCATCGATGACGCCCTCGGGATGTGCGCCGGGTTGTCATCCTTTCCCTTGAAGCCTCCCTATCACATACATAACTACCCGAAGTTCATCTCCGCGGCGACCGGGATGGACATGGATCAGGAGAAACTGACGGAAATATACAGGAGAAACAGGAACTTTGTCAGGGCCATCAACACGAGGAGAGGATTAAGGAGAGCCGATGAGGTACCGCCGGCAGACCACTGGAAAAACAGGTTCCCCGAACTCGAAGCAAAGCTTCTGGATACATACTACAAATTCAAGGGTTGGAACAATGACGGTATTCCCACGAAAGAGACCCTCGAAAAGTTAGGCCTGGGATTTGTTGCCGAAGACTTTATAAAGAGTGGCATTCTGAAAGATGACGCCGAAGATGGTTCGGCAAAAGAGAACAAATAAAGATAGGTGGTAACCGACATGGACGAGAAGAAAAAGAAGAAAGTCAAAACAATAAAGATCGATCTTGACAAGTGCAACGGTTGCCGGGCATGCGAGGTGATCTGCTCCGCATTTCACGCCAACCCGCCTTACAGCAGTAATAATCCGGCAAGGTCCAGGGTTCGCATGATCCGTGAACCGATAAAGGATATATATGTTCCCGTTTACGCCGGCGAATACACCCCGGCTGAGTGCATGGGCAGGGACAAATATATCATCGATGGCAAGGAATACGATGAATGTGCCTTCTGCAGGGCAGCATGTCCTTCCAGGGCTTCATTCAAGGAGCCCGATTCGGGCCTTCCCCTCAAATGCGATATGTGTGAAGGCGAAGAAGAACCCCTGTGTGTCAAATGGTGCATAACCGATGCCCTGACGTACGAAGAGAGGGAAGAGGACATAGAGGAAGAACCGAAAGCGGAAGACGTTGAGGTAGGCCTCTCCTCCATGATCGACAAATACGGAATGGACAAGATAACCGATGCCCTGGCCCGGATGTCCCAGAAGGGCTAGAACATCAGGATAACAGAAGAGGATTAATTACCGTGGAAATCATAGCCCCTTTCAAAGAGGTAATAGACGAGATAAAGGAGAAAGGCGGAGACGCGATAAAGTACTGCTACCAGTGCGGCAAGTGCGACACCGTCTGTCCCTGGAACAAGGTGCGCAAGTTCTCCATGAGGAAGCTGATCCGCGAGGCCACCTTCGGCATAAGCGAGATCGAGAAGGAGGAGATCTGGCGCTGCACCACCTGCGGCAAGTGCCCCCAGCGCTGCCCCCGTGACGTCAGGCAGATCGACGACATGATGGCCATCCGCAGGATGGCGACGGGCTACGGCGTCTTCGCCGGCCCCGTCAAGCCCTACCGCGCCGTTGCCTCCGGGCTCGCCGGCCAGGGCAACCCCTTCAATGAGGACAGGAAGACCCGCGCGGCCTGGGCCGAGGGACTCGGCGTCAAGCCCTTCAAGGAGGGGATGGAGTACCTCTACTTCCCCTGCTGCTACTGTAGCTACGACCCCCGCCTCAAGAAGGTCGCCCAGGCGACGGCGAAGGTCCTGAAGAAGGCGGACGTCAGCTTCGGCATCCTCGGCGAGAAGGAGGTGTGCTGCGGGGAGTCCATACGCAAGACGGGCAACGAGGACCTCTTCAAGAAGCTCGCGAAGGAGAACATCAAGGCCTTCATCGACGCGGGCGTGAAGAAGATACTCGTCTCCTCCCCCCATTGCTACCACACCTTCAAGAACGAGTACCCCGAGTTCAAGGTGAGCTTCGACGTCGTCCACGTCTCCCAGCTTATCCCCGAGCTCATAAAAGAGGGCAAGCTTAAACTCTCCGGCGCGTACGGGAAGAAGGTCGCCTACCACGACCCCTGCTACCTGGGCCGCCACAACGGCGTCTTCGACGACCCCCGCGAGGTCCTGCAGGCGGTCCCCGGCATAGAGCTCACCGAGCTGCCCGAGGCGCGCCTCGACTCGACCTGCTGCGGCATGGGCGGGGGCAGGGTCTGGGCGGAGACGGAGAAGCACGAGCGCTTCTCCAACATCAGGGTGGACCAGGCGCTCGAAAAGGGCGCCGTCGAGCTCGCCACCGCCTGCCCGTACTGCATCACGGCCCTCGAGGACTCGCGGCTCGTCATGAACCACGCCGACGAGATAGAGGTCAGGGACATCACGGAGATCATTGCGGACGTGATGGAGTAACAGACAAGAAAATACCGATGAGGTGACAGAAAGTGGAAAACGTCATATCGCTCAACGAAAATATCAAGGAGCTGGTGAAGACCGGCCCGCAGGGCAACTTCGGCGACGTCATGGTCGTCGGCGGGGGCATAAGCGGCATCCAGGCGTCCCTGGACCTCGCGACCGCCGGCTTTCGGGTGTACCTCGTCGAGAAGTCCCCGTCGATCGGCGGCCACATGGCCCAGCTCGACAAGACCTTCCCGACCAACGACTGCTCGATGTGAATTCTCGCACCCAAGCTGGTCGAGGTCGGCCGGCATCCCAACATCGAAGTGCTCACCTATACCGAAGTTGACAGTGTGGAGGGCGAGGCGGGGGACTTCAACGTAACGCTCCTGAGAAAACCCCGTTATATCAAGGAAGACAAGTGCACGGGCTGCACCGTCTGCGTGGAGTACTGCCCGGCGAAGTACCCGGACCAGTACAACCAGGACATATCGATGAACAAGGCGGTCCACGTCTACTTCGCGCAGGCCATCCCGCTCATCACCTACATAGACGAGAGCTGCCTCTACCTGAAAGAGAAGAAATGCCGCATCTGCGAGGCGGTCTGTAAGAACGACGCCATCGATCTCAACCAGCAGCCGAGAAAGGAAGAGATCAACGTGGGCGCCATCATCCTCGCCCCGGGCTTCGAGCCCTTCGACCCGAAGGTCCGCGAGGAGTACCGCTACGGCGAGTTCCAGAACGTCGTCACGAGCATGGACTACGAGAGGCTCCTGTGCTCCACCGGCCCCTACGGCGGCGAGATCCTCCGCAAGTCCGACCTGAAGCACCCCCACAACGTCGCCTGGATCCAGTGCATCGGCTCCCGCCAGGTGATAGAGGGCGGCAACAGCTACTGCTCCGCGGTCTGCTGCACCTACACCCAGAAGCAGGTCATCCTGACGAAGGACCACGACGCCGACGCGAAGTGCACCATCTTCCACAACGACGTGCGCTCCTACGGCAAGGACTTCGAACGCTACTACGAGAGGACCGAGGCCCTCCCGGGCATCCGCTTCTTCAGGAGCTACCCCTCGATCGTCAGGGAAGACCCGGTGACGCACAACGTCACCATCCGCTACTCCACCCCCGAGGAGGGGGTCATCGAGGAAGAGTTCGACATGGTCGTCCTCTCCATCGGCATGAACCCGCCCAAGGGCGTCGAGGATATGGCGAAGCAGTACGGCATCGAGCTCGAGGAGCACGACTTCTGCAAACTCGATCCCAGAAACCCCATGATAACGAACCGCCCGGGCATCTTCGTCTCCGGCGCCCTCCAGGGCCCCATAGACATCCCCGAGTCGGTCTTCAGCGCCTCCGGCGCCGGAAGCCAGATCGGCGAGATGCTCGACTACCGCCGCGGCAACCTCTCGAAGGAGAGGATATACCCGGAAGAGAGGGACGTCTCCCAGGAGGAACCCAGGGTGGGCGTCTTCGTCTGCCACTGCGGCGCCAACATCGGCAGGATCGTCAACGTGCCCGGCACGGTGGAATACTGCAAGACACTCCCCAACGTCGTCTACGCCCAGGAACAGCTCTTCTCCTGCGCCACCAACTCGGCGAGGGAGATAACGGACAAGATAAAGGAAGAGGGCTTGAACCGCGTGGTCGTCGCCGCCTGCTCCCCGAGGACCCTGGAGCCGCTCTTTCGCGACACCCTGCGTGAGGCGGGGATCAACCAGTACTACTACGAGATGGCCAACATCAGGGAGCACAACTCCTGGGTCCACCAGAAGGAGAAGGAAGAGGCCACCGACAAGGCCCATGACATCATCAGGATGTCCGTGGCGCGGGCCTGCCAGCTCGAGCCCCTCCAGGAGTTCGACCTGCCCGTCGACAAGAGGGCCCTCGTCGTCGGCGGCGGCATCGCCGGCATGAACGCCGCCCTGTCCATAGCGAACCAGGGCCACGAGGTCTACCTCATCGAGAAGGACAAGGAACTGGGCGGCATCGCGAGGAGGATCCACACGACCCTCCAGGGCCTCGACGTCCAGGAGTACCTGAAGGACTTAAAGGCGAAGGTCTACAAACACCAGCTCATCCATGTCTACCACAACGCGACCATCACGGAGGCGACGGGCTACGTCGGCAACTTCGTGACAACAGTGCAATCCGACCGGGGCACGACCGCGATAAAGCACGGCGCCTCCGTCATAGCGATCGGCGTCGACATGTACACCCCCACGGAGTACCTCTACGGCGAGGATGAAAGGGTGCTGACCCACCTCGAACTGGAGGAGAGGATAACGGCAAACGACGAGAAGGTCGTCGGCGCCCAGAGCCTCGTCATGATCCAGTGCGTGGGCTGCCGCAACGAGGACAGGAACTACTGCTCGAGGATATGCTGCAGCGAGTCCATCAAGAACTCCCTGCTCCTCAAGGAGAAGAACCCCGACATGGACATCTACGTCCTCTTCAGGGACGTTCGGACCTACGGGTTCAACGAAGACTACTACCGCCTGGCCGCCGACAAGGGCGTCAGGTTCATCCGCTACGAACCGGAAGACCCGCCCGTTGTCGAGCCCGGCAAGGCGGAGGACAAACGGCCCGTCCTCAAGGTCACCGCGACGGACTACATCCTCGGCAAGAAGCTCGAGCTCGACGCCGACATCATAGCCCTGGCGGCCGCCGTCATCCCCTCGGCGGCGACGAAGGAAGTGGCCGGCCAGTTCAAGGTCACCCTCTCCCCCGACGGCTTCTTCAAGGAGGCCCACGTGAAGCTGCGCCCCGTCGAGTTTGCGACGGACGGCGTCTACCTCTGCGGGCTTGCCCACTACCCGAAGTTCATCCAGGAGACGATCAACCAGTCCTACGGGGCGGCCGGAAGGGTCCTTACCCTCCTGTCCCACGATATCGTCGTGGCATCGGGGAGCGTCTGCGCCGTCAACGAGAAGAAGTGCATGGGCTGCGGGGCGTGCGTCGAGGTCTGCACCTACGGCGCCCTCGAGCTCAAGGAGACGAAGCAGGGCAAAAAGGTCGTCGTCAACCCCGTTCTCTGCAAGGGGGACGGCCTGTGCAACACCAAGTGTCCCACGGGGGCGATCCAGCTCAGGCACTTCACCGATGAAGAGGTCACAAGCGAGATCGATGTCGTCGTCCCCGAGGACGAGATCTTAAAACAGATCGACGCGGCAGCAGCCGCCGATGCGTAAACCTATAGAAGGAGGTGGGAACAGATGAGTACAGCGAAGTTTAAACCGAGAGTCCTGGGTTTCGCCTGCAACTGGTGAGCGTACGGCGCAGCTGACCTGGCTGGAGTCTCCAGACTGCAATATACAACTGAAATGAGAATCATCCGCGTCATGTGTTCCGGACGGGTGGACATGGGATTTGTGCTCAGGGCCTTCCAGAACGGAATAGACGGCGTCTTCCTGGGTGCCTGCCACCTGAACGAGTGCAACTACATCACCCACGGGAATTACCAGGCCAAGAACATGGTGCTCCTCATGAGGAGGATCATGGAACACGTGGGCTTGAACCCCGAGAGGCTCCGGATCAACTTCATGTCCGGCGCCGAGGCGAACGTCTTCACCGAATCCGTCAACGACTTCGTCAAGACGGTAAAGGGCCTTGGCCCCATCGGCAAGGGCGAGGGCATCGAGCCCAATGAACTCAAGGCCCGCCTTAATGATCTCAAGAAGCTCATCCCCTACTTCAAGATGGTAAACCGCGAGAAGCTCGCCTCCCGTCTTGAGGGCCACGATCACGAACAGGAGGAGAAGCTCTTCACGAAGGAGGAGATAGACAGGCAGTTCGCCGAGGTCTACTCCTACTACATCGACCCCGAGAAGTGCCAGGCCTGCATGACCTGCGCCAGGCGCTGCCCCGTCGATGCGATCATAAGCGTGAAGCAGCAGATCCACATCGTCGACCAGGACAAGTGCATAAAGTGCGGGACCTGCTTCGAGGTTTGTCCTCCCAAGTTCCGTGCCATATCGAAGATCACCGGGTCCGTACCGCCTCCTCCCCCCGAGGACAAGAGGGCCGTCATCAGAAAGGGCAAGGAAGAAGCGGCGGGGGAACACCACCCGCCATCGCATAGAATCTGACAGGTATCCATCCGGCAGGGGAAGCCGGGTGGATACCTTTTTTTGTCCCTGCGACAGAGATCGCCTCGGGAAACTTCGTGTTGACAACCAGCAGGGCTTTCTAATAGAATTGCGCAAAAGAAAAACGGGCTTTGTGAGGGAGGATTGTAGATTTCGATGAGGGGCAGGATTGCGCTGGGGCTAAAAGAAGCTTTGCGTTTGACGCTGGAAGCTATAGAACCGTTGCCCGCTGAAAACGTTGCACTTGCCGACAGCGTTGACCGCGTGGCGGCGTCGGATCTGAACGCTCTCGTTGATTCCCCGCAGGCGGATGTTTCCCGGAAGGACGGGTACGCGGTAGTGTACCGTGAGGTGGAGGATGCCACACCGGACAACCCTGTGCGACTGCGTTTGATAGGTTCTGCAGCGGCGGGAGGCGTGAAAGATATCAGTCTTGAGCCGGGGGCGACCGTAAGAGTGTTGACGGGGGCCCGTATCCCAGGGGGTGCCGACGCCGTGGTGGCCGAAGAATTTACGCATCGGGAAGGCGATGAGGTTTTCGTTGAAGCAGCCCCGAAGGAACCCGGCCTAAACGTGTTGCCCCGTGGAAGCGATGTACATTCCGGAGAGCGTGTCCTCGAATCGGGCAGACGAATATCGCCTGCCATGACAGGTCTTCTCGCCGCGGCGGGGCACAGCGTGGTCCCTGTCGTCGCACGGCCCAGAGTGGGTATTGTGGGAACCGGTGACGAGATCGTCGCGCCAGGCACACCCTTGACGGAGGGCAGGCTTTACGCGAGTAATATTATTACCCTCGCGGCCTGGTGCGAAAGGTACGCGCTGGAATCCCGTATGGCAATCGTAAGGGACGATTACGACGCTATTTCGGCGACCTTCAGGAAGATGTCCGGGGAAACGGATGTTATGATCACAAGCGGAGGGGCCTGGACGGGCGACCGCGATATGGTCTCCGGCGTCCTTGAAGGACTTGGATGGAAAAAGATTTTTCATAGGGTTCGCATAGGGCCGGGGAAGGCCGTGGGCTTTGGCATTCTTGATAAAAAACCCGTATTCATTCTGCCCGGCGGACCGCCGTCCAACTTGATAGGTTTTCTTGAGATCGCCCTGCCGGGTATCATGGCCCTTTCGGGTCATAAGAGTTTTGACCTGCCCAGGATCAATACCAGGCTGGGGTCGGAGATAGTTGACGGCAAGGCCGATTGGACTGATTTTTTCTTCGGGACCCTGACCTATGGCGATGAATTACCAGTCTTCCATCCGATGAAGAAACGCAGTCGATTGGGTTCTATAGCAGAGGCCGATGCAATTGCAGCAATACCTGAAGGTCGCGAGAGTCTCCCGGAAGGATCCATGATCTCCGTTCAGCTGTTGAAGTAAATTTCCGCAGGACATCCAAAAAGCCATCTGCCGCGTCACATGTCCGGCCCATCCTACCTGGAACAAATATCATCAGAAATACCCAATAAGCTATAATAGAAACTGATAGGTAAAGAAAGGCGGTTGACTTCTTTTGATGTTTCTCCTATATATATCTGGACGGACGGGTACCCGATCGATGACCCGGAACAGCACAAAGAGGCCAACGGAATGAGACAGCTGACGGAGCGCACCAGACAATTGCAGAGAATGTATTCCCTCGAAAACGACAGAATGCAGGGGAAAGGCGGTTGGGAGAAATTCCCCTTCTTCTGGTTCCTCCTGTTTTTGTCCTACAGATGTACAAGAACGTGCGAGTATTGCTATGCTTTCAATCAAGTCGGCTATGACAACGCCCTGGAAATGGATGAGAGTACCTTTTCGAGGCTCCTCGAATGGATCCCGGAGGTCTGGAAGGTTAACCGGATCAAGGTAAACGTCGTTGTTTTTCTCGGAGGGGAACCACTGTTGAGGACGGACAGGATCAGGAAGGTGATGGATTCCGTCTATAATAATACCGACGGCATGCAGGGCAATGTCTGTACGAATGCCGACCTTATAGATTCAGTAAATTGGGATGACCTGGCGGATATTCAGTGGATCTCAACGAATGTAACGGACATTCCCATCGAAGAGCTGGCAAGGAGAATGAAGATAATCGGTGAAAGGTCAAACGTGATCAATCAGACGATTCTGGCCACCCTCGATGACTACAACCTGGAAAGGGTTCTTGATATAACGAGATTCGGGATCGAAAATGGATATCGCCTGCGATACTACAGGAACCTTTACAGGGGAATGGACCCGCGATACAAGAAGAGATTACTGGCGAAATATCACGAACTCTGCGATCTGCTCGAAGACTATGTGACCAGGGGATATGATGTTACCACCACGTTCCTCCTTGATTTTCTGATCCCCTCCTGGACTGAAGAGGCGTCTCCTTATCCCTGTGGCAAGAGGATCGCCACGGTATTTCCCGATGGGACGATCGGACCGTGTATCAGAAACCATTCATTCAAGTCGGGGACGATATTTGACCCGAATCCGCTGAGCAAAATACAGTGTTACGACTTCCATTACGATATCAGAAGGCCGGACCTGCCCGATGAATGCAAGGAATGTGAGTCACGAACCGCCTGTCATGCCGGATGCCCGAACGATAAACGGATCTTTACCGACTCCACCGTGGGGAAATCCGTTGTATGCGATGTGCACAGGGAGATTATTCCCAGGTTAAGACATCTGGACAGATTGAAAAATGAAGGTCGGGCACAAAAAAGTCATGTCTCATCATGATCGATCAACTGGATTGCAACCCGCTCTCCCGCTTTTACTTCGGTGGTATTTTCCGGGAGTATTATAAGGCAGTTCGCGCTGCTCATCGAAAGAAGCACCGATGATTTCTGGTTACCCGTTGTTGAGACGCGAAAATCGTTGTTTTCTATCCTGAAATGTCCCCTCAGGAGATGTGTTTTTCCCGCCGGTTTCTTGAGGCTTTCTTCAAGCAGTGCGCTGACTACCGGTTTGGCGATCCTCCTTGCACCCATCAACCTGAGCAGCGCCGGTCGGGCAAATTGGATGAAAGACGTAAGCGTGGAGACGGGATTTCCCGGCAAGCCAAAAACCAGTTTCCCGCCCTTCGTCCCGAACGTGCATGGTCTGCCCGGCTTGACCCTGACCCATCCAAACTTTATGTCAATGCCGAGATCGGGGCAAATGTCTTTAACGAAATCGTATTTTCCCATCGACACACCGCCCGTTGATATCACGACATCGCGCTCCAGGGCCCTCGAAAATATCTCCCGTGTATCCTCCACCGTATCCCTGACGATTCCCAGGTATTCAGGCAGGGCGCTATATTTCTTGATTTCAGAGTACAGGGTATAGGCGTTTACATTTCTGATCCGGCCGTTTTTGATCTCTTCCCCTATATCGGCCAGTTCGTTACCTGTCGAGATGATCGCAACGGTCGGCTGTTTGTACACTCTCACCGTTTGACGGTTCAAGGATGCCAGGATGCCTACGTCGGCGGAATTGAGGCGGTCACCCCTGCAGAGGACAGTATTTCCTTTCTTGATACTCTCGCCTGCGAACCTGAAGTTCTCAAATTGGGGTACCTCGCGAAATACTTTAACCCGGCCGTGCTCTTCTTCCGTATCTTCGATGGGGATAACCGCGTCAGCGCCGGCCGGTACGGGCGCTCCGGTCATTATTCTGACAGCCGTCCCTCTCGCGACCTCGTTGCCGGCAATCGATCCGCCGGCTTGCACTTCCCCCGCAATGCGAAGCACCACCGGGGTATCACGTGACGCACAGGAGGTATCCGCGGCTATCAGCGCAAAACCATCCATCGCTGAATCATCCGCGGGAGGCACCATCGTATCCGCTACAATATCATCATACAAAACGCGGCCAGATGCCTCCAGAATGGAGACATCTTCAGAACCCAGAGGGCTGACAGACTCAAGAACGATATTTAATGCCTGCTCGATTGAAACCGTTAAATTTCCATTTTTCATGCTGCACTTCCTAGGCCTAACCTAAAATCGGCTATATCATAGTGGATTTGACCGGTGTTGTCCATAGCCTTATGTAAACTATTGATACTGGCTGGTGTGTATTGGTAATTATAGGTTCCGTTTTTCCTTGACACAGCAAGAGCTTGTGATATAATACACAAGTTTGTGAAGCAGCCAAGCCATGACTGCGGAGACATTAGAGGAGCAGGAGCCAAAAAATGAGATATGGAGAGACAGGGTATAACTTAGAAATTGATCTGGCAACAGGAAACATCGAACGGGTGGAAACGGATCCCAAATTGCTGGAAACCCACCTCGGAGGGCTGGGCACCAGCGTCAAGCTGCACTGGGACAGAGTTCCTGCTGATGTCAAGCCATTCGATGACGAGAACATGATGATTTTCAGTTCCGGCATTCTCAACGCCACACCGGCTTTCAGCGCAAACCGGAGCGTCGTTACCTTCATGTCTCCCGAATCGGACCTTCTGGCATATCCGATGATGGGAGGGTTCTGGTCGGCGGAATTGAAGTACTCCGGTTATGACAAAGTCATCTTCCATAACAAGTCCCCGAAGTGGGTCTATATATGGATCAACAATGACAAGGTCGAGATTCGGGATGCCTCTCATCTTGTCGGCAGGGGGGCCCTTGAAACACAGGATCTTATCCGCAGGGAGTTGAACCAGCCGAATGCGCAGGTGGCCGCTATCGGCCCGGCGGGTGAGCACAAGTGCTTCACGGCCTCCATCGAGCAGGGTCGTTCCAGCGCCAGCCGCCTGGGCGGGGGCGCCGTTATGGGCGACAAAAAACTGAAAGCGGTGGCGGTCCGGGGTACGAAGGATATCAATCTCTTCAACGGCGAAGCGTTTATGCAGGAAATGAAGGACATGATGCAGTATATAAATTTCCGCAACGCAAATCCCATCCCCGACGTCATGACGATTCTGTCCGGCATCGGCTCGCCGCAGGAGATGGTGCATACAGACGAAAAATGGCATACCGAGAATTTCATGTGGGGGAACGCCCGGACGCGTAGAAGAGGTTTCTGGGATGAGAAGATTAACGAGGAATGGCCCAGGGTACAGCGGGAAGGCATTAAACGGCTGATAAGCTGTTTCAACTGTCCCCAGCACTGCGGGGCTTTGATCTCCTACAAAGATACCCCCAGATACATGGCCAAGTGCTTCGGAAAATTAACCTATGCGATGGCGTCCTACGTGGATAGCATGGATTTTGCTTGGAAGACCTTGCAGCGTGCGACCGAGTACGGATTCGATTCATTCTCGACCCCGCAGATTCTGGCCTTTGCCGTGGAGCTCCAGGAGGCCGGCATCCTCACCGATAAGGATTTTGCGGGCACTTCCACCTATCCGGCGTGTCCGTCCGATAAAGAGGGAAGATTCCTGTGGCTCCTTGACAGGGTTGCCCACCGTGAAGGCATTGGAGATGTTCTCGCCAATGGCGTCTATCAGGCAGCCAGAATAATCGGTAACGGTGCCGAGGCATTCGATCACAACACGATCAAGAAGCACGAGCAGCTTCCTCTCAAGCTGGGAACGATGGATCCACTTTACTATCTCATGTATTCAACGAACGAAAAGATCAGTATTACCCAGATCGAAGGAAACTGGCCCCAGGGAGCCTTCCCGACCATGGAGCAGAGAGAGGCCTTTGTTAAGGATTGGCCGCAGCTGCCCGACGAAAGCTGGAAAAAGTGGCTGCTGGAGTGGGAACCCAGGGGAGAGAAGGGAATACCCTATTTCCCGACACCCGAAATATCTGCAGAGATCGTCGATTGGATGGAGATGCTCCACAATATTGATGACGCCTGCTGTGTGTGTGCCGGGATGTCATCGTTCTGTCTGAAGCCTCCCTATCACATACATAATTACCCGAAAATAATCTCGGCAGCTACGGGGCTCGACCTCGACGAAGGCAGCCTGAAGAAGATAGTCAACAGGAGCCGCAATTTGCACAGGGCGCTGAACAATAGAAGAGGCATGACAAGGGCCGACGAGAAGCCGCCTGAAGATCACTGGAAGAGGCGGTTCCCCGAACTCGAAGAAAACCTCCTGTCTACGTATTACAGATTCAAGGGTTGGGACCAGAATGGAGTACCAACCAAGGCAAGGCTGCACGAACTGGATCTGGACTATGTTGCCGAAGACTTAGAAAAGAGAGGGATAATTAAAGATGGCCAAGATTAAAAAGAAAGTCAAGACGATCAAGGTTGATGCCGACAAGTGCAACGGTTGCCGGGGATGCGAGATAGTCTGCTCGGCCTTTCATTCAACGCCGAGATACAGCGGCATTAATCCGGCAAGGTCCCGCATTCAGATAATCCGCGACCCGCTGAAAGACATATGGCTTCCTGTATTCGCCGGCGAATACACCCCGGCTGAGTGCATGGGCAGGGACAAATATATCATCGATGGCAAGGAATACGATGAGTGTACCTTCTGCAGGGCCACCTGCCCCTCCAGAGACATATTCAAGGAACCCGATTCGGGCCTTCCCCTGAAGTGCGACATGTGCGAGGACGATCCGCCGCGCGAAAAGCCGATGTGTGTCGAGTGGTGCCTCAATGACGTTCTGGTTTATGAGGAGAGGGAGGAGGAAGTAGAAGAGGGCCTTGAAGCGGAAGACGTTGAGGTAGGCCTCTCCTCCATGATCGACAAATACGGAATGGACAAGATAACCGATGCCCTGGCCCGGATGTCCCAGAAGGGCTAGAACATCAGGATAACAGAAGAGGATTAATTACCGTGGAAATCATAGCCCCTTTCAAAGAGGTAATAGACGAGATAAAGGAGAAAGGCGGAGACGCGATAAAGTACTGCTACCAGTGCGGCAAGTGCGACACCGTCTGTCCCTGGAACAAGGTGCGCAAGTTCTCCATGAGGAAGCTGATCCGCGAGGCCACCTTCGGCATAAGCGAGATCGAGAAGGAGGAGATCTGGCGCTGCACCACCTGCGGCAAGTGCCCCCAGCGCTGCCCCCGTGACGTCAGGCAGATCGACGACATGATGGCCATCCGCAGGATGGCGACGGGCTACGGCGTCTTCGCCGGCCCCGTCAAGCCCTACCGCGCCGTTGCCTCCGGGCTCGCCGGCCAGGGCAACCCCTTCAATGAGGACAGGAAGACCCGCGCGGCCTGGGCCGAGGGACTCGGCGTCAAGCCCTTCAAGGAGGGGATGGAGTACCTCTACTTCCCCTGCTGCTACTGTAGCTACGACCCCCGCCTCAAGAAGGTCGCCCAGGCGACGGCGAAGGTCCTGAAGAAGGCGGACGTCAGCTTCGGCATCCTCGGCGAGAAGGAGGTGTGCTGCGGGGAGTCCATACGCAAGACGGGCAACGAGGACCTCTTCAAGAAGCTCGCGAAGGAGAACATCAAGGCCTTCATCGACGCGGGCGTGAAGAAGATACTCGTCTCCTCCCCCCATTGCTACCACACCTTCAAGAACGAGTACCCCGAGTTCAAGGTGAGCTTCGACGTCGTCCACGTCTCCCAGCTTATCCCCGAGCTCATAAAAGAGGGCAAGCTTAAACTCTCCGGCGCGTACGGGAAGAAGGTCGCCTACCACGACCCCTGCTACCTGGGCCGCCACAACGGCGTCTTCGACGACCCCCGCGAGGTCCTGCAGGCGGTCCCCGGCATAGAGCTCACCGAGCTGCCCGAGGCGCGCCTCGACTCGACCTGCTGCGGCATGGGCGGGGGCAGGGTCTGGGCGGAGACGGAGAAGCACGAGCGCTTCTCCAACATCAGGGTGGACCAGGCGCTCGAAAAGGGCGCCGTCGAGCTCGCCACCGCCTGCCCGTACTGCATCACGGCCCTCGAGGACTCGCGGCTCGTCATGAACCACGCCGACGAGATAGAGGTCAGGGACATCACGGAGATCATTGCGGACGTGATGGAGTAACAGACAAGAAAATACCGATGAGGTGACAGAAAGTGGAAAACGTCATATCGCTCAACGAAAATATCAAGGAGCTGGTGAAGACCGGCCCGCAGGGCAACTTCGGCGACGTCATGGTCGTCGGCGGGGGCATAAGCGGCATCCAGGCGTCCCTGGACCTCGCGACCGCCGGCTTTCGGGTGTACCTCGTCGAGAAGTCCCCGTCGATCGGCGGCCACATGGCCCAGCTCGACAAGACCTTCCCGACCAACGACTGCTCGATGTGAATTCTCGCACCCAAGCTGGTCGAGGTCGGCCGGCATCCCAACATCGAAGTGCTCACCTATACCGAAGTTGACAGTGTGGAGGGCGAGGCGGGGGACTTCAACGTAACGCTCCTGAGAAAACCCCGTTATATCAAGGAAGACAAGTGCACGGGCTGCACCGTCTGCGTGGAGTACTGCCCGGCGAAGTACCCGGACCAGTACAACCAGGACATATCGATGAACAAGGCGGTCCACGTCTACTTCGCGCAGGCCATCCCGCTCATCACCTACATAGACGAGAGCTGCCTCTACCTGAAAGAGAAGAAATGCCGCATCTGCGAGGCGGTCTGTAAGAACGACGCCATCGATCTCAACCAGCAGCCGAGAAAGGAAGAGATCAACGTGGGCGCCATCATCCTCGCCCCGGGCTTCGAGCCCTTCGACCCGAAGGTCCGCGAGGAGTACCGCTACGGCGAGTTCCAGAACGTCGTCACGAGCATGGACTACGAGAGGCTCCTGTGCTCCACCGGCCCCTACGGCGGCGAGATCCTCCGCAAGTCCGACCTGAAGCACCCCCACAACGTCGCCTGGATCCAGTGCATCGGCTCCCGCCAGGTGATAGAGGGCGGCAACAGCTACTGCTCCGCGGTCTGCTGCACCTACACCCAGAAGCAGGTCATCCTGACGAAGGACCACGACGCCGACGCGAAGTGCACCATCTTCCACAACGACGTGCGCTCCTACGGCAAGGACTTCGAACGCTACTACGAGAGGACCGAGGCCCTCCCGGGCATCCGCTTCTTCAGGAGCTACCCCTCGATCGTCAGGGAAGACCCGGTGACGCACAACGTCACCATCCGCTACTCCACCCCCGAGGAGGGGGTCATCGAGGAAGAGTTCGACATGGTCGTCCTCTCCATCGGCATGAACCCGCCCAAGGGCGTCGAGGATATGGCGAAGCAGTACGGCATCGAGCTCGAGGAGCACGACTTCTGCAAACTCGATCCCAGAAACCCCATGATAACGAACCGCCCGGGCATCTTCGTCTCCGGCGCCCTCCAGGGCCCCATAGACATCCCCGAGTCGGTCTTCAGCGCCTCCGGCGCCGGAAGCCAGATCGGCGAGATGCTCGACTACCGCCGCGGCAACCTCTCGAAGGAGAGGATATACCCGGAAGAGAGGGACGTCTCCCAGGAGGAACCCAGGGTGGGCGTCTTCGTCTGCCACTGCGGCGCCAACATCGGCAGGATCGTCAACGTGCCCGGCACGGTGGAATACTGCAAGACACTCCCCAACGTCGTCTACGCCCAGGAACAGCTCTTCTCCTGCGCCACCAACTCGGCGAGGGAGATAACGGACAAGATAAAGGAAGAGGGCTTGAACCGCGTGGTCGTCGCCGCCTGCTCCCCGAGGACCCTGGAGCCGCTCTTTCGCGACACCCTGCGTGAGGCGGGGATCAACCAGTACTACTACGAGATGGCCAACATCAGGGAGCACAACTCCTGGGTCCACCAGAAGGAGAAGGAAGAGGCCACCGACAAGGCCCATGACATCATCAGGATGTCCGTGGCGCGGGCCTGCCAGCTCGAGCCCCTCCAGGAGTTCGACCTGCCCGTCGACAAGAGGGCCCTCGTCGTCGGCGGCGGCATCGCCGGCATGAACGCCGCCCTGTCCATAGCGAACCAGGGCCACGAGGTCTACCTCATCGAGAAGGACAAGGAACTGGGCGGCATCGCGAGGAGGATCCACACGACCCTCCAGGGCCTCGACGTCCAGGAGTACCTGAAGGACTTAAAGGCGAAGGTCTACAAACACCAGCTCATCCATGTCTACCACAACGCGACCATCACGGAGGCGACGGGCTACGTCGGCAACTTCGTGACAACAGTGCAATCCGACCGGGGCACGACCGCGATAAAGCACGGCGCCTCCGTCATAGCGATCGGCGTCGACATGTACACCCCCACGGAGTACCTCTACGGCGAGGATGAAAGGGTGCTGACCCACCTCGAACTGGAGGAGAGGATAACGGCAAACGACGAGAAGGTCGTCGGCGCCCAGAGCCTCGTCATGATCCAGTGCGTGGGCTGCCGCAACGAGGACAGGAACTACTGCTCGAGGATATGCTGCAGCGAGTCCATCAAGAACTCCCTGCTCCTCAAGGAGAAGAACCCCGACATGGACATCTACGTCCTCTTCAGGGACGTTCGGACCTACGGGTTCAACGAAGACTACTACCGCCTGGCCGCCGACAAGGGCGTCAGGTTCATCCGCTACGAACCGGAAGACCCGCCCGTTGTCGAGCCCGGCAAGGCGGAGGACAAACGGCCCGTCCTCAAGGTCACCGCGACGGACTACATCCTCGGCAAGAAGCTCGAGCTCGACGCCGACATCATAGCCCTGGCGGCCGCCGTCATCCCCTCGGCGGCGACGAAGGAAGTGGCCGGCCAGTTCAAGGTCACCCTCTCCCCCGACGGCTTCTTCAAGGAGGCCCACGTGAAGCTGCGCCCCGTCGAGTTTGCGACGGACGGCGTCTACCTCTGCGGGCTTGCCCACTACCCGAAGTTCATCCAGGAGACGATCAACCAGTCCTACGGGGCGGCCGGAAGGGTCCTTACCCTCCTGTCCCACGATATCGTCGTGGCATCGGGGAGCGTCTGCGCCGTCAACGAGAAGAAGTGCATGGGCTGCGGGGCGTGCGTCGAGGTCTGCACCTACGGCGCCCTCGAGCTCAAGGAGACGAAGCAGGGCAAAAAGGTCGTCGTCAACCCCGTTCTCTGCAAGGGGGACGGCCTGTGCAACACCAAGTGTCCCACGGGGGCGATCCAGCTCAGGCACTTCACCGATGAAGAGGTCACAAGCGAGATCGATGTCGTCGTCCCCGAGGACGAGATCTTAAAACAGATCGACGCGGCAGCAGCCGCCGATGCGTAAACCTATAGAAGGAGGTGGGAACAGATGAGTACAGCGAAGTTTAAACCGAGAGTCCTGGGTTTCGCCTGCAACTGGTGAGCGTACGGCGCAGCTGACCTGGCTGGAGTCTCCAGACTGCAATATACAACTGAAATGAGAATCATCCGCGTCATGTGTTCCGGACGGGTGGACATGGGATTTGTGCTCAGGGCCTTCCAGAACGGAATAGACGGCGTCTTCCTGGGTGCCTGCCACCTGAACGAGTGCAACTACATCACCCACGGGAATTACCAGGCCAAGAACATGGTGCTCCTCATGAGGAGGATCATGGAACACGTGGGCTTGAACCCCGAGAGGCTCCGGATCAACTTCATGTCCGGCGCCGAGGCGAACGTCTTCACCGAATCCGTCAACGACTTCGTCAAGACGGTAAAGGGCCTTGGCCCCATCGGCAAGGGCGAGGGCATCGAGCCCAATGAACTCAAGGCCCGCCTTAATGATCTCAAGAAGCTCATCCCCTACTTCAAGATGGTAAACCGCGAGAAGCTCGCCTCCCGTCTTGAGGGCCACGATCACGAACAGGAGGAGAAGCTCTTCACGAAGGAGGAGATAGACAGGCAGTTCGCCGAGGTCTACTCCTACTACATCGACCCCGAGAAGTGCCAGGCCTGCATGACCTGCGCCAGGCGCTGCCCCGTCGATGCGATCATAAGCGTGAAGCAGCAGATCCACATCGTCGACCAGGACAAGTGCATAAAGTGCGGGACCTGCTTCGAGGTTTGTCCTCCCAAGTTCCGTGCCATATCGAAGATCACCGGGTCCGTACCGCCTCCTCCCCCCGAGGACAAGAGGGCCGTCATCAGAAAGGGCAAGGAAGAAGCGGCGGGGTAACACCACCCGCCATCGCATAGAATCTGACAGGTATCCATCCGGCAGGGGAAGCCGGGTGGATACCTTTTTTCTATACGCCCGCGGGTTGTATCCGCTTGACCGGGAGTGCGTTCTTTGTTACCCTTGGACGGGCATCGCTGTTCTGCCAGCGTCCTGATTCGGGAACGCCGCTTATTTCAAAAAGGAGAACATATGAGGAGACTGGTAACACTCTTTCTTGTGCTGGTAGTGTTCTGTTCCCTTTCGGGTATGGTCAGTGCCGGTGACGGGCTGTTTCCTGTCGAGGACGGAAACAAGAAGTGGGGCTATATCGATGGGAGCGGAAAGGTGGTCATCGATACACGCTACGATAACGCAAAAGAGTTCTCGGAGGGCCTTGCAGCTGTCAAGAAAGGCGATCTCTGGGGTTACATCGACGAGTCGGGTAAGGTGGTCATCGGTTTTACTTTTCAGGATGCCGGGAAATTCTCGGAAGGCCTTGCCGCTGCCGGACGAAAGGACCGCATATATACGGGCTATATCGACAAGACAGGTAGATATGTAATAGAGCCCAAATACGAAAGCTGTCTGGATTTCTCGGAGGGACTCGCTGCAGTCAGGGAATACACAGGTTTGAAATGGGGCTATATCGACAAATCGGGCAATTACGTCGTGCCCCCGCAGTTCAAAATGGGAATAGCGATGCCGTTCAGGAGCGGACGGGCCTCTGTTGAGGTGGATGGCAAGTGGGGTTACATCGATACAAAAGGGAAGTGGGCTGTGGAGCCGCAATTCTTTGAAGCTCTGGATTTCTCAGAAGGTCTTGCCGCAGTGCAGGAGACCAGGCCTCCAAAAAGTTGGAGCGCCGACAAGAAGCCGATACGTGGAAAATGGGGGTATATCGATGCGGCGGGTGTTTTTGTCATCAAGCCTTCGTTTGACGGTGCGTCCGATTTTTCCGGAGGGCTGGCGGCTGTGAAGACCGGAGATAAGTGGGGCTATATTGACAAAAAAGGAGACGTTGTCATTGCCCCCGGGTTTGCCCATGCCATGGAATTTTCTGAAGGCGTTGCCGGTGTCATGATACAGGTGCCGCAGTACAAGCTCGAGTGCGGATACATCGATAAGAACGGAAAGTACGTCATCAAGCCCGTCAATTATTTCAATGTCTTCGGCTTTTCGAAGGGATTGGCCCTGGTCGTTACAATTGACAATAAAAAGATGTACATCGATAAAACAGGCAAAATTGTCTACAGGCCCGCGGAAAAGTGAAGGCGTGATCGCCCTTCGCGCTGCTCTTTGATTTTCTGACGGGGTATGGTATCTTGATGCCCATGGAACCACACGTAGTTCCCCGAAAACAGCACCGTGTTTCGCGAAAGCAGGTGAGCCCGAATGCCCTTCGCACACTCTATCGGCTTCATTCGCGTGGCTTCATAGCATATCTGGTGGGCGGATGCGTCCGCGACCTGCTTCTTGGCCGAACACCCAAAGATTTTGACATCGGCACGAACGCTACACCCGGCCAGATCAAGCGGCTGTTCCGCAACTGCCGTCTCGTCGGACGCCGGTTCAGGCTGGCACATCTGCATTTTCAGGATGAGATCGTGGAGGTGTCCACGTTCCGCCGCGCCGCCGACCCCTCCGATATTACAGACAATCAGGAGGTAATCCCCGGGAGACGCCACGTGCGCCACCTGAAGGACGAGCACGGAATGGTTCTTGCGGACAACATCTTCGGAGATCCCGAAGAGGATGCTCTGCGCCGTGACTTCACGATCAACGCCCTTGCGTACAACATCGCGGATTCGTCTGTTGTGGATTACAGCACGGGTCTTGCCGACCTGAAAGCACGGCTCATACGCTCCATTGGTGACCCCCGTATCCGGTTTACGGAAGATCCCGTGCGCATGCTGCGCGCTGTCAGGTTCGCCGCATCCCACGACTTCGAGATAGAGGCCCAGGCGTGGAAATGTATCTGCGAGCTTTCGTCAACGATTTCCCGAGTCTCTCCGTCGAGGCTTTACGAAGAGATACAGAAACTGTTCCTCCTCGGTTTTGCCGCCCCGACCTTCGAACTCCTTGAGAAGGCAGGCCTCCTTGCTTCCCTTTTCCCCGACCTCGGTAATTGGATACAGGCAGTCAGTGGACGCTTCGAACTCTTGAAAGCCAATCTGGCGCGCATCGATGAACTCTTCCGGAGCGGCACAGGCGCAACGCCCGCGCTTCTCTTTGCGGCGCTTTTTGGACCGGGTATAGAGGATGCGGCTCTAGCGCGGCACCGGGAGGGCATTCCCAGACACCAGGCCCTCGAGGAAATGTGCGCAATTTTCATGGATGAGACGATCAAGAATGCACAGATCCCGGGACGGATCGGCGCCCGACTGGGCGCTATTATCTCCCTCAAGACATCCCTGTGTAAAATGCCGGCCAGACGGCCGGCTCTCATCGCCGCAAGACCGGAATTTACCGAAGCACTTACCTATCTGAATTTTGCGGCCCAGGCCCAGAGCGAATATCGAATTCCCCTGGAATGGTGGAAGGCCTTCCTCATTGAGAATCCTCCCGTAGCATCCGCCGAAGAGTCCACGGATGAAACACCGAAAAAAAAGCGCAGAAGAAGGCGGAGAAGGCCCCGTCGTGTGCGGGAGGCAGCGGCGATGACGCAGGGCGATACGATCCAGGAAGAGGGCAACCATGGCCGATAGTGAAGAAATCACGGAACTGGAATTCTTATTATCCTACGATATCCTGACGCAACTTACGCGCGCGATGGAGCGCACCGGTTGCTCGGCGGCGGATCTTATCGAACAGGCATTGAGACAGTTCCTCGTGAACAAGGAGGAGGGAAACGCGGTCTATCTCTCGGCGCCCATCAATGCACTTGTCGAGGGGCTGTACGTTGAAAATACCACAATCGCCCAGGTGAAGCAGCACGGTGATTTCGGACTCGGTACCTTCAACTACCTCGACGGCGAGATGCTCCTTCTTGACGGGAAGGTGTACCAGATAAGATCCGATGGAAACGTCTATGATGTCCCGGACGATGAGAAATCGCCTTTTGCCTGCGTTACCTTTTTCAGCCCCGACACCTTTGACGACATTGAAGACACCGGCGGCAGCCATGATCTGACCACCCTGCTTGATAATCTCATTCCTTCGAATAACATGCTCTATGCCATCCGCATTGACGGCACGTTCAGTCATGTGAGGTGCAGGGCGGTTCCAAGATCAGAAAACTACAGGCCGCTCGTCGAGGCTACGAAGGACCAGCCTGTTTTTGATTTTCACGACGTCAGAGGATCCCTTGCCGGGTTCTACACCCCCGGTTTTATGGAATCCCTCAACGCACCGGGGTTTCACCTCCATTTTATCACCGGGGACCGGCACCGCGGCGGCCATCTCATGGCGTGCTCGTTAAAGGAAGCGCGCATAGGCATCCAGCACGTGCCGCGGCTGGAAGTCGGCCTGCCCGTGACGCTCGATTACCTTACAACGGACATGACACGGGACACGGGCAAGGACCTCGAAAAAGCAGAGAAGTAATAGCCGGGAGCGCCTGCCGGGAGGAAGGCCGGCGCGGGACAAGCCATGTTCAGGACAACCTTTCGGATAACCGGGATGGACTGCCCTTCGGAAGAGCAGCTCATACGGACGAAGCTGGCAGGGATGGGCAATATTCAAACCCTCAGGTTTGATATACCGGCCCGGAAACTGGAAATATTTCATACAGGCGATTCCGGGGATTTTCTTGCGCCCCTCGAAAGCCTTCACCTTGGTGCGACCCTTGTCTCATCCGAAGAGGCGGAGCCGCAGGGCAGCCTGGAAACTGACCGCCTGCAAACCCGCGTTCTCTGGCAGGTTCTTGTCATCAACCTCCTCTTTTTTGTCGTGGAGATCATATCGGGTCTCATCGCAGATTCAATGGGGCTGGTCGCAGACAGCATCGACATGCTGGCGGACAGTATCGTCTATGGACTTTCCCTCTTTGCGGTGGGAGGAGCCGCCGCGCGGAAACGGAATATCGCGGCGGCAGCGGGTTATTTCCAGGCCGCGCTGGGAATACTGGGCTTTCTGGAGGTCATCCGCCGTTTCGTCGGACATGGAGACACCCCTGATTTTTACACCATGATCGGTGTGTCTATCCTCGCCCTGGCAGCTAATGCCACCTGTCTCTATCTGCTCCAACGGTCAAAAAGCCGGGAGGTACACATGCAGGCGAGCATGATATTTACATCCATGGATGTCATAGCAAACCTCGGTGTAATCCTGGCGGGCGCACTTGTATATCTGTCGGCATCGAAGATTCCCGATCTGGCCGTGGGGACAATCGTCTTTATCATTATCATACGGGGTTCGTACAGGATACTGCAGCTGGCCAGGTAATAGGGATCAGGGACTAGGGATCAGGGACTAGGGATCAGGGACTAGGGATCAGGGACTAGGGATCAGGGACTAGGGATCAGGGACTAGGGATCAGGGACTAGGGATCAGGGACTAGGGATCAGGGACTAGGGATCAGG
>Ga0074199_1000824_pt1 | contig 38115 bp, 27 predicted proteins | sample EPASupsiteSAE347_FD_64528 | JGI IMG/M metagenome (GOLD analysis project Ga0074199, IMG submission 64528) | Bioremediated contaminated groundwater from EPA Superfund site, New Mexico - Sample SAE3-47 | ecosystem: Environmental > Aquatic > Deep subsurface > Groundwater > Contaminated ... | reverse complement strand
AGATTCCGACGTGGACCTGCTGGTCATCGTTCCGCATGAAGGGCCCGCCGCCGTCCAGTCCGCCAAGATCAGGCAAAAAATCCGTGCCGGGTTCCCCATGGACCTGGTTGTCCGCAATCCAAGAACCATCCGGCAGCGCCTGGCCATGGGCGACTTTTTCATCAAGGAAATCATCCAACGGGGTAAATCGCTCTATGAAGCCCAGCACGCGGGAATGGGTTGACAAAGCGGAGGCAGACTTTGCCACGGCTGGCCGCGAATTGCGCGTGCGTCGGCAACCGAACTTTGACGCCGCCTGTTTCCACGCCCAGCAATGCGCGGAGAAATATCTCAAGGCCCGTCTTGTCGAGGCCGACATCTCCTTTCCAAAGACCCACGACCTCGAAGCGCTGCTTGACTTGATCTTGCCGCATGAACCACTCTGGGAAGTATTTCGCCCAAAGCTGAACGACCTCACCAGTTTTGCGGTCACATTCCGTTATCCAGGCGAATGCGCCACCCGGTAAATGGCCAAAATCGCCGTGTCCGCTTGCCGGACCATCCGCCGCCAAATCAAAGCAAACCTCGAATTTTAAAAGCGAAGGCCAGCCGGGCGGCTCGGACCGGGATTTCGAGAGCATCGAGGCCTGCAATGAAGCCCAGACGGCCATGGTCTTCACCGGCTGGCGTGCATAAATTATAGTTGACTCTAATATGTGCGCGACTATATTAGAGTGCAAATGAATTCCAACAAATCTTGGTGAAACATGGAACGCTATCTGAAGGCTACCATATCCGAAGATCTTGGCGAAAAAATGGTGTTTCTGGGCGGGCCGCGACAGGTCGGCAAAACAACGCTGGCTTTGAGTTTGCTGCCCGGAGGGAGCGAAAGGCATCCCGCTTACCTTAATTGGGACAATCCAGCATCCAGAAGAATGCTCTTTCAGGGCGCCTTGCCCAGTGGAGAGCGGATTGTCATCCTCGATGAAATCCACAAGTACAAAGGCTGGAGAAACCTCGTCAAGGGTTTCTATGACACCAACAAATCGAGCCGGCAATTCTTGATCACAGGTTCCGCCCGGCTGGATCATTATCGCAGGGGCGGCGATTCGCTTCAGGGACGATACCATTACCACCGCCTTCATCCCCTGTCTCTGTATGAAATCAGCCCCCGGCCAACCCGGGCAGACTTCGATCATCTTATGCAATTTGGCGGATTCCCCGAGCCATTTATCAAGGGTCAGGCGCGCCATTGGAAGCGCTGGCAACGGGAACACCAAAGCAGAGTCATTCACGAAGACTTGATCAGCCTGGAACATGTCAAAGAGGTGTCGCAACTGGATCTCCTGGCGCAGGTGCTCCCTGAACGAGTCGGTGCGCCTCTATCCGTCAATAATTTGCGACAGGATCTTTCGGTCGCTTTTGAAACGGCCGACCGCTGGGTCACCATCCTGGAAAATCTCTACTTCTGCTTTCGAATCCAGCCATACGGCCTGCCGAAGTTGAGAGCGGCCGCCAAGGAAAGAAAAGTGTACATGTGGGACTGGTCGACATGCGCAAACCCGTCCGCGCGATTTGAAAATCTGGTTGCTTCAAATCTCCTGAAGTATTGTCACCGGATTGAAGACCGCGATGGAGATCGCATGGAATTACGTTTCGTGCGTGATTCACAAGGCCGCGAATTGGATTTCGTAGTGGTCCGCAACGGCAAACCAGATTTTGCAGTGGAGTGCAAAACCGGGGAGCAGCAACTGAGCCGGAACATTGCTTATTTTTCCCAACGCGCCAATATTTCTATATTCTATCAAGTTCACATGGGAGAAAAAGACTACGAAGTCGCGGAATTCAAGGCGCGCGTTCTTCCCTTCACTGCCATGGCCGGCATCCTATCTGTTTGATATCGTAAGTCATTTAACGTGTTTTGCGGAACTGTAACGGCGAATAGCCGGTGGTGTGGCGGATGACCCGTGAAAAATAGTTGGCATCCGCATACCCGCACCGGGCCGCAATTGCTGCGACCGGCATGTGTGTGTGGCGCAGCAAAGCAAGTGCATTTTGAATACGCAGCCGCTCAAGGTAAGCGCCGGGTGGCATGCCCATGGCGGCGCGAAACCGCGCCGAAAAAGCGGCGCGCCGAACTCCACACGCAGCCGTCAGGGTTTTGACGCACAAGTCCCGTGCCCCATATTCATTGTGCATGCGTTTCACGGCTGCCGCGATTAGTTCGTCCGTCTGATCGGCGTGCGAACCAGCCGCGCGTGCGAGAATCTCAAAAGCGATTGCGCAGGCCCGTAATTCGGCTTTTTTCGACGGCTGTCGAACGAGCCGCCGCAATTTATTGAACAGCGCCACGGGAACCGGGCCGGCGTTATAAATTCCCGCTTCCAGACCGAATGCGGCCGGCAATGACGCCGCAAAGGGGCCGTCAATCGTCAACCAATAGAATTCCCAATCCCGGCGATCGGCATGCCAATAGTGGCGCATCGTCGGATAATAAAGTGCAACTTGTCCCCGCGCGAGTGCACGCGGGCGCCCTTCGATCTCCACGATACCTGCGCCGCGCGCGCACCAGAACAATTGAATAAAGTTGATGATTTTGTCGCTACTGACGAACGGTGGTCGAATTTGATAATGCCCCGCACTACGCACGCCAAAGGGCAAATCGCGTCCCGGTGTTGCCGCCGGTCGAAAGACATCCCGATGGAGAAGGATGGGCATACAAAAGTCCAGATTCCGAATTACAAGTCCTATTGTGGCTGTCGCGCTTGCATTGTAGTATAGACAGCATGAATACACGGTGTCAATGGCGGCTTATTCCTGATCCGCGCTGGCTGGTCGTGGATTCCCGCGCGCCGGCGCTGGTGTTGCCGCCGATTTCACAAGGGCAAACCAGTTGGGTGCTGGCGGAGCAAATCATGGCATGTCCACAAGTCGGCGGCCGACCTGTTGTGCGTTGCGGTTGGTCGGACTGGATCGAAACGCATGGTCCGTTGCCGGCCGGAGCCCAATCGGATGAAGGCTACGCCTTGGCCGTGACCGCCAAAGGTATTACTATCGGCGCCGGAACGGACAGCGGCTATCGCCATGGCTTGCACACACTGGCGCAATTACTGATCCAGGCCGGCGGCCAACTGCCTGCGCTAACCATCGTGGATTGGCCCGCGATGCGGATGCGCTGTGCGCATATCTGCTATCACCTGGCCATGGACTGGATGCCGGAATCCGTGCCGAATTTCGAAGCGTTGCTTGAACTGATCCGGAAACTGGCCCACTGGAAATATAATGCCGTTCTGTTGGAAATCGAGTCCATGTTCCCTTATCGGCGCGATCCGGCCATTGCCGCCCAGGACGCTTTCAGTTTGGATCAAATCCGGCGTTTGCGCGCGCTGTGCGAGTTATTGGGTGTTGAAATCATTCCTCTGCTGCAATGTCTGGGCCACGCCTATCACATTTTGCGTCTGCCGCAATTTGCGCATCTGCGCGAAACCCCCGATACCAGCCAGCAGTATTGTCCATCCAATCCGGCGGCGCGAACGCTTTACTTGGAACTGGCCGATGAGATTTTGTCCGCTTTCGGTCCCGTGAAACGGTTCCACATCGGCGGCGACGAAAGCCGGCGTCTGGGTATTTGCCCCAAATGCAAGGCGACGGCGACGCGGGAAAGCATCGGCGATTTATATGGCCGTCACGTGGGCGCGGTGGCGCAGGCTTTGCTGGAGCGCGGCGTTACACCCCTCGTGTGGAGCGACATGATCGAGCACCATCCCGAGGCGTGCGCGCATCTGCCGGCGGCGGCCGAGCTGGTGTATTGGAAATACGCTTTGCCGGCCAACGGAACCCGAATTAACTTCCGCCAATTCGGAGAACATCGGCTCTGGGCGGCGGCCGGCGTGCGCTTTGGCGCCTGTAACCATACCATGTACCGTTTTCAAGAGGCAATGCAGGGAATTACTTTCCTCGCCGGCGAAGCGCACCGTATGGACTGCGATCAATGGATTGTCACGGATTGGATGAAGGGAATTCCATTCGAGCTGTCGGCGCTTGGCCAGGCCTACGCGGCGGATGTGAGCTGGCACGGCACCCGGTCACTATCCGAGTTTGCCGGCGCTTATACACTGCTCGTGTTCGGGGCGGAGGATCCGCGCTGGGGGACCGTCTATGCCGACTTGGAGCCGCTCTTGCCCTACTGCGAGGATGCCCAGGCCCATCAATATGATTCTCTGGATCGGTATGACCTTTCCGGCCTGACCTTTCGTGAGCGGCTTGCCGCACATACGGCAACCGCAGTCCGGGAAGTCGTTCGCGAACAGCTTCAGAGCGGCTTGGATCGGGCGGACCACGCGCGGGGCATCGTGAACGAACTGGGCGCGCGCGTAACGCGCAACCAGCACGAATGGGATGTCGTTGCCCTAAGCGTTGCCACGCACGCTCACAAGTCGCGCCTGGGACTGGCCATGGATGAGGCCGTGTGTTTGCTGAAGTTTCCAGTTCCCAACGACGCCGCGCGACGTCAGGCGCTGGCCGCGCGGTTTGCGGTATTAATCGAAGAGCATGACACTTTACGCGCCAAAACGGCGACTGTGCTGGTCAAAGGAATGATTGAGAGTCATTTGCGGGCGCTCCTGGATATAAAATTCGAGCCCGCTGCCCGCGAATGGATGTTCTATTTCAGGAAGGCTCTCGTGAGCGGCGGTTCGCTGCATTCGTTGCTGGGCGCCGAACGGGCGCCTGTATAAAAATGGAGCGGAAAACGGCAAAAGGATGAACCATGCAAGCCTCGAACATACCCCGGATCGAATGTTGTGGTGATGCGCGCACCATGGGCCGTCAATATGGCGAACAGGCGCGCGAGGCAATCCGCGTCAATAACGAAGTCTTTGGCAAGTCATGGGATCGGGAGCATGGGGATGAGTATGAGCGCATCACGCGGCGGCTTTTAAAAACAAGGTTGCCCGAAGTGTTGGAGGAATTGGATGGCATTGCCGAAGGCAGTGGTGTGCCGGCGCGCGATATTCTTATGATGAACCAGATGAATACCTACGGCGACATATGCCGTGAGGAGTGCACGCCATTGGCAATCCGCAACAGCGATGCCGGGCCGATCATCGCCAAGAACAACGATGGCAGCGCAAAGATGTTCTATCGCTATGTCATCCGTATCAGCCGGCCTAAACACGGACTGCCGCTTGTGCAGGTTACGTATGCCGGCTGGCTGAGCGGTCTGGACGCCATGAACGCCGCAGGGTTGGGAAATACCCATGGCTCGGTGGGTTCAAAATTCGATAAATCCGGTCCGCGCGTTGATATCCGGTTGTGGCTTTATCGGATGATGCGCACCTGCCGGACGACCCAGGAGCTGGTGAGGGGCATGATGGAAGGCTCGCTCACCGGCAAGGGTTTTTCGATTGTCGCTTTGGATTCCGGAGGCCACAGCGCCGTGATCGAGGCGGCTGTGCCGGCAATCGCCATGCGCGACTTTGACAAACCGTTTATCTATTCTACGAATCTTTACATGTCGGAGGCTTTGAAAGGTATGGATGCCCGCGATCCGGCGGGTAGGGAGATCGCATTGCGCCGCTACGGTTACTTGAACTGGGTTGAGCAGACTTGTTTGCCAGCCACGCTGGATGATATCAAGCGCCTGATGAGTTGCCATGACGCATGGGCGCCATGCCGACACGGCGGTCCGAACCGGTCGTACACGGAATGGACCGTGATCGGTCTGCCTGCCCGGCGCAAAGTAATGGTCTCGTCCGGCCCTTCCTGTTCCAATCCGTTCATTGAGGTGGATGTTCCGTAAACGAACGCGGCTATGCTCGAGAAAGGATAACATTAACATGAAAAATATTGCATATAAGATCGGTTTTGAAGGCAGTCTGAAAAAAATATTTCGTGAACCGGAATTGAATAAGCAGTTAGAATCCTGCTGGAACAAAACAAGCATTGCATTATCCGCATGCCGCAATGAGTACGAGAACTTCCAGATATTGCTCTATTCGCAAGATGGCGCCCTGGAAAACGTCTCCATCGAAATATCCGATCTGGTAAATGGCAACAACAACTCCAGAATAGACCACCGCAACATCAGCAAATACCAGGTTGGTTATCTTAAAACAGAAAAGCCGCCTTATCCGGTGGAGCACGTGGGATTCTGGCCCGATCCGTTGTTTCCCTTCGACGCGCTTTGCATAAAGCAAGGCCTGATTCAACCAATCTGGATAACTGTTTATGTGCCGAAAGAAAGTCCCGCCGGACATTATTATGGCTCAATCAGGATTAAACCCGCCAATGGAGTGGAAAAGAAAGTAGCGCTTAATATTAAGATCCGGGATTTTGAAATCCCGGAAAAGAGTCATTTGTTACTGCCGTTCGATTTCAACACGCGCGACGACATGAGCGCTTTTGACAAGTTTTACCCCCTGGAGGGTGACGATAGAACAGAAATGTTGAAGAAATATCTGGATTATCTTGCCGATCATAAAATCAACAGTTTAATCTACGGCTATCTGACCTGTCGGGACGAGAAGCTGTTAAGCATCAGGCGGAATGCAAAGGGAGCTTACGAATACGATTTCGCCAAGCTTGAGAATCTGCTGGAATATATAGTGCAAAAAGGATTCAGCTTTAACATCTTTATTCCCGATTACTGTAAAAACACGAAATGCACCTTCATAATCAACCCCCTTTTGAAGGATTATGCCCATCTGGGTGACAAGATATTCACTTCGCCGGAATTTGAGAAAACCATCGTTGAGCTCCTGCAATCGTATGTGGCTTTCTTGAAAAAGAAAGGCTGGTTGGATCGGGCTTATTGCTCAACTTGGGATGAAGCGCCGCCTAAGTACTATGAGCATGCTAAACATATTAACAAAATGGTAAAGGAAGCGGCGCCGACCTTGGAAACGTCAATGTCATCAAATACATATCCGGACGATCTGATTGCGAACGCCGACATCTTGGTTACGCATTTAGCCTTATATGATGAAAATATTGCCGGGAAACTGCGCGGAAAGGGCAAAAAAATCTGGTGTTATGTATCGAATGCTCCTTGTGATCATCCGGCTCTATACATTGATTATCCGGCGGTCGATCCGCGTATTCTTTTCTGGATGAGCTGGAAGTATCAGTTGGATGGTTTCGTCTATTGGAATGTGAATGCCTGGCATTATCAATTGTTAGGTGTGCAGAATTATTCCGCCGATAAAGCCGGCATTGGTCTGACTCCTGACACACCCTGGAATGTGCATCATAAGGCAAGATACGCTGTCAATGGATGTGGAACGCTTGTTTATCCGGGCAAGGATGGCCCCATTGGTTCGATTAGAATGGAGTTGATCAGGGACGGGGTCGAAGATTATGAATATTTATGGCTGCTGAATCATGAAATAGAGGAACTAAAGAAGATGGTCGGAGATAAAAACGATGCAGGACAGAAACTGCTGGAGGAATCCGAAGCCGTCCTGGAAATCGTAAATAAGCTGATAACATCCAATAAAATATACGAGAATAATCCCGAAAAACTGATCGGGGCCCGGGAAAGAATAGGTGATCAAATAGAAAAAATCATTAACAGTATTGATTCCAAAGAGGTGTCGGCATGCCCAATGAAGTGACAGGCCGACAATTGGCGGATGTATTCAGGTCGGCAGGCCTTGAGGCCGGAAACAGCGTGCTTATTCACAGTTCTTTCCGGAGTTTGGGTGCCGTTGTCGGCGGGCCTGATGCCGTTGTGGATGCGCTCTTGGATGTAATTGGCCCAAAAGGCAACCTGATGCTTCCGAGCTTCAATTACAGCCAACCCTTGCCGGAGCCTTATTATAATCCGGCCCAAACGCCGGCACGCACAGGCATTATCGTGGAAACCGGAAGAAAACGGAAGAATGCGGTCCGAAGCCTGCATCCGACGCATTCTGTGAGCGTGATCGGAGCAGACGCGGATTTGTTGACGCGCGATCATTTAGCCGGGCGCGTGTTTGGCGCAGGCAGTCCCATTGACCGCCTGGCGCAAATGGGCGGCAAAGTCCTGTTGATCGGTGTGCCTCATACTTCCAGCAGCACGATTCATGTCGGGGAAGAACATGCCGGCGTGCCCAAGGCCGGCTGGTCCGAGCCGATACCAAAAGTCAAAGTGCTGATGCCGGACGGAACAATCCGGGAACATCAACTTGACACATCGCCTTCGTGCAGTGCGGCGTTTGGCGCGGTGGAATATGCTTTGCGCCGGCATAATGAGATTCGCGATGTGCGCTTGGGCGTTTGCCTGATTCAGCTTATGCTGGGACGGGATGTGATCCGGCGGACGGTCGAAATCATTTGCCAGAAGCCGGATATTTTATTGTGCACATGGAATCAATGCAAACCTTGCGCCGGCGCCAGAAAACAATTGACGGCAAATAAAAAACAGGCGGACTGACAGGATTTTCCGTTGCATACACGGGATCAATTTATGTATTGCAAATATACCGATAGAATCATGTGTTTGGCGCGTCAGATATCCGGTGACCGGATTAAGGAAATGGCAACGGCTATTTACGGGTTTGACCGGTGGTTCCGGTTCCCGGATTTCCATAAATCAGCTGCTTATTGCCGGCAAAAGCTGCGCGAGGCAAAAATGGATCGCGTAGAGCACCTTCATTTTCCCGCGGACGGGAAAACCAGATTCTATGATTATATCATGCCGATTGGCTGGGATGCCCGGAAAGCGACCCTGATTGTTATTCCGCCGACGGGTGAGCCGATGTTGTTGGCCTCCTACGAGCAATGTCCAATCAGCCTGTTTAATTATAGTGCGCCGACGCCGCCAGAAGGCATCACCGCGGAAATCGTGTATGCCCGCAATGAGCGTCATTTGGAAACGCTGGAACTGAAAAACAAAATAGTTTTTGTCCACGATCAGGTTTCCCGGTGCATGGAACAGATCATCGCACGTAAAGGTGGTCGCGGGGTGATCACGGACTGGGCCCATTTCAATATATTGTCGTCCGCCGGCGTCAAGTGGGAGAATTACGCCTTCTTTCCCAACAATCCATTCAAGCTTTTCGGGTTTTCAATTCGTCCGGAAGACGGCCGCCGGCTGAAAACCTGGCTTAAAACGGCGAGTCGTAAGGGGCAAAAAGTCGTGGCGCAAGCCCGAGTGGATACCCGGCTTTATCAAGACCAAACAGATTTGGTGATTGGTACGATTCGCGGACGAACGGATGAAGAAATTATCGGGTACTCGCATTTGTTTGAATTCGGCGCGTGGGATAACGCGGCCGGATGTGCCATCCAACTGGAAGTGGCGGCGCTGTTGCAACGACTGATTCAATCCGGCGCTCTGCCAAAGCCCAGGCGGACCATCAAATTCATCTTCGGCTGGGAATGTTACGGCTCCATTTGTTACCTGGCCGTTCATCGCCATCACGAACGAATTATTGCCGGCATCAATATGGATGGGCACGGGCTTGACATGCGTCAATTTAATACCCCGCTCCTGCATTTTAAAAATCCCGACTCCAATCCATCGTTTGTTGATTTCTTTTTGGGGGCAATTCTTAAAGAAGCCTTGCCGCTTAGTAATACGGAAAGTGCCGGGGCGCAGAATGCCGCGAAGCAATGGAAAACACGCGACATTTTCCCAAAGGATGATTTTTTTCTGACCTGGAAATCCGCGCCGTTATTCGGCGGGTGCGATTCATTATGGGCCGATCCCTATTTCAACGTGCCCTTTCCCGCCCTGGTGCAATTCAACAAGGCGATCTGGCATAATGAAATTGATACGCCGGATAAACTGACCTCGGATGTTTTGGCCCGTGTGGCAATGATCGAAGCCATGTATCTTTACGGCCTGGCTGCCGCCGGTTGGAATGAAACCCGGTCAATTGTCGGGAGCATGGCGCTGGATAGTGAAGATCTGCTTCGCCGGACACTACGTCGAATGATTGACCAGTTGCAGCGTGAGTCGGCTGGAAAAAAATGCCGGTTATCAGCTATATTGAAGCAAGCCGCAGCCTTTCAATCCCGAATTACCTATTTGTGTCGGCGCGAACAGGCCCGTGTGGCTTCCCTGGCAAAGATCGTACCTTCAAAACACGCTTCGGCGTTTGAACAATTGCGCCAAAGCTATCAACAGCGGTTGGAACAATTGCTGACCGAAGGAATCCGAGAACTGAGCGAAACTATTGAAACCGTATCGCCCGGCCGGTGTCTTGCCCAAGACCATCAACCCCGACTATCGTCTCTGGAAAAGAAGGCCCAATGCCTGGTGCCTGTGCGGAACATCCCCGGCATTCTGACTCTGGAAACTCTGCCGGTCAAGGTGCGTTACAACAAGCAATGGCGGCCTGCTTATCAGGCCTTGGTCGCGCCGATTTTGTGGACGGATGGCCAACGATCACTTTACGAAATTGCCCGGCTGGTCGAACAGGAAACGGGGCGCTGTGATCTGGCCGAACTAACGGCCTGTTTCGAATTTCTTGCCAAGCACGGCTATGTAACCTTGAACCGACCGGAAAATCAGAAATAATGCGGTGCAGTAAAATGAAAAGATGGCTCTTTTAAAACATGAGGGATGTTTTTTAGAAAAGCAGCGGAGATTATCCTTGGAGGTTTACCATGAATGATAAAAAAAGTTACGGTCGTAATTTTAAAAGTGACGCAGCGGATCTACTGATGAACGACCGGAAGCCGTTGCCGAAGATTATGCGAGCCTGGCGGCGAAAGTTCATTATCCTGTGTTCTATTGCGTTTATAACAATGCCCGGCGGTTTTATGGCCGCGGATGCCCGGGCGGACGGGCCGGCGCCGCAGAGCGATGCCAAGGCAATTGATATTATCCCTACGCCCAAGGAGATTAAACCCGGTTCCCTGCAAATGGCGCTCTCGCGGAACGGCGCGCCAACGGCGGTTATAGTAATCGGCAAAGACCGCGACGGGAAATGCGCGGTTGCCGCCGACTATATCAACAAGGAATGTCAAAGACTGCTGGCCAATCCCGGGTTTGTTTTGCCGGTGGTCAGCGCCGACCGTATCGGCGAAACGGACTCGTCCCGGAATCTAATCGTGATCGGTTCGCCCCAAGAAAATGCCTGCGCTGAATCCTGCATAAAGGAGCATTTCGAACTGTTCACCGGCGAGTGGGCCGTTACGGCGAAGAATCCCGGCGAACAGGGCTATGTCTTGCGTTTTTTCCGGAACAGGGATGGACGGACTGTTGCCGTGCTGGCCGGCAGTGATTCCCAAGGTTCCCTTTACGCCGCCATGAGTTTTCTCTTCCTCATCAAAAAAGACGGCTCTGACCTTCATGCCCAAGAAGCGGCCATCCGCGATTGGCCGGATTTCAAGATTCGGTGGATGGGTGTCGCTAAAAGCCGCGATGCCGTTGATTTTGCGGTGCGCTACAAAATCAACATGGTAACATCCGGTCATTTGACAGAAAGCACGCTGAAAGACAAAGACGCCTTGCGCGAAGTCTTTGATTATGCCAAAACGCGGGGTGTCCGCTGTGTTTTGGGTGGAGTTCATACGATGGGAATGAAAGCCCCGGAGGGGCTGAAGTGCCGCAGGGGCAAAACGGACTATCAACCCAATTTTTGCCTGGGCACGGACGAATATTTCAACCGGCGCGTTGATTTGCTGCGGCGCCTGGTGCGCGAGACACGGCCGCACGCGTTGTATATCCATGGCGTGGATATTGCCTCCGGCGGCCTGCACGGACTGATCGAGCGCTCCTGGAAGACGCGGTGCGATGCGTGCCGCGCAAAGTGGCCTTCGGATAAAATGACTGATCTCAAGGGTTCCGCCGGAGCTATGATTTACCTCATTAATACCATGGAAGAAGCCGTGCGCCGAGAGCCGGGCGGAGAAAACATTCTTTTTTACTGGGTTATTCCACCTTATCCGTTGCTTCCGCACGACAGAACCCAGACTGAGGAAATTGCGCAATACTGGAATCTTATAACCCGGAATGTATCGGAAAAATCAATTCTCTGCGCACGTGAAGTTTGCGCCGAGCACGCCCGCCTGCTGGCGGAAAGCACCGCTAAAAAACAGCCGATTTTATTATATCTTTACGATGCCCATCATGAGATCCATAGCGTTCTTCCTTCCGTGGCCACTGTAGCCCGCACGTTTTTTCTGCCCGACCGCCCTGGCGCAGTCCACTTTTTCCAGCCTTGTCGCGGGCCAACGCGCCTTTTCACTTCCGAGTATGCTTGGAATTGCTCGCAGCCGGGCAACGAGATGATCCAGACCGCGAGCGAATTTTATCGCCGTTTCAATGCCGCCAGCTTCGAACTGCTTGCCACAAAAGACCCTTATGTGGACGGCGTGCTTCTGCCGAAAATCTGCCGGGACCTCTATGGCCGGGGCGCAAAGAACATGATTGAATTTATCCGCGTTAACCCGCAGCTATTTAAATTCGATGGAGCATTATGCCTTTTGTATACTTATAGTCATCCGTCGTTGGCGTTTCTTAAGGTCACGGAGGCGCGAAACAAGGTTCAAATCCAGGAAATGGCGGAATTACGGTATCCGCCAATCCGCGCACGCTACGAGAAAGCGTATCCGTATATCCGGGCGGCCTGGCTTGAGGTCACGTCCGATCCCCTTGTCAACGATGGGACAAAATCCGAAATGGCCCGTTGGCTTTTTTACTGCGGAATGGGCCGCTATGCGGCGGCCGCTTTGCAGAATCTTTCCATGACCTGGTATCTTTACCTTGACGGCCGGCTGGAAGATGCCGCGGCCGCGTTAAAGGAAGCCGAGTCCGCGTATGCCGCCTTGCAGGCCTATAAGGAGGATGCCTTTAGCGATATGGATTGGCAGAATTACGGCCAGACATTTACAAATTACCAACGGACCTATTTGGATAAACTGCACATGGCGTTGTCCAAGGCCCAGGTCGAAGTGCGTTACCTGGGCGCCGCGGCTGTGAATCTGAACAAGGCCCGCGAAGAGGTGAACGCCAATGCCTACGCCGCGGCGGATACCCGCCTCAACGCGGCCCAGCGCGAGCTGGAACGCAAACCGGAGATTACCGACAAAGTCCAGCAACAGGAATATGCTTCGATCCACGCAAGATTCATAAAAGAACTGGAAGAAACGCGCAAATGGCTGGCATGGAAAAAAGATATTTTCAAAGAGGTTGCCTCGCCGGCCAGCCGGCGTCCATTGCGAGTGGCCATCTATGACGCCGACCGGGACGGCGGCGTTTCGATGGGTAAAGCGGGACTCATGGAGGCTTATGGCAAACTTCCCGAATTTGAAATGAAGCCTATCACCAATCTTACCGCCGCAACTCTGGCCGGCTGCGATGTCGTTGTCTTTTCCGGTATCAATCGGATGGGAGCGGGAACTCCTGGCTGGCGCGAGGAAGTCCGGAAATTCGTGGATGACGGCGGCGGCGCGATTTTCACGCATCATGCCTGCGGCGGACGTCAGCCCGCCCTTGTATATACCTTCGGCGACAGCCTCTTTCCCGAAATTGTCAAGGGCATTAAGGAACGCTCGGAAATCACCGATCTGACCATCCGGGCCAAACATCCGGTAACGGAAGGATTAGCCGGGAATAGCACGTTCAAACACTCCTATTACGATCATATGCGCCTGGTTCCGGGACCGCAGGGTATCGTGCTTGCGGACGATCCGGATCCGATGGCGACTAAGTTGATCGGCGCGAAAGCGGCGGATGGCGACACCGCCGGCCAACCGGTGATTGTGGCCGGCACGCCCGGCAAGGGACGGGTGGTATATTTCGGCAATGTCCCCGGTTTTGGCGATGGAACCCAAAACATAGACAAGGCGCCCCGGTACGGCGAATATCAAATCCTGCTAAACGCGATCCGCTGGGTCGGTAAAAGGCCGGAATAACAAGTCATGACACGGATCTTATGCGCTTGGATCATGGTCAGTTTGGTATTGTTGCCGGCCTTGGCGGCACCGGACGCCGATACGAACAATATTACCGTTCATTACAACAGCACATCCATGACGCGCGCGACCGTGCGCGCGCCGCGTTTGCATTTTGACACGCCTATCGCCAACCTTGTCCTGGATTCCGTTTCTTATCCGGTGGCGGTCAATAATTTCATACCATTTTATGATTTTAAGGTGCAATCAAGCGCCGGTCTTATTGAAGGCAATCATGGCAGTTTTTATAAACACCTTGTTGCGGATATGGATTATTATAAAAGCGGCGGCCGCCTCTTTCGCACCATTTACTGCCGGGTTGCAAACTATCCCCGACTTCCTCTGTGTTTGGAATACTGGATCACGGTGTTTACGGATTTTAACTATGTTTTCTTACGGGTGCGTCTGACCGCCCAGGCAGACATTGAGCTCTCCTGGAGAGATGCGTGGATCTTCGGCGGCAAGGGGATCAACGGAGTGATTTATCCGGTGGAAGGCGGCGACCGTCTTTTCCTTGCAAAGAAGGAGATGGATGGGCGAGTTAGCCTGTCGCCGACGAAAAATTGGCTTCGCCTATTTCATGAAGGAGGACAGGGGATGGACGTGGTGTTTTCCGAAAAGGCCGGGTTATCCATCAAACATCATCCGAACGCCGGCAGCATCCGGATTTTCCGCGATTACCAGACGCGCCTGAAGCGGGGCGAATCTTATATCTTCGGCATGATTTTAACGCCGACCCAGTTCGAGGCTGGATCGGAACGGGTTCGGCAGATAGCCGAGCTTTATACTCCGGATGGAACATTCAACCCTATAACACTTGCCGGAGACTGCGGGAAATATATTGAATACCGAATCAACTACGCGATTCAGGGCCGTTGCCCGGTGCAAATGCCGGTGAAAGCGCCGACGGTTACCAACGTGATTAATTCGGTAACCGGCCGGAATATTCCCTTCCATTTTTCACCGGAACACAAGACTCTCAGCATGATCGTTGATATGCCCGGAAAGCCGTTTGGATTGAAATGTTATCCGTAAAATCCGTATTGTTTATATGCACTTGTAAACAAAGATTGTTTGGGATAGACTTCTGAAGAAGATTTACATACCCAAAATTCAAGAAACGTATTTATCATCTCTAGTTAAAGAATGAGCCACATGAAAGAAGCATCCGAACATCCAGCGGTCATCTTGTTAAGTGAATTGTTGTCCATTCCGTCACCCTCGGGCCGCGAAGAACAGATGGGGCAGCTTCTTGTGCGAAAGGTGAAGGCGATTGGTTTTCCCTGTGAGACGGATCAGGCTGGCAATGTGCTTGTACGAATTGGTTGCCGTGAAAAGGAGCGCCCCTTGGTGGTCATAGCGGCGCACATGGATGAGGTGGCCTTGATCGTGACTTATATCGAACCCGATGGCCGTTTGCGCGTAGAATCGGGGGGCTTGTTGCCACATAAGGTTGGAGAGCGTCCGGTGGATATCCTCGGCGATGCTAATCCAGTGACCGGTGTTTTAGCCGTTGGATTATCGGGTCATTCGAACAGTCAGAATAAGCCGATAACCTGGAATGAGTGTCATATAATCACAGGACTTTCGCCAACCGAACTTGACGCTGCCGGAATTCGACCAGGCGCGGCTGTGGTGCCGGCAAGGATGATGCGTGGGCCGGTGCTTTTCGGTTCTTCATCTGATCCGTTGGTTGCCGCATGGACATTTGATGATCGCATGGGATGTGTTACACTGTTGCGGCTTCTGGAGGTTATGCATCGCGAGAAGATCACGCCAAAAATATCGTTGATCGTGGCGTTTACGGTACATGAGGAGAGAGGCGGCATCGGAGCCAAGGTGCTGGCGCACCGGGAAAAGCCGGATGTGTTTATTGCCGTGGACGGCTGCCCGATTACTCCGGAAGCTCCCTTGTTCTTGGACGGCCGTCCCGGTGTCTGGAGCAAGGATGCGAGGGCTCATTATGACCAGCGCCTGGTGCGCGACTTGTGCCGCATGGCTCGCGAGGCAAGAACCGAGCTTCAGCCGGCCGTCTACAAGGGGGCTGTCTCCGATGCCAGCATGGTCTACGATTCGGGCATGGCGCCTCGCGTGGCAGTTGTCGGTCACGTCCGTGAAAACAGTCATGGTTTCGAAGTTGCTCGTCTTTCGGTCTTTGATAATCTGCTTAAAACCCTTCTTGTTTTTGTCAGGAATTGGGAAGGCTGACCGAATAATTTATAATTGATACGGCCACGTGATATGGGGAGATGGATTCAATATGAGTAATCACATCCTTAGAGGTGCCATCGTATGGCGAACTTTGCTTGTTGTAACATGTGTGGCCCAGACTTTCGTCTGTATGCCAATATATGGCGCAACATGGTATGTGGCGACTAACGGTAATGACGGTGTCAATGACGGCACCAGCGGGTGGCATCAGGCGTTTGCCACGATAAGCAATGGCGTTCAGCATGCGAATACGAATGTTGGCGATACGGTGTTGGTGTCCAATGGAATTTACCAGTTCAGTGCTCAGGTGCAAATCACCAACGGAATTACGGTGCGCACGGTCAGTTCTACTTATGACGTGACTATTGTAGACGGAGGGGGTGCAACCCGGTGCTTTTATCTCTCGCACACAAATGCTCTTTTGACCGGATTTACCATTACAAATGGACTCGCATCCAACGGTGGCGGTGTTTATCTTTCGGGCGGAGCTATGGTGAGCAATTGTTATATTACCGGCAATACCAGCACTTCGAGAGTAGACACGCAAGATGATGGTGGCGGCGGCGTCTATATTGATGCGACATGTGGACGCATTGTGTCCTGTGAAATCATCGGTAATATTTCATCCAATAGAGGCGGCGGCGTTATGAAGAAACACGGGGGAGGTTCAGGCTTGATCCGTTCCAGTACAATCGCGCGGAATCGTACGTATAGTGACGGAGGGGGGGTGGGTTCGGAAACAAGCGCAAACCTTAATATTCAAGCGTGCACTATATCCGAAAACACCGCCGCCAGTACTGGCGGCCTTTATTATCGAAGGAATGTCAACGGAATAGTTGAAAATTGCCAGATTGTAAGTAATATTGCAGGTAATGTGGGGGGATTTTTTCTGGAGCTATATGGCACTATGAGAAATTGCCTGATCGCTTGGAATCGTGCCACAAACTCCAGTAGTTATGGGGGGGCAGGCTGCATTTATTACGGTGGCATGATTGAGAGCTGCACGATTGTCAGTAACGCCGCCAGCACTTCTGCAGGTGGCATATATTTCTATTTCGATACAGCCGGACAAATCGCTTACTGCTCTAATTCGATTATGTATTATAATTCGGCATCGAGCGATCCCAACTGGCGCAACCTCTATGCAGCTACCGCCACCAACCGGTTTGCTTATTGTTGCACAACACCGACGAATAATTTGATGGGATTAGCCAATTTCACCAATGACCCGTCATTTATAGACAAAGACGTCGGTGATTTCCGGCTGAAACAATCTTCACCATGTGTCAATGCCGGAGACAACCAGCCTTGGATGAGCGGTGCACGCGATTTAGATGACCGCTCGCGCATAGATGCCTTCTGGCATCGCGTGGATATGGGCGCCTACGAATACCTGCCGCAGGGCATGCTTGTTACCATCCACTGATAATGCAAGGCAACTCAGAAGCTGTGATAAAAAGCCTGGTGAAGGAATCGGGCTTAACCGGCTATGTGTCGTCGTTGAATAGTTTGAACAGATCTTTGAAGTCGGGATTCGACGGCATGGTTTCCTCGGAGTAGCTGAGGCCCTTATGCCGTAAGGCTTTCCGTTCTCAATAGTTATAAGTCCGGATGTGCCACAAATGCACCTTGTGCCTGTCATCCGGTTATGCGTTGACGCACGGCCATGACAACTTTCTCGGCCGTGACAATAGCGTCGTATGCTTCCTCCTTGGAAGGAGTCACGCTGTCGCCGGGATAACGGAATTCCCAAGCGAAGATTGAGAGATTGCGCGCGGGCACAAGCACTTCTGCTTCTTTCGGAGATGTGTCAATCTCTTCGCAAGCCATTGCCAGTTCGTCTAAATCATGTGTCTTGCGGAACGACGTGTCGTGAGCCGTAAGAAAAGCCTTCATGGCCTTCTCTGCCGCCTGCTGACAATGGAACAAAGCGTCTTCGATAAGCGGCGGCGCGGCATCCATATCAATCCGCGCCCCGCGCATGTCGTTCTCAGCCTTCTGAATCCAGGCGTCTACTTCGCGTTGTTTTCTATCGGCCATACAGCAGTTTCCCTTCACGAACCACTGTCGCCGGCAGTGAGGAAACCACAGCGAGTCCCTCTTCAAATTCCTTGTGCGTGAACACCAACACGTCTTTGGCAACTTGCAATCCCCATAAGGCTCGATATGCCAGTTGATTGCGTTTGTAACGGGGCAGCGGTGAATCGTGAATAACGACCAAGAAATCATAATCGCTGTCATTGTTGGCTTCGCCGCGCGCCCGCGAGCCAAAGAGATAAATCCGCTCCGCCGCCATATTCTTGCGTAAACGGCGCACCGATTCTTCGATAACAGCCTTGTCTCCCTGCGGATGTTTTATATCAATCATGACACAATCCGCCCTTCAACATTACTATAAAAAAATGGGCAATAATACGTTCTTTGTCAAATCTTATTTATAGCGCTGATTCCTCAAGGCGGCAGCCATGAATAAAACGGCATTATGGGAGATACTGGGAAAGTCAGGATGGGGGAAATATGGTCGCCATTATTGGCGCTGGCAAAGGAAATAGTTGTTGACTCTTCTTTTAAATACGCGTAATTTTACTCAATAGATTGAGATAAATAAATTAAAAGGTGCAATCGGTTATGTTTAAAAGAGATACAACAAGAATTATCACGGAAAGATTACATGAAAACAGGCATTTTATTCAAGTGCTCATCGGGCCGCGGCAGGTGGGAAAGACCACCGCGATCCAGCAAGTGCTTGGTGAAATAGACCGGCCGTATCATTACGCCGCGGCGGATTTGCCTGCGCCCCCGCCCACGGACTGGATTAGTCAGCAATGGAATCTTGCGCGGATGAAGCAAGAAAATAAAAAAGGCATAATCCTGGTTTTGGATGAAGTTCAAAAAATATCGAACTGGTCAGTGGAAGTAAAACGTCTCTGGGATGAGGATACGCATTCAGGCATCAATCTTCAAGTCGTCCTTTTAGGCTCATCCAGTCTTTTAATTCAAAAGGGATTGAATGAGAGCCTGGCCGGCCGTTTTGAGTTGATAAGAGTCTCGCACTGGTCATTTAAAGAATGCCGCGATTGCTTTGGCTGGTCATTGGATAAATTTATTTATTTCGGCGGTTATCCCGGCGCGGCTGTTTTAATAGATGATGAAAGGCGCTGGGCGCAATACGTCCGGGATTCCTTGATTGAAACAGCCATCTCCAAGGATATTCTGCTTTTAAATCCTGTGGGCAAGCCCGCGCTTCTGCGTCAGCTCTTTGTATTGGCTTGTGAATATGCGGGCCAGATACTTTCTTATCAGAAACTGCTTGGCCAACTGATTGACGCGGGAAACACCACTACCTTGGCGCATTATCAGACACTGCTGGAATCGGCGTTTCTTATCAAGGGATTGCGAAAATGGTCCGGCGGCGCATTACGCAGAAGAAACTCAAGTCCTAAATGGCTGCCTTTAAATACAGCTCTTACGACCGCCTTGACAAACAGAAGCTTCCATGAATGGCGCTCTAATCCTGAGATGTGGGGCCGGTTGGTAGAGGCGGCGGTGGGAGCATATCTTGTAAACGAGGCATGTTGCTTGGGCCTTGAAGTTTACTATTGGAGACAGGGTAATCACGAAGTTGACTTTGTTGTCGCCAAAGGCAAGGACTTGACAGCCATAGAGGTTAAAAGCGGTAAAAGGCGCATGGCGCTTTCAGGCATGGAAAAATTCAGGGAAAGTTACAAGAATACAAAGGTGCTCACGGTGGGCTCCCAGGGCGTGGAAATCGAAAAGTTTTTAGAGACGCCCCTTAACCATTGGTTTGAGTAAAAATCATGTTGGGTTAGGGTGTGGGGCGCAATGATATTCGGTGTTTTACAGTAGGGTCTTTGCCGTTTTTGAGCGCTGTTTGCTTCTGTCTGTTCGGATGATCCGAAGCCGAATCCTGTGCTTTCAGACGGGTGACATCCAGCAGGTTGGCCGGCCACCAGGTATTCAACGCCTTCGTCGTTGAATAGTTTGAACGGATCTTTGAAGTCGGGATTGGACGGCATAGTTTCCTCGGAATAGTTCGGTTTCCACGACCATATCCCAAGCGGCGGCAAAACGCTCTTCGACGCTTTGGGATTGCCAGAAGCGGCGGTTAAAATCGCCCCGGTCCTCGTCTCGCCGAATCAGGCGTTCCACGATAACACGATTGTGTCGGATGGATACTTCAAGCTTAATCATGTAGATATGGCATCAGCCGCTGAATCAGGCAAGATTGTTTTGGCTGAAAAAGTAGAGGCGAAAGTTCGGGTCTCACCGCCGCAAGGCCATGATGCGGCGCATATTTTGTCCCAGGATGGGAATCAAAATTTTATCGGGCACATCCAGGGAAAGCAGCCGTCCGAGTTCCCAGTAAATGTCATGGGCCATGGCGTCCGTGCCGAAAACAACCTGGCGGGGGTTGACCTGCTGCAATGTTTTTTCCCATGAGGCGGTATTGCAGAAACTGCCGCACCACTCGAGATAGACGTTCGGATTGCCCTGCGCAAGCGATTCCGCCTCCCGGCGTCCATCTTCGGTGCCGCCGGAATGGCCAAGCAGAAAATGCGCCTGCGGATATTTTTTTACAACGTCCTTGAGCAGGCTGATATCGTCTTTACCCCAGGTATGGTTGAGGATGGGCAGACAATGCCGGTTGGCATAAGCCCACATTGGCTTGAAACGCGGATCATTGGTCTTTACGCCCCAATATTGGCAAAGTGTTTTGAACCCCACAAAAAACTGCCCTGAAAAATATCTGTCAAAATTACGGACCAATCCATCGGCGTAAAACGGATTGAACCCCAGGTAGCCCTTGAAGCGGTCCGAATTGGGAAGCAGGATTTTTTCAAGCAGATTGTTGCCCTCCACGGCTTCGCCCAGAATGGCTTGAAATCCGGAAACGAACGCAGTCTGAATGCCGAGCGCATCCATGACTTTTAACGCGGGTTTTATCTGGCTGCGTTCCTCCTGATCCTTCAGGACATAACCGCCGGAAGGGCCAAGATGAAAATGTGCGTCCACGATGTCCACGCCCAGCGCTTTTCCGGCCAGGCAGCGTCCCCACAGGGAGTCCGCCGGTTTGGCCGGTTGGACTGGCGCGGCTTTCGCATCGCCTTTTAGCCCGAGCAGACGCTCCAGGTTGCCGTGCATGATAAGCTGCCGTTCCTTCTCCGTGATGTCGGCCCTTGCCAATTGGGCGATGGCCGCCCCGCCGTGCGCCTTGTATCCCGTCCCGAACAGCAATCGTCCTGCGCCAAAGTGTTCCAAAACCAGTTCGACGGCGCCATACGAATGCAGCCATGAATTATCCACCAAAATGTTCTGCCTGCGCCTCATCAGGTCGAACGCGATGATGCAAGGTCCCCACATCACCTCGGTCAGAACCACCGGGATTGTCGGGAACAGCGCCGTGAATTCGAGGATGTCATGGATGTTGCTCTCGTCATAGCGCATGATTATGAAAGGTTTGAGTTCGGCAATTCCCCGGATCACCGGCGCCAGCTGACAAAGGGTAAGCCTGTTAAACACGTTTACGAAGCGCAGCGCCCGGGTTCCTCCGGCGATCATTTGCCGCTTCAGTGTCCCAATGCCGTTTCGCTCGTATTGCATAAGGCCGGAAACTGCGAGCGCCGGAATTATTCGCCCCCGGGCCTTCGGCGTCCGTGCAATTTCATCTATCAGCTTCTGATTGCTTGACAGGGCGTGGTTCTGGCGCGACTCGGTGTTCCAGACCAGGGACTTGCTGATGCCGAGGCGGTCCATAAAGTCCAGGCGATCCCTGATTCCCGGGAATTCGGAGTCGCCGGTTGCGCTTTTGCCGAAGAAGGCATTGACATCTATCAGGGCAGGAGCTTTATTCATGGTGGAGTCTCCGTGGCAATTCAGATATTTATGGTTTGGCAACTATTGCATGTAGCCGCGGCGGTGACGCCGTGGCCGCCGGAAGAATCCACGCCCTCACGGGCGCGGCTACCCCGGAACGAAATGCCTATGCTTAACTTGCGCCCGCTTTGCGGCAGGCTTCGATCCGTGCGCGGATCTGGGCTTTTGTCCAATCCGGATGGAGCGAGATATAGACTGTCCGTTTCAGGATGTCCAGCGTGCGCGGGCACATATTCTTGGTGTAATCCAGGCGCAAGCCCTTGTTCTTCGGCATGCGATAGGGGTTCATGTCCGGATGATGGCCCGCGCGATGCGTGAGAATCGGTTCCCAGTTGGAATACACGTGCTTGCCGCTGTCAATCGGCAGCCAGCCGCCGATGCCTCCAGCCTTGGCGAACGCCCGGGCGGCAGCCTCGCTTTCAAATTGAAAGCTGACCACCACGCCGCAATCGCCCTTCGGATCGTTGGAGGGCGCAAAGCGAATGCCGGGTTTATCCTTCAGCTCGGCAATAAACCGCGCGCGAATCCGGCGCAGATCGGCGAGCATGCCGGCCAGCCGTTGTAACTGCATGCGCAGGATGGCACCCATGATTTCCGTGGAGCGGAACTGGAACCCCAGAAAAACCGGCATGGTAAAATTGCCGGCGTAGGGCCGGAAGGCCGCGCCGCTGTCGGCATAAATTGAGGCGCGTTCATAGATCGTGGCGTCGTTCGTTACCAAAGCGCCGCCCTCGCCGGCACTCATGATCTTGAAATCGTTAAAACTGTAGGCGCCCGCCTGGCCCCAACTGCCCAGGCGTTTGCCCTTGAAACTGCCGCCATCCGCCTGGCAGCAGTCCTCCAAGACCTTGATTTTGTGTTTGCGGGCAAGGCTGGTCAGCGTCTTCATGTCCGCTGGTATGCCGCAGATGTGCACCGGGATGATGGCCTTGGTGTGCGGCCCGATCTTTTTTTCCACGTCACGCGGGTCGAGGGTCAGGGTCTCGTTAATCTCGGCCAGGACGGGAATGGCGCCGACCATCAGGACGGCAGCTGCCGTGGCCATGAACGTATAGCCCGGCACGATCACTTCATCGCCCGGCCCGATGCCCATGCCGGCCAGCCCGGCCATCAGTCCCGCCGTGCCGCCGCCGGAGAGCAGGAGGGTATGCTTGACGCCGATGGTGTGCGCCCATTCCTTTTCGAAGCGGTTGGCTTCCTGCAGGTGGCCGGTCTTGGGGTCGCCCACCCGGAACATTTTGCGGGCCTTGATCACCTTGCTGACTTCGTCAATTTCTTTCTGTCCCAAACGATACATGTGGCCTCCGTTTTATTAATTAAAGGCTAATGAATTTTAATCCGAGTAGCCGCGCCGGTAACGGCGTGGATTCCTTCGGCGGCCACGGCGTCACCGCCGCGGCTACAGGAAACAGTTGCGGCATCAGCTTCCTGATTGAATCCATGCGTCTTGAGATACTTCATGTTCATGGCGGCGCTTTCCTTGTTGCCGAATCGGGAGCTATCCAGTTCCGCCGTGAGATAGCCGTCAAAACCAGCCTTGTCGAGGATTTTGAAGATGCCCGGCAAATCCACTTCGCCCTCGCCGAGTTCCAGGAAACTACTGAAAACCTCAAAGCCCTGTTTGCCGTCGTCGGCCTGGGCTTTTTTGTTCTTTTTTACATCCTTCAAGTGCACAAACTTGATGCGCTTGGCGTACCGGTCAAAGATTTCGACGGCATCGCACAGGCCCACGGTCAAATGCGCCGTGTCCGGGCCAAAACCGATTTCATCCGGATTGGTGTTGCGCATGGCAAAATCAACTTCCTTTTCATACATGATCACCGTATTGGCGTGCGGGTGCAGGCAGGGGGTGATGCCATAGGGCTTGGCCGCCTGGCCCAATTTCTCCAGGGTGGCCACGCATTCCTTGAGTTCCTGTTCCGTCGCGCCGCCCTTTTTGCCCTTGGCCTGGATGCTGACGGTTTTGATGTTATTGGCGGCCAGGAAGTCCAGGGCCTTTTCAAAGGTCTGGACGTCTTTCACGATGTCGCCGGTATGCCAGAAATAGAAGCTGACCGGATACACCTGGTACTTGGCCGTAATGGCCCGGAATTCCGGAAGTTTATCCCGGAACATATCCACGGCGTTTGACACGCTTTCGAAATAATTAAAGCCAATGGCCTTGATGTCTTGCAGGGCTGTAATCATTTGTTCCTGGGTCTTTAGTCCCCAGGGCCAGATGGCGTACGCCAGTTTTGCTTTCGACATGCTTCGTTCTCCTTGTTGGGTTAAACGCCAAGAGTTCTGCGAAATAGCTGTTAGCCGTCCGGTCACAAACCGGTGCTACATCATCCTGCGCATATATTAAAGGTGTTTTATGGTGTAGCCCCGCTCTGTGAGCGGATAAATCCATATATAGGAATTTCGGTAACATATATTCTGGATTCCCGTTTTCACGGGAATGACAGAATGGGTACGTATCATTGTCATTCCCGACTCGATCGGGAATCCAGTGTTTCCAGTTGCCGCTCCTGCGGCCTAATTTATGTTTCTAAAACAACAGGATTTAAGCAGTTCCCCGTTTGTCTGGCCATATCGGGAATGGTCGAGGATTGTCTTTTCTGGTCTTTGCCGCAAAGGCGCTGTGTGCCCGGATCGTGGCTCAGCCCCGGCGCTTTTTGGCGTTGGCCCAGGCGGTAGGCGTCAGGCTGGTGGACATCTTAAAGAAACGGCAGAAATAAGCGGACGAGCCGAAACCGAGTTGCTCCGCCACGGCCTTGGCGGTTATCCCCTGGGCCAGCAGTTTCCCGGCGCTCTCCAGGCGCAGGCGATTGATATGGCGGCGCAACGATTCGTTGGTATATTTGTGAAACAGGCGATCGAAATAGACGGCCTCGTAACCGGCCATGTGGGCGATATTACGCAGGGAGAGATCTTCGTTCAGGTGTCCGGCAATATAAGCGCGGATTTGCATGACGACACTCTTCCCGTGCTCGGCAACGCTTCCGTCGTCAACGGCATTCGTCCGCCCGAGCCAGGCCTGCAACAGCACCAGGATTGCCGCCGCCTTCAGCCTGGCCAGGGCCAGGGGCGAGAGATCGCCGGCTGCACAGGCGTTCCAATATTCCGTCAGGCACTCGACAAAGGGACCCTGAAGCGGCATAAAACTGGTGGCGGATTTATCGGCCAGGAGATGTCCGTTCCGTACCACGACTTCGTTGGCGGTTACCCGGTGCGGGCCGATAAAATGCAACCATAGGTGGCGGCTGTCGGTGTGCTCGGGGGAATATCCGAAATCGTGCGGTTCCCCTTCGTCGAACAGAAAAACCGCGCCGGGAGCGGCCCGGTAAATGCAACCGCCAATGCCCAGCGGACCGCACCCCTTGAGCGCAACCATTACTTCGCGATAGGCGTGCTGGTGGGTATGTGCCTGCATCCAGCGGCGATGACGCGGATACCTGGCGGCCGCCGGGCGATGTTGCTCCAAGCGGCTGATCCAGACCCAGCGTGCCGGGTGCGCCATGATGCTCGTCCCGACTGCGGCGGCATTTCCGCGGCAAGCGCCGGGCGATGGCTTGGTTTTTGTCATAACCATGTTTTGGGATATTTTCTCACGCTTTCGCGCTGACGACCATGGCATAGGCGTTATGGTTATGGATGCTTTCCATGTTCTCGCTTTCCACCTGGAACCAGACGATGCGCTTGTCCTGCCGGAGTTTCTGGGCGACGGCCCGGGCCATGTCCTCGGCAAATCGCGGGCGGGCATAGGCTTGTTCGGTCACCTTTTTTTCGTCCTCGCGCTTGAGCAGGGAATATAATCCCGAGCTGGCCTCCGCCTCGGCGATGGCGATCAGCTCCTCGATCCAGACCAGTTCGTGACTGCGTACGCGCAGTGTGATCCACGAACGCTGGCTGTGCGCGCCCTGGTCGCTGATTTCCTTGGAGCAGGGGCAGAGCGTGGCCACGGGCACCACGACTTCCACGATTAAATCCTGGCCTGTCCCGAGTGCAGTCGAGGGGGCGCGCGGCTCGTGCTGGCGGTCGAACGAGGCCAGGAACGCGCATTGGTAATCCATCAGGGATTTGGTCTTTGACACCGGGGCCGTTTTTTCCACGAAATAGGGGAACCGGATTTCCAGGTGCGCCGTGGAGCAGTCGAACTTTTTAATCATGGATGTGAGGATGGCGCCGATATTGCGCAAAGAGATATTGCCGCGCTGTTCGTTGAGGATTTCCACGAAACGCGACATGTGGGTGCCCTTGAAATGATGGGGCAAATCCACATACAGGCTGACCCGGGCGACGGTATGCTGGACCTTGTTTTCGCGGTCCAGCACGTTTACGGGATAGAGTAAATTCTTGATGCCGGCTTTCCAGATGGGAATCTTCCGGTCATCATGCGAGTTCTGGATGTCTTTCAACATGGGAAGTGTCATATCACGTGCGCCGACGGAGTGGCAAGCCCCAATTCGCGGAGGAAGCGATGAAAGGGCTATTCGCGTAATCCCTCAGTCACGCAGGTAGGTTGTAAACTTCAATGCTGTCATTCCCGCGAAAGCGGGAATCCAGCATTGCTTTTTCTGGATTCCCGACCCAGGCTTCGCCAAAGCGCTTCGCCGAGGCGAGTCAGGTCGGGAATGACAATCAGTCCTCATAACTGAGGCATTACCTATTCGCCGATAATTTCATACAGGCCCGTGCCCGTACCCGCGAAGGTCACCCGGTCTGCAAAAATGGCCTCCGGTTTTACCGTCAGGGCGCCCTGGCACATCACGATGGGACGCGCTTTGAACGGCGCCGTAAATGTCAACGTCTGGCCGGCACAGGCCCAACCGCTCATCCGGCGCTCGTGACTGCGATTGGGGCGTGCGTCATAGCCGAACAGACCCAGGACAATCACGGGGGCGCCGACAGCCTCAAGCCGCACCGTGTGGATGCCGTAGCCGAGATTGAGGATGCCCTTGCGGTTTTCCAGGAAAAGACTGTTGGTGGCGATGTCCGTATGCGGCTGGTTGGCGCTTGGCCGTAGCCGCTCCCGGCCATCCACCGTAACCACCAGGACACCGCCCTTCGGCGCGTCCGCATAGGCCACGGACACGTCCGTGGCGACGACATCCAGTTCCAGTTTTTTCCCCGGCGGCAACAGTATTTGCCGCTCTCCATAAGGGGCGCCCCATTGCGAATTGAACGGTGTCGCGCTGAGCCCGGCGGTGCTCCAGAGCGGCGATTCGACGCCTATCCATGTGCGGTTGGGACAAACCTTGCAGTCCGTAGCGACGATACGCGGGGTGTCGCCGGCAATTTCCACAATGTGCCGGTCGCCGAACGACAAGCGGCCGTGCGCGAAGCTCGAGTTACGCGAATCGCGCTTGGGGCAAGATCGGCCTCTATGGGCAGTTTGCTTGGCGCCGTCCACCAAAACCTCCACGGTGTTTGTTTTTACCGTGGCCCAGAGATTGACGGCCGTATCTTCGAGGATCAGGCGCGTGTTGTTGTTAATTCGCGGATGGGGCGATGTGAAAGTAACCATATCGCCTTCCCAGCCATAAGCGTTGGCATGCGCCCGCTCCGGAAGCTGGAGTTGCGCCTGGCCCGGCTGAATGGGGTCCCAGCATTCAAACGCTTTTTCGAGTTGCTTGAACCAGAGATAATGCGCGCCGGCCTGTGGGTGGCCGTCGGTCGGGACCAGTGTGTAGCGGTTGCACCAGCGCGTAACTTCGTCCAAAACCTGGCCGCAGTCCAGCATGGGAATCTGGTAACGCAGCGAAAGCGCCTGCAAGTCGCCGATATTGGGCGTATAACTGGCGCGGTTCTGGAACATGCTGAACAGGAACTCGGTGTCCGGATAATGGCGCTGAATCCAACGGATGGCGCCCTCAAAGACGGCCACTTCATCGGGTGTATCGACCTTCTCGTTGGCCCCGCTGCCGAAGAGCACCAAGTCGGGCCGCGGCCCCTCGGGCCGTGCGAACAGGTCGGGATACAACTCGCGCCATGTTTTTCCTTTGGCGTGGCCGTTCACCCCCGGACCTGGCGGAAGTGACAGCGAGCAGTAGTCCTCCAGCCCGGAATGCGATTCGGCCACGCAAGAGCCGTCACAGGCCATGAAGTGCAACAGGATTTTATTGGCCGGCAGATTGAATTTGCGCATCAATTCAAGCCGCAGCCGCCCCGCCCAACTCCAGTAGTGCCGCCATTCTCCTACGTAGCCGTCCAGATCGGGCCGTCCGGCCTTGGCGGGCTCGAACAACTGGTCGGATTTGGGCTGCTTGAAGGTTGCGGAGGCGGGGTCCTCGTCGTAGCAATAGAGCGGTGGATTGGCGCTGCCGCGGTCAATGCTTGACCCCATGACCATGATATGAATGGCCTCGCCCTTCCAGAGCTTTTGGATCGTGCGCGGAATATAACGATAATAGGGTGTCATGACGCGCATCGTCGGCAGGTCTTTCCGGGCGACGGCGCCTCGGCATAGACAGGGAGCGGCGATCCAGACATTGTCCTTCGTGCCGGTATTGGCGAAAACAACCTCGATGCCGATCGTGTTGACGTCATCGGTATGGGATTCCTTGCCTTCGTGGAAGTGGCCGACAATCTCGGCGTTTTCAATATTGAGTTCGACCCGGCCGAGGCTGTTGGTGCACGCTTCGTATTCCTTGGCGACCACCAATTCGCCCCGGCCGTGCCGTGGAAACGTGCGGTCATCTTGCATCCCGAAATCCTTGGGGCACCAGGTTCCATCCTGACTATCCAATTTCATCAGGCGGATGCGAGCGCTGAGTGCATTGGAGCTGTTCTGATAACCGTAGACCCGCAGGCTGATTCGCTCGCCATGGGCCAGGCCGGCTTCCGGCAAAGTGAAAAACTGCGTTAGTTTTTTACCGGGCTTGATGGCCACCAGGTTGCCGACCGACGTGTCGGGGAGGATTTGTTTCTGCTTGTTTGCGCCAGCGGCCCAGGCGTTGCCTTGGTCATCCAGGTGCGCCTCGCGGACCACGCGAATATCGTCCCAAGCCTCCGAGTTCCAGAACGCCACATAACCGGCGTCATAATCGCGCGCCTGACCCAGGCGGTGGTTATTGAAGACATGGAATTCGAATGTTGGATTCAACAATAAGTTCATGGGGGTCTCCTGGGCGTTGGCAAGGCCGGCGAGCGCGCCCATTCCCAGGACGGTCCGGAATGCGACGCTGCGAAAAATTTTAGCAGGGGAGGCTTTCATCCGTGGCTGCCATACGTATCAAATCGCGTTTATATATTCAAGCCGGCAATCTCCCCGGCCAGATGGTCGCTTGACGGGCGCTATGCCGCTCTGATACCTTGACGCTCAAGGTGACAACAAGGGTGTTTGTGCAAAAACAAGGAATCATGAAACCGACTCTTGCAGAATTGCGGGCGCAATGCCTCGATATCCCGGCAGCGGCGTTGAATGAACACCTGGCACGGTTGGATGATAATTACTTTGCCGTCTTTAGTCTGCCGCAGATACATGCGCACCTGCGTGCCCTGGAGCGGCTCGGGCCGGAACACCCGGTGGAGGTCATTTTCGAGCCGGGACCGGGAGGCCAAACCGCCTGTACGGTCCTGGCTTTCGATTATCCGGCCGAGTTTTCATTGATTACCGGCGTGCTCTCTGCCCTGGGTTTCAATATCCTTTCCGGCGATGTGTTCACCTATGCCCATGCGGCGACAGAAACGGCCACGCCGCGTCGCCGCCGGAAAGCGTCCGCAGCGGTTCTCCCAAAACGGCGCAAGATTATTGACCGTTTTTGCGGCATGGTACAGCATCATCTGCCGCCCGAAGACTGGCGCCGCGAGTTTGGCAAAAGTTTGGAAGCTGTTCTCGGTTTGTTGGAGGCCGGCAGCGCTGAGGGCCAGATCGAGGCCCGCCACAAGGTCAATGAGCTGGTAGCCGGCCGGTTGGCGGAACTCGACCTGAATAGCCTGCCCGTTCTTTACCCGGTCAATATGGATGTTGATGCCCAAGCAGGCTATACCCGTCTGCGCGTATTGGCCCAGGATACGCCGGCTTTTTTGTACGCCATGAGCACGGCGCTCGCGCTGCAGGGTGTTTCCATCGAGCGCGTCCGCATCCGCACCCTGGAAGGCCGGGTCGAGGACGAAATGGACGTGCTTGACGCCGGCGGGCGGGTGATAACCGATTCCGCGCGCCTGGACCGCATCCGGCTGGCGGTCCTGCTGACCAAGCAATTCACTTATTTCGTGAGCAACGCGCCCGATCCGTATGCGGCCTTGTGCCGGTTCGAGCAGATGGTGGATGCGGTGCTTAAATTGCCGGAGCGTGGACAATGGGTCGAAATGTTTTCCAACCCCCGGACCCTGCAGGACCTGGCGCGCCTGCTGGGCACAAGCGATTTCGTGTGGGAAGATTTTGTACGCCTGCAATATGAAGCGCTCCTGCCGATGCTCCAGCCGCACGTAGCGGGCAAGCGCTTCGCCCGGCCGGCGGCGGAGCAGGAAGCGGATTTACGGGAACAGTTGCGCGGCGAAGAGCGGTTTGAGGAACAATGCCGGCGGCTGAATGCCTTCAAGGACCGTGAACTTTTCCTTATTGACTTGGACAATATTTTGAATCCGGCCGCGGATGTGCGCGCTTTTGCGGAAGCGCTGACCGGCCTGGCGGAACTGGTGATCCGCGCCGCCGCCGATATCGCGCGGCGTCATCTGAAAGCGCGGTTTGGAACGCCGCGTACCGTGGCCGGGTTGGAGGCGCGCTGGGCTCTGTTCGGCCTGGGCAAATTCGGCGGGGTGGCCATGGGGTACGCCTCGGATATCGAAGTGTTGTTCGTCTATAGCGATAACGGGCGCACGGACGGCCCGGAGGTCATTGAAAATGCCGAATATTTCGACAAATTCGTGCGTCTGCTGGCGGAGGCGATCAAGGCCAAACGCGAAGGTATTTTTCACGTGGATACGCGTCTGCGACCCTATGGCGCCAGCGGCCCCATGGCATGCAGTCTGGAAAGTTTCTGCCGCTATTATGGACCTGGTGGCTCGGCGCATGCCTATGAGCGCCTGGCCCTCGTGCGCTTGCGGACCATCGGCGGGGATTCCGCCCTCGGCGCGCAGGTTGAGCGCCTGCGGGATGAGTTTGTGTATTCCATCCGTCACGTGAATGTCCGCGATCTGCGCGACTTGCGCGCCAAACAACTCGCGGAAAAAGCCGCACCCGGCCGCTATAACGCCAAATTCAGTCCCGGCGCCCTGGTGGATCTGGAATACGATGTCCAAATCCTGCAAGTCATGCATGGCGGCCAATCGCCCCGGCTCCGGACCCCGCGCATTCATGAAGCCCTGGCCGCGCTCTCGGAGTTGGGCGTGCTGGCCCCGGAGGAAAGCGGACGGCTCGCGGCGGCGTATTACTTTCTGCGCCAGCTCATCAACGGTCTGCGCATGTTACGCGGCTCGGCCCGCGACCTGTTCCTGCCGCCGGAAGGCTCGGACGAATTCGCGCACTTGGCCCGGCGCATGGGCTACCAACGCGGCGGCGAACTGGAACCCGAACAGCAGTTGCGCGTGGATTTTGAAACCCATACGGCCGTCGTGCGCGCGTTCATTGAACGGCATTTCGGCCGCGATTCGTTGCCCGGACCGGCCGTCGGCAATGTGGCCGATCTGGTGCTCTCCGGGACGGTGCCGCCGGATCTGAGGGATCGCATTCTGGCCAAGGCGGGATTCCGTGACACGGAGCGGGCAAGCGTGAATCTGCGCAAACTGGCCGGCGTGGCCGCACAACAGGAACTGTTTGCCCGCCTGGCCGTGCTGGCCTGCGATTTTCTACGTCATGCCGCCGACCCGGACATGGCGCTCAATAATTGGGAACGCTTTGTGCGGGCCTTGCCGGATGCCCCCGGGACGCCGGGTACGCCCGGGACGCCGGGTGCGCCCGCTCATTTTCAGTTATTGTTATCCCAGCCGCGGCGGCTGGAAATTCTCATGGGAATTTTTTCGGCCAGCCAGTTCCTGGCCGATACGCTCATTCGTAATCCGGATTTTTTTGACTGGATCACCAGTTCTGCAATTCTGCACGCTGAGCGTCCGCGCGAAGTTACCGAAGCCGACCTGCGTGCATTTGTGTCCGGCTGTGCGCGCGTGGATCGGCTCAACGGCCTGCGGCGCTTCCGGCGGCGCGAGATTCTGCGGATCGGTACGCGCGATATCTGCCTGCATGCGCCCATCCAGGACATTACCGTAGCGCTCTCAGACCTGGCTGAAGCTGCCACGCGGCTTGCCTTGGAATGGGCTTGGGAAGCCGTCGGAGACGGCGTTCAAGAACGGCAGTCTTGGAAGGACAGTTTTTGCATTCTGGCCTTCGGCAAGCTGGGCGGCAGGGAATTGAATTACAGTTCCGATATCGACCTGTTGGGAGTTTGCGCCGATACTCTGCCCGGGGACCGGCGGGAACCGATTGATTTGTTCGCCCGCGTGCTGAAACAAGTCGGCCAGGACCTGTCCGCGCACTCGGAGGAAGGCCACGCTTACCGGGTGGACTTCCGCCTGCGGCCGTATGGCGGGGCCGGCCATTTGGTTTATACCGTTGCGGGGCTCGTGGACTATTATGCGCAGAAGGCCGCGCTCTGGGAAATCCAGGCCTTGCTCAAGGCTCGTCCCGTGGCGGGCAATGAGGCACTGGGCGCCGCCTTGCTGGAACGTGTCCGGCCGATTTTAATGCAGCCGCGTCCGGCCGCAACGATTATCCGTTCCATCGAAGCCTCGCGGAAAACGGCCATTGGGAAGACCGATAACAGACGACAGCCTGCCCACCGTAGTCCCGACCTCTCTGAGAGTCGGGACGCAGGTGGGACGCCGGAGACTGGAGAACGAAAGAAGCAGGTCGGACCAGAGATGCCGGCAGACGATGTGAAGAGCGGGCTGGGCGGCATCCGCGACATCGAGTTCCTGGTCCAAGGGCTTCAGTTAATCCATGCCCCCAGTCATGGCGAATTGTTGGATGGGAACACGCTCTCAGCGCTGGAGCGCTTGAAAGCGCACGGCCTCCTGCCGGAGGAAGTGGTCGTCCAATTGCGGGAGGATTACACGTTTCTGCGCCGCGTGGAACATACCCTGCAGATTTTCGAGGATCGCCAGATTCACGCCATTCCGGAATTGGAAACAGCGCGCGCCGCCCTGGCGCGGCGGGTGCTGGGCTTTGACAGCACGGCGGATAAATTCGCCACCGCCCTGACGGCCTGCCAGAAGCGGGTGCGCCAGGCCTATGCCCGCTACTTGCTCAAAGCCGCGCCGCTGAAGATGCCGGGGAATATCAGGGGGGCGTTGTGAGCAATAATGGGAATGATGCGAGTGATGGAAAACAGGGGAATGACATGTCCCATTCTTCCCATAACTCCCCTGCCGCCGACCCGCGCAGAGGTTGCATTCCAGCGTCAGGTTCATACCCACCAGCCGCCGCTGACATGAATCGTCTGGCCGGTGACGTACGCGGCCAGGTCGCTGCATAAAAACAAAATAACGCTGGCAATCTCTTCCGGTTCACCAAAACGGCCCAAGGGAATTGATTTAAGCATCTCCTGGCGAACAGCTTCGGGGATGGTCTTGCCCATTTCCGTCAGCACCACGCCCGGCGCCACGGCGTTGACCGTGATGTTCCGTTTGGCCAGTTCCCGGCAGAGTACCTTGGTCAGGCTGGCGATGCCACCCTTGGCGGCGGCATAATTGCATTGCCCGAAAAAACCATGGAATGCTGCGATCGAGGACACGTTCACGATGCGGCCGCCATCGCTGACTTTCTCCGCCGCTGCCTTGCAGACGTTAAACGCGCCCGTCAGATTGGTGTCAATCACATCCTTCCACTCAGCGGGCGTCATTTTCTTGATGCTGCGATCGCGCAGGATGCCGGCATTGTTGACCACGATGTCAACCCGGCCAAAATGTTCGATGGTCCGGCTGAAGAGCTCGGCCACCGTCGCGGGATCGCGAACATCGGCCTCGATCGCCAGGGCCTGATGGCCGATTTTCTCGGCCGTGGCCTTGGCCCGCTGCAGGTTGATGCCCTGGGGGTCATTAAAATAATTGATCACGACGTTGGCGCCGGCCTGGGCCAGCAAGGCGGCGGTTTGCGCGCCGAGTCCCTGGCCGGAACCGGTGATAATGGCGGTCTTGCCGGATAGATTGATTGGAATCATGATGGAGGTCCCTTTTTGTGTTATTTGGGTGCCGGATCTTTCCGAGTCTGGTCATTCGGCCGGGGGTAGGGTGGCGGTAGCTTCACCTTCGACGGCCTGGGAGAATCCGCTCATCTGCTCGATCTTGACTTCCACGCGGCCCAGGCGCTTGTCCGCTTCCTCGTAGCGCTTTTGGGCGTTCCCCAAATGCTGGCCGATGACGCGGAAATCGTCCGTGAAGCTGTCCAACTCCTTTTTCAAGCGGGCCAGGTTATCCATGATCTCCCGCGCGCTCTCCTCCACCCGCAATCCACGCAGACCCAGCAGAATGGTCTGGAGATAGGCGTAAAACGAATTGGGCGAGACCGGGATTACCCGCCGCTTGAGCGCATACGCAAAAAGCGGATCATCGTCGCTTCCCTCATTGCGCACGATGATCCCATAATAGACATTTTCGGCGGGAATATACATCATGGCAAAGTCCAGCGTGCCTTCGTCAGTGCGGATATATTTTTTGGCGATGTCGTCAATGTGCTTCTTCACGTCCCGTACAAACTGTTTGCCGGCCGCTACGCGTTCCGATTCGTCGGCGGTGTTGACACTGCGCTTGAAATTCTCAAGCGGGAATTTGGCGTCAATGGCCGCGAGCCCCAAGCTGAGCTTGATGACGGCGTCCACGGTTTCACCGCCCTTAAATTTATACTGGAGCGCGTAACTCTGTTCGGGAAGGACTTGCGCCAGCAGTTCCGTCAGCAGATATTCCCCAAAGCCGCCCCGCAATTTGGGCGCCTGCAGGGTCTGTTGGAGTTCGGCAATGTTGCGGCCGACGTCAAAAATACGCTTGGACGCCTCGTCCATCTGGCCGAGCCGCTCGCGGACGTCGCCAATGACCTTGGCGGTGTTGTCCAGCCGGTCCCCCAGCGTGCGATTGGCGTCGGTCAGGGCGCGGGCCACCTGCTCATGCAATAGCCGCAGTTCCTCGCGCAGGTGTTTTTGCAAGCCCTCCGCCTGCTGGGTAGTTTGGGTGAGCCCGGCCTGCATCTGGTTCTGCAGGAGCAGGAGCGCCTGCGCATCGTTACCCCTGCGCAGGAGGGCGTGCCTGATCCACCAGGCCGCAAGGCCCATGGCTGCCAGGATGATTAAGACTGGAAAAATATACTCCATCGCCGTAGAATCATATCGAAAGACCATAGGAGCACAAGCGCAAATAGGCTGTAGACTGTGGGCTGAAAGCTGTAGACAAGGCAGAATGCAGAAACTCGGAACAGACGGAAAATTAATGGCTTTAAATCACTCAATCACTGAATCGTTGAATCACTCAATTTCTTGTATTCATGTGCTGTCGGACGTCGTAGCGAATAAAATTGCCGCCGGCGAGGTGGTGGAGCGTCCGGCCTCCGTGCTCAAGGAACTGATTGAAAATGCGCTGGACGCGGGAGCGACCCAGATTGACGTAACCATTGTCTGCGGCGGACGCACGCTCGTGGGGGTGGATGACAACGGCCGCGGCATGGCCCGGGACGACGCGCTCCTCTCGGTTGAACGGCATGCCACCAGCAAAATCCGGGACGTGGACGACCTGGAGCGGATTGCCACCCTGGGATTCCGCGGCGAGGCGTTGGCGGCGATTTCCTCGGTGGCGCGGTTCCGGCTCTGCACACGGCGCGCCGCCGATCTGATGGGCACCGAAGTCCTCATGGCGGCGGGCAAAATCCAGGAGGTACGCGACGCGGGTTGTCCGCCCGGCACGTCCGTGGAAGTGCGCCACCTGTTTTTCAATGTGCCCGCCCGGCGCAAGTTTTTACGCTCGGAGCAAACGGAGTTGGTGCATCTCCGGCAGGTATTCATGACCTACGCCATAGCGCATCCTGCGGTCGGCATGAAGTTGACGGTGGATGGCCGTCTGATTTCCAGCCTGGCGCCGGGCGCGACCTTCGAAGATCGCCGGCGGGATTTGTTTTCCTTTTTATCGCCGTCAGACCTGCGGCCTGTGAATTATACCGCCGTAGACATCCGCGTGACCGGCCATGTCGGCCTGCCGGCTGTCAGCCGCTCGGACCGCGCCGAGCAGTATATTTTCATCAATGGCCGCCCGGCCGGCGCGCCGGTCGTCAGCGGCGCCATCCGGGAGGGCTACCACACGGTATTGCCCCGGGACCGATATCCGGTGGTATTTTTATTTCTGGAACTGGATCCTGCGCTGGTGGATGTCAATGTGCATCCGACCAAGCGCGAGGTTCGTTTCTACAATCCCGGCGCGGTTCGTGAAGTCGTGACGACGGCCGTGCGCCAGGCGTTAGCGCTCGATGGCGTCGGCGCCTTTGTGCCGCAGTCGGTGAAGCCGTTTTCTCCTTCCGTCGGAGGCCTGCCCGAGTTCGGCCAGGGATTGGTGGGCCGCGACTGGCATCCGTCGTTAAAGGGATTAGAGCGCTTCCCGACCGCAGCCGGCGTTCCGACCGCAGCCGGCGTTCCGGCCGCAGCCGGTTTTCCGGGCGAGCGCCGGTTTCCTTATCCCTCCAAGCCAATGCCGCAAGCCGTGGCTGGAATGTCGACCGCAGCCGGAACGCCGGCTGCGCCGCCTGTCGGTTCTGAGGTGTTGAGCGGCCGGCCGGACGTTTCCGCGCCCTGGGCCTGGTGCCGCATTCTGGGGCAAATCGGGGGGCTATATGTGGTGATGGAGACGGAAGCCGGGCTGGCGCTCATGGACCCGCATGCCGCCCATGAGCGTGTATTATACGAGCGCTTCATGGCACAGGTGACCCATGGTCGGATTGAAAGCCAGGGCTTGTTGGTGCCCGAGACGGTAGATTTGCCGTCGCGCGATGCCTTGCGGGTGCGCCGGCATCTTGAGTTGTTGAAGCAGATGGGCTTCGGCATTGCCGAGTTCGGCGGCGATACATTTGTTGTGGATGCCCTGCCGCTTTGTTTTCAAAGCACGGCGGCCCGGATCCTGCTGGCGGATGTGGCGGCCATCCTGGAAACATCCGGAGAGCGGCGGAGCGCGGACCATTTGCTGGAGGAACAGGTTGCCCAGGCCGCCTGCCAGGCGGCCGTCAAGGCCCATTCGGCCCTGACGCGGGAGGAAATCGAGGACTTGGTAATGCAGTTGGCCAAAACCGAAATGCCGTACACGTGCCCGCACGGCCGGCCAACCCTCATCCATACTTCATTTCAGGAGTTGGCAAAAAAATTTGGCCGGGAGTAAATCCCTTCTGGCGGGTCCGGGTCGCCAGATGGCGTTTTAATCCGTCATAGGCGCGCTGGTAGCGCTCGCGGTCATTGGCATCCATCCTTTCGATCAGCGTTTTTTGAATGTCCCTGAACGGCGCCTCGGCCATGCCGAAAAGATGGGCCACATCCTGAAGCAACTGTTCGCCGCCGCGTTCGAAACTGACGATGTCGTTCGTTTTGCCGTTACGGTGCAGGAACTGCCAGAGCGGGCTTTTGCGATCCTTCAAGGCATGCTCGTTTTCCATGATCACACGGACGGAATAGAGGTCGAACAGGACCATGCGGATAAAGAGCAGGAACGGCGCTTCCAGCGGCGACGTGTGCGTGGCGTTGGCGGCCAGGGTGCCGTGCTCCACGGCGGACTGAAGGCAATACAGCGTGGTATCAATCTGCTGGGCCCGCTGTTTGTAGGGCATGTCAGCCACGCAGGCGTGAAAAACCTCCGTGGCCTTTTCGAGAAACACGTCCCGACGCGCCAGGTGGACGGGACGATTAGCGTCATAGGTCTTGTTTTTCATAGGTCCCTGGCAAGGTAGCCGCGCCCGTGAGGGCGTGGATTCCTCCGGCAGCCACGGGCTCACGCCCGCAGCTACATGAAACGGTCAACGCTTGCAGAGTAGAATCCTTAATGCCATACTATGCCCGGCGTTTCAAGTGAAATCGTTTAAAAAACAGTAACCCGGAAGTAGTCAGAAGACAGAATACAGAATTCAAAACGAAATGCTGGCATTCCTCATTCTGAATTCTGACTCCTGAATTCTGGCTCCTGAATTAGTTACAAAAGGCGATCCCA